>OAUV01001796.1_pt1 | contig 9986 bp, 10 predicted proteins | sample 1516841 | NCBI WGS metagenome assembly OAUV01 (sample SAMEA2580044, study PRJEB22360) | human gut metagenome | biome: human gut; feature: human-associated habitat; material: faeces | place: Denmark | collected 2008/2010 | reverse complement strand
CACCGCGACTGCTGCGGCGAGACCGGCATCATCGAGATCCTGCGCGCCTACCATGACTGCGGCTACGAGGGCTATATCCGCCCCGACCACGGCCGTCAGCTGTGGGAGGAAGGCCCCGGCAACTGCCGCCCCGGTTACGGCAAGTATGACCGTGCACTGGGTATCCAGTACATGCTGGGTGTCTGGGACCTGCTGGACCGTCTGGATGAAGAGAAAAAGAAAGGCTGAGTACTATTATGAAGCTGTCTGATATCAAGAACGGCAATCTGTCCGCCGAGTGGGCAGAAAAGGGCTACGAGCTGCCCAAGTTTGACGTGGAGGTCGTCAAGGCCAAGACCCACGCAGAGCCCACCTGGGTACACTTCGGCGCAGGCAATATCTTCCGTGCCTTCCCCGCTGCCATCCTGAACGAGGCCCTGAACAGCGGCAAGTATGACCGCGGTGTCATTGTTGCTGAGAGCTTTGACTACGAGATCATCGACAAGGCTTACCAGCCCTACGACAACCTGAGCCTGCTGGTCTGCCTGAAGTCCACCGGCGACATCGAGAAGAAGGTCATTGCTTCCGTGACTGAGAGCCTGAAGGCTGATTACTCCTTCGGCGAGGATTGGGCTCGTCTGGTCGAGATCTTCCAGAACCCCAGCCTGCAGATGATCTCCTTCACCATCACCGAGAAGGGCTACGGCGTTGCTCCTGCTGACCTGGAGCGCGGCCTGACCCCCGTTCTGGCTATGGGCAAGGTTACCGCTCTGCTGTACGAGCGTTTCAAGGCCGGCAAGCTGCCCCTGACCGTTCAGAGCATGGATAACTGCTCTCACAACGGCGACAAGGTCAAGAGCGCTGTCCACGCCTATGCTTCCAAGTGGGTCGAGCAGGGTCTGGTTCCCGCTGAGTTCCTGGCATACGTTCAGGACGAGACCAAGATCACCTTCCCCTGGAGCATGATCGACAAGATCACTCCCCGTCCCGACGCAAAGGTCCAGGATATGCTGGCCAAGGACGGCTTTGAGGACAACTACACCATCGTGACCGAGAAGCACACCTTTACTGCTCCCTTTGTCAACGCAGAGGAGACCCAGTACCTGTGCATCGAGGATCACTACACCAACGGCCGTCCTCCGCTGGAGCTGGGCGGTGTGCTGTACTGCGACCGCGAGACCGTTGACAAGATCGAGAAGATGAAGGTGTGCACCTGCCTGAACCCCCTGCACACCGCAATGTCCATCTACGGCTGCATGCTGGATTACACCCTCATCAGCGCCGAGATGGCCGACGAGGATCTGCGTTCCTTCATCCAGAAGATCGGTTATATCGAGGCAATGCCCGTGGTCGTTGATCCCGGTGTCCTGAACCCCTATGAGTTCATCGGTGCTGTCATCAACCGCCGCCTGCCCAACCCCTTCATGCCCGATGCTCCCCAGCGTATCGCTACCGATACCTCTCAGAAGCTGGCCATCCGCTTCGGCGAGACCATCAAGGCATATCAGGCACGCGGTCTGGACAAGTCCAACCTGGTGCTGATCCCCCTGGTGCTGGCAGGTTATGCCCGCTACCTGAAGGGCATTGATGACAACGGCAAGGCCTTCGAGATCTCTCCCGATCCGATGCTTGCTGAGCTGCAGGCCATCGTGGCTCCTCTGGAAGTCAAGGAAGGCGAGCAGGACTTCAGCTGCCTGAAGAACCTGTACAGCCGTGCCGATGTGTTCGGTGTTGACCTGTACGAGGTCGGTCTGGGTGAGCAGATCGAGGGCATGGTCAAGGAGCTGTACGCTGGCAACGGCGCAGTCCGCAAGACCCTGCACAAGTACGTTGTCGCCCGCTGAGCACTGACACGATCCTGAATTAAGCTATCTTCGTTCCCGCGCTGCGTTTTGCTTTGCCGCAGTGCGGGATTTTTTTGTTTTCCGGCATGGCGGAGCGCATGGCTCTTTACATTTGGAGAGCGATTTGCAATAATAGAAAAAAAGCGCAGGAGGGTCTGTACATGAAAGTAATGGTTTTTGATGTGGGCGGCACCGGGATCAAGTATTCCGTGATGGATGAGCAGCTGAACCGGACCGATACGGGCAGCACGCCCACCCCGGCGGATTCGCAGGAACACTTCCTGAACACTCTGCGGGAGATCTACCTGCCCCATAAGGACGAGGTGGACGGCATTGCCCTGAGCCTGCCCGGCTTCATCGATGCCGAGCAGGGTGTGGTCAGGGGCGGCGGGGCACCCTCGCTGGCCTACATCACGGAATATGTGGGGTTCGAGAATGACGGCAAAGCGGCCGCCATTGCAGAGCTGGAGCGGGGTGTGCTGAAGGGCTGCAGGAACGCAGCAGTGTTCATCATCGGCACCGGTGTGGGCGGCGGCCTGATCATTGATGGGAAGCTGGTGCGCGGCCGGGACTGCACGGCAGGCGAGTACAGCTTTATGAACACCAACGCCGATGCCTGGAGCGACCCCACAAAGAGCGTTGCCTGCCAGTGCAGTACCAGCGGCCTGTTGAGCAGCTACCGCGCCCGCAAGGGCCTGCCCGCCGATGCGCCCATGGATGGACGCATCTTCTTTGAGGCGGTCCACGCTGGGGAGACCGAGGCCAACGAGACCCTGCGCAGCTTCTGCCGGGCCGTTGCTGTGCAGATCTACAACCTGAACGTTTTGCTGGATCTGGAAAAGGTGGCCATCGGCGGCGGCATCAGCAAGCAGCCCATCCTTGTGGAGACCCTGAACGAGGAATATGAGGAGTACATCCTGCGGGGCCATCCCTTTAGCGAAGCGCAGGCCCGCTGCCTGCCCCGCCCGGAGATCGTGCCCTGCCGGTTCCTGAGCGAGGCCAACCAGATCGGTGCCTTTGCAAGCTACCAGAAGGCGTTTTTGGAAGATTGATGGACAAAACGCACGAAGCTGTGTTATACTGGGCGTGACAGGAGGGTGGAATTATGCCGGAGATCAGTTTGTTTTGCGGGATTCGGATCACAATGTTTTACAGTGACCATAACCCACCGCATTTCCATGCGGAATATGGTGGATGTAAAGCACTGGTGGATATTCAGCACTCCTGTGTTATCCGTGGCGCATTGCCCAGCCGCCAGTTGAAATTGATTCTGGCATGGTGTGAGCTGCATAAGGATGAGCTGATGCAGAACTGGGAACTTGCCAGGGATGCAAAGCCCTTGAATCATGTGGCACCATTGATTTGAAAGGGGAGTACAGTATGGAATATATTCCAAAAGTATTGCAGGCTGTTGCAGGTGAGGACTTTACCATCTATCTGTATTTCAGTGATGGCTCTGTCCGCCTGTATGATGCAAAGCCCCTGTTGCAACAGGGGGGAGTGTTCGAGCCTATGCGCGACCCGGATTATTTCCGTGACCGGCTGACGGTGCTGAATGACACGGCGGCATGGGATGTGAGCGGTGACATGGACCCTTGCAATTGTATCGACCTTGACCCGATAGAGCTGTATGAGACCTGTCCGGTGGTCGTTGACCCGTTGGAAAAGGCATCCTGAAATAAAACACAACGGCACAGCGCTGGTGCATCATCGTAACTGCGCTGTGCCTTGATTTTTGGGCGCACCCATGATATGATAGACCCTGCGCGCAGGGCGCGCGGAAAACAAACGAAGGAGTTCTTTTTCTATGAAAACCATGCATAAATTTCTGGCCGTTGTGATCAGTGCCGCTCTGGCTGCCGGGCTGCTGGCAGGCTGCGGATGCCAAGGTCAAGGCAGAGTTTACCGTGACCGGCGCGGATGGCGAGAGCCAGACCTTTACGCTGGAAGTGACCGATGGCGAGAAGCTGAGCGATGCTCTGGTGGAAGCTGGTCTCATCAGCGAAGAGGAGGCTGCGGCAGGCTTTGTGACCACCGTCAACGGCGAGACTGCCGACTGGGATAAGGATCAGGCATGGTGGTGCCTGACCGATGCCACCGGCGAGATGACCACCGTGGGTGTGGCAGACATTGCGCTGCATGATGGCGACAGCTATGCCTTTATCTACACGAAGTAAGGAGCCTGTGCACATCCGGGTGCTGCGGCTGGTGCTCAGCGGCCTGATGGGTGCGCTGCTGGTGGTGAGCAAGCAGGCCATGAGCGGCCTGCCCAACATTGAACCGGTGACGCTGCTTGTCATCCTGTTTGCACTGGAGCTGCCCCGGGAAACGCCGGGGGCTGTTACGGTGTTCATCCTGCTGCAGGGCGTGCTGTATGGCTTTGGGCTGTGGTGGGCCATGTACCTGTATGTCTGGTATCTGCTGGCCCTGCTGGCATGGCTGCTGCGCCGGATGGACAATGCCCTTGGCTGGGCGGTGTTCAGCGGCATCTACGGCCTGTGCTTCGGCGGTCTGTGTGCGGCGGTGTATCTGGTGGCAAAAACTCCGGCCTTTGCCCTGAGCTGGTGGCTCAGCGGCCTTTCCTACGATGCCATGCACGGCGTGGGAAATTTTGTCATCATGCTGCTGCTCTACCGCCCCCTGCGCAGGGCGCTGCAGACAGCCAAACGGCAGATCCATCTGGATTGAACAAAGGGAGCGTCCCACGGTGGAAAACCATGGGACGCTCCCTTTTGTTCTGCGCGGAAACAGGAAAGAAAGCAGGTTGCAGCTGCGGAGATCAGCGCTTTCCGTTGAAGGCGGCCATGCCGGGGTAAACGGCGCTTGCACCCAGATCTTCCTCAATGCGGAGCAGCTGGTTGTACTTGGCAACGCGCTCGGTGCGGCTGGGGGCACCGGTCTTGATCTGGCAGGTGTTCAGGGCAACGGCCAGATCAGCAATGGTGGTGTCCTCGGTCTCGCCGGAGCGGTGAGAGCTGATGGCGGTGTAGCCGGCCTTGTGGGCCATTTTGATGGCCTCCAGCGTCTCGGAAACAGAACCGATCTGGTTCAGCTTGATCAGGATGGCGTTGCCTGCACCCAGCTGGATGCCCTTGGCCAGGCGCTCGGTATTGGTAACGAACAGGTCGTCGCCCACCAGCTGGACCTTGCCGCCCAATTCCCGGGTCATCTCCTGCCAGCCTTCCCAGTCCTCTTCATCCAAGCCATCTTCAATGGAGATGATGGGATACTTCTCCACCAGGCTCTTCCAGTGTGCGATCAGCTCACTGGAAGTGTACTCGGTGCCGGCCTTGGGCAGCTTGTAAAAGCCCTTACCCTTGGGGCTCTTCCACTCGGAGGAAGCGGCATCCATGGCCAGCATGAAGTCCCTGCCGGGCTGATAACCGGCCTTTTCGATGGCGGCCAGAATGGTCTCGATGGTCTCCTCGTCGCTGGACAGGTTGGGGGCAAAGCCGCCCTCGTCGCCCACGGAGGTGGCCAGGCCCCTGGCCTTCAGGATGGAAGCCAGAGCGTGGAACACCTCGGCGCACCAGCGCAGGGCTTCCTTGAAGCTGGGTGCACCCACGGGCATGATCATAAACTCCTGCGTGTCCACGGTGTTGGTAGCGTGTGCGCCGCCGTTCAGGATGTTCATCATGGGCACGGGCAGGCGGTTGCCGTTCACGCCGCCCAGAAAACGGTACAGGGGCATCTCCAGAGAAGCGGCGGCAGCGCGGCAGGCGGCAATGGAGACCGCCAGAATGGCGTTTGCGCCCAGATTGGATTTGTCCTTGGTGCCGTCGGCCCGGAGCATGGCGGCATCAATGGCATAGATGTCGGAGGCATCCATGCCTACCACCGCGTCAGCGATGACAGTGTTGATGTTCTCCACAGCCTTGGTCACGCCCTTGCCCAGATAGCGGCCCTTGTCGCCGTCGCGCAGCTCCAGAGCCTCGAACTCGCCGGTGGAAGCGCCGGAGGGGGCACAGCCGCGGGCAACCGTGCCGTCGGCCAGAGTGATCTCGGCCTCAACGGTGGGATTTCCGCGGGAGTCCAGGATCTCGCGGCCGATCACAGATTCAATTTCCAGATAGTTCATCACAGTAACCTCCCGATCTTCGATGAGATATTATATAGATAGTCAAAACTAACTAACTGCCTTTATCCTACCACGTCCCGCACCCTTGCGCAAGAGGGTCTGCGGATGTTTGCCGCTGTAAACATTGATAGGATGCCCGCCAGGGCGGGTGCGTATCCGGCAGTTCTACAACATTGCCGACAGCCTTGTGGGCACCGTGCTCTCCATGGTGTTTTATCGTACCTCTATTTACCGGCAGGCAGAAGAAAAAACGACGCTGTAACTTTTTTGACATGGGTGAAAGCCCTTCATTTCACGATGAAACAAAGTGAACAAAATGAAAAAATAACCAAAAACAGCATGGATTTTTTGGTGGCTTTCACATAAAATGCCGGAAAATGCCCGGAAAAGTATGGACGGTTTGTGAATTGCACAACCCGCCCGGCGAGACTATAATGAATACACACACAAAGCAGGGCGGCTTTGAGGGAAGCGCCCTGCTTTGTGCATCTATCACACGAAAAACTTCCAACAGGAGGATATTGTATTATGAAAAAGATGATTTCTCGCCGCAACTTTCTGACCGCTGGACCGCCTGCGGCGGCTCCTCTTCCAGCACTGCCGCTTCTTCCACTGCCGCATCCGCTGCAGGCTCTGCCGCTGCTTCCGGTGACACCATCAAGATCGGCGTGATGGGCCCCCTGACCGGCAACGTTTCCGTTTACGGCCAGGCCGTTGTCAACGGCGCTTCCCTGTACCTGAAGCAGGTCAACGCAGACGGCGGCATCAATGGCAAGCAGATCGAGATCCTGGCCGAGGATGAGCAGGGTGATGCTACGCAGGCTGTCAACTGCTTCACCAAGATGGTGGACGAGGGCATCACCGCTCTGGTGGGCGATGTCACCACCACCCCCACTCTGGCAGTTGCTGCCGAGAGCGCAGATTACAACATGCCCATGGTCACTGCTTCCGCTACCGCTGAGGCCGTTACCTACGATGCCGAGACCGACACCGTGAACGAGAATGTCTTCCGTGCCACCTTCACCGACCCGTTCCAGGGCATCAAGATGGCTGATTACGCTTACCAGAAGCTGGGCTACACCAAGGCAGCTGTCATCTTCAAGAAGGGCGCTGACTACAACGAGGGCCTGGCCGAGAACTTTGTCAACGAGTTCGAGAGCCTGGGCGGCACCATTGTCGATCAGGAGAGCTACTCCGATGGCGACGTGGACTTCAAGACCCAGCTGACCAGCATCCTGGGCAAGGGCCCCGAGACCGTGTTCTGCCCCAACTACTACGAGGAAGTGGGTCAGATCCTGTCTCAGGCTGAGAGCGTCGGCTTGAATGTTCCCTTCCTGGGCGGCGACGGCTGGGATGGCCTGGAGGGCTATGCCACTGCCGATCAGCTGAAGGACAGCTACTTCTGCGCAAACTACGCAAAGGGCTCCAGCCCCGAGTTCGAGGATGCCTACAAGGCCGAGTACGGCGAGGATTACCCCAACGGCTTTGCTCCTCTGGGCTACGATGCCGCCAAGACCGTGGTCTACGGCGTGCAGGCTGCTGAGGATGCCGGCCTGGAGGCCGGTACCGATGAGTACAAGCAGGCTGTCAACGATGCCATTGCCTCCGGCACCATCGAGGGCATCACCGGCACCTTTACCTTTGATGAGCACCACGATCCCGTCAAGAAGACTGCGATCCTGACCTATGTGGACGGCAAGCCCGAACTGAAGGAAATGTTCTGATTCCGCTTCTGCGCCGTACACCGGTGTGCGGCCTGAATGCCGGAACCAGAGAATGATGTACCCTTGCGGAGGCCGCCGGAACAGGTTGTCTCCGCTTTTTTGGTAGAAAGAAAGGAAGTGTCCATCCAATGACAGTGTTCTTTAGTCAGCTGATCAACGGCTTGTCCCTTGGCAGCATCTATGCACTGATCGCACTGGGTTACAGCATGGTGTACGGCATCATCCTGCTGCTGAACTTTGCCCACGGCGATGTCATCATGGTGGGTGCATACATGTCCTGGTTCGTTATGAACCAGCTGGGCCTTGGCCCGGTGACGGCTGTGTGCGCCACCATTATTACCTGCACCCTGCTGGGTGTGGTGATCGAAAAGGTCGCCTACACCCCGTTGCGCAACGCGCCCCGCATCTCCCTGCTGATCACAGCCATTGGTGTCTCCTTCTTCCTGGAGTACACCGCTGAGCTGGTGATGGGTTCCGGCGCGAAGGTCATCCCTTCCTACTACGGCAACAAGACCTTTATGATCGGCAGTGTGCCCCTGGGCCTGACCTCCGTGATCACACTGGTGGTCACCGTGCTGTCCATGCTGGTGCTGACCTTTCTGGTGCAGAAGACCAAGCTGGGCAAGGCCATGCGCGCTGTCTCTGAGGATATGGACGCTGCCCGCCTGATGGGCATCAATGTCAACAGCACCATCTCCTTTACCTTTGCGGTGGGCTCCGCGCTGGCCGGTATCGGCTCGGTGCTGTACTGCTGCTCCTACCCGCAGGCTACCCCCACCATGGGCTCCATGCTGGGCCTGAAAGCCTTTGTTGCCGCCGTTCTGGGCGGCATCGGCTCCATCCCGGGTGCAATGATCGGCGGCATTGCCATCGGCCTGTGCGAGTGCTTTGTCTCCGCCATCGGTCTTTCCGCCTGGAAGGATGCCGTTACGTTTGCCATCCTGATCATCGTGCTGCTGTTCAAGCCCACCGGCTTCCTCGGCCGCAAGGTGCAGGAAAAGGTGTAAGGAGGGCAGGAAGATGAATAAGAACCGTAAAACGATCAAAATGCCCGTGCGCTACCTGATGAACGCGGTGCTGGTGGCTCTGCTGTTCGTGGCGCTTTCCTACCTGACCCGGAATATCCTGTCTACCTACCAGAACAAGGTGCTGATGACGGTGGGCATCAATATCATCCTGGCGGTCTCCCTGAACGTTGCCACCGGCTATCTGGGGCAGCTGCCGCTGGGTCATGCCGGTTTCATGGCTGTGGGTGCCTACACCTGCGCCCTGTTCACCAAGTTCTGCCCGCTGCCGGACGGTGTCTCCTTTGCCATCGGTCTGGTGCTGGCCTGCATCGTGGCTGGTCTGTTCGGTGTGCTCATCGGCATCCCGGCCCTGCGTCTGACCGGCGACTATCTGGCCATCTTGACGCTGGGCTTTGGTGAGATCATCCGCATCACCCTGAACAACATCGATGATGTGCTGGGCTTTAAGCTGTTCTATGGCTCCAAGGGCCTGAAGAACATCCCCAAGTACTCCAACTTCACCAACGTGTTCCTCTGCGTGGTCATCACCTGCTTCCTGATCCACGCTATGATGAAGAGCCGCCACGGCCGTGCTGTGCTGGCCATCCGCGACAATGAGATCGCCGCCGAGAGCTGCGGCATCCAGACCACCTACTACAAGGTCATGGCCTTTGCCTTCTCCGCTGCCTTTGCGGGTCTGGCAGGCGGTCTGTATGCCTGCTACATCGGCGTGCTGAACCCCTCCACCTTCGGCTTTATGAAGTCCATTGAGATCCTGGTCATGGTGGTTCTGGGCGGCATGGGCTCCATGCTGGGCTCCATCCTCTCTGCAACGGTCCTGACCATCCTGCCTGAGGCGACCCGCAGCTTCGACAGCTACCGCATGGTCATCTACTCGCTGGTGCTGATCCTGATGATGATCTTCCGCCCGGGCGGACTGCTGGGCAGCTACGATTTCTCCATGAGCCGCCTTGTGGAGCGTGTCCTGTTTGGCAAGAAAAAGAAGGAGGGTGCAGACCATGAGTGAGTTCCAGACCAGACTGAACAGTGTCCCCTCCGGCGGCTTCCTGACGGACCGCGATAAGGACAAAAAGCCCATTCTGGATGTCCGTGAGCTGGGCATCGATTTTGGCGGCCTGACCGCTGTGGATGGCTTCAACCTGATGATCGGCCGCAACGAGATCACCGGCCTGATCGGCCCCAACGGTGCCGGTAAGACCACGGTGTTCAACCTGCTGACCAATGTTTACCAGCCTACCCGCGGCTCCATCCTGATCGATGGAATGCCCACGGCGGGCAAAAAGACCTATCAGGTCAACCGGATGGGCGTGGCCCGTACCTTCCAGAACATCCG
>OAUV01001793.1_pt1 | contig 10000 bp, 10 predicted proteins | sample 1516841 | NCBI WGS metagenome assembly OAUV01 (sample SAMEA2580044, study PRJEB22360) | human gut metagenome | biome: human gut; feature: human-associated habitat; material: faeces | place: Denmark | collected 2008/2010 | reverse complement strand
GGCGCAGTCCGCATTCCGGCTTCGGCCGGCAGCGGCCGCAGGCGGCTCCCGAATGCAAATATAGCGAATTTTATGACAAAGTTGAGTGTAAACATCAATAAGATTGCCGTGGTGCGCAATTCGCGCGGCGGAAATCTTCCCGACGTGGTCCGTGCGGCCCTCGATATCGAGCGTTTCGGCGCCGAAGGCATCACGGTCCATCCGCGTCCCGACGCCCGCCACATCCGCTACGACGACGTGCGGAACCTGAAACGGGTCCTCGCCACCGAATTCAATATCGAGGGCAATCCGATTCCGAGCTTCGTCGATCTGGTGCTGGAGGTCGTGCCGACGCAGGTGACCCTCGTGCCCGACGCCCACGACGCCATTACGTCGAACGCCGGGTGGGACACGCTCGCCAACCGCGGATTCCTGACCGAAGTCACGGCGCGGTTCCATGAGAAAGGCATCCGGGTCTCGGTTTTCGTCGATCCCGATCCGGCGATGGTCGCCGGGGCGAAGGCGTGCGGCGCCGACCGCGTGGAGCTTTATACCGAGGCCTACGCCCGCGAATACCCCGTCGGCGCCGAAGCCGCGCTGGCGCCCTATCTCGCGGCGGCCGAGGAGGCCCGCCGTCAGGGACTCGGCCTGAATGCCGGACACGACCTCAATCTCGAAAACCTGCGCTTTTTCGTCAGCCGCATCCCGTGGACCGACGAAGTCTCGATCGGCCACGCGCTGATCTGCGACGCGCTCTATTACGGGCTGGAAAACACGGTCCAGCTTTACAAACGCGAACTCCGATAAATAGAAAATGATAAAAAGAAGCCGACCATGAAAAAAATCGTTCTCCTTGCCGCGGCGCTTCTCCTTGCTGCCGCATCGTTCGCCCAGAGCGAATACAACTACCAGAAACGCAGTCTTTTCGAGCAGTTGCCGATTCGCGGCAACGACATCGTTTTCCTCGGCAACAGCATCACCGACGGCGGCGAGTGGGCCGAGTTGTTTAACAACCGCCATGTCAAGAACCGCGGCATCAGCGCCGACCGTTCCGGCTGGCTGCTCGACCGGCTCGATCCGATCATCAACGGCCATCCCAAAAAGCTGTTCCTGATGATCGGCACCAACGATCTGGCCGTCGGCATCACGCCCGAAGAGGTCGCCGCCAATGTCGAAAAACTGCTCGACCGTTTCGCCGAGGAGTCGCCGTGGACGAAGATCTACGTGCAGAGCATCCTTCCCGTAAACGGCGTGGATACGAAGGCCAAGCCGAAGAACCACTGGAAGAAGGGCGCCGAGATCATCGAGACCAACAAGCTGCTCGAAACGCTTTGCGAAGGGCGCAAGAACGTGATGTATGTCGACGTCTATTCCGCGTTGGTCGATGAGAAGGGCATGCTCGACAAGCAGTACACCAACGACGGCCTGCACCTGATGGGCGAGGGCTATCTGGCGTGGAAGACGGTGATCGAAAAATTCGTGAGGTAGCCGCGTGCCGCTGACGAATCCCATATTCCGGCGAATCTCGCGTCTGGCCGAGGAGCAGGGCGTGAGGGCTTTCGTCGTAGGCGGTTACGTGCGCGACCATTTCCTGCGCCGCCCCTCGACCGACATCGACGTGGTGGTCGTGGGCAGCGGTATCGCGCTGGCCGAAGCGCTGGGCCGCGAACTGCACGCCAAGGTCTCGGTATTCAAGACCTTCGGCACGGCCATGCTCCGCTACAAGGGCGTCGAGGTCGAGTTCGTGGATTCGCGCAAACCGCAGGTCGAGGCGGGCACGCTCGAAGACGACCAGCGCCGCCGCGACTTCACGATCAACGCCATGGCGTGGTCGCTCAACGCCGGTTCGTTCGGCGAGTTGGTCGATCCGTTCGACGGCATGGACGACCTCGAAGAGTGCGTCATCCGCACGCCGTGCGATCCCGACGTTACCTTTTCGGACGACCCGCTGCGCATGATGCGGGCCGTGCGCTTCGCGTCGCAGCTGGGGTTCACGATCGAAGGCGAGACCTTCGACGCCATCCGCCGCAATGCGCACCGCATCCGGATCGTGTCGCGCGAACGCATCGCTGCGGAACTTAACAAGATCGTCCTTTCGCCCGTACCCTCGATGGGCTTCGAACTGCTGGAGCTGACGGGGCTTCTGGAACTGATTTTCCCGGAGATGCACAACCTCAAGGGCGTCGAGAAGCGGGGCGCGCATGCCCATAAGGACAATTTTATCCATACGCTCAAGGTGCTGGACAACGTCGCCCGCCGCAGCGGCGATCTGTGGCTGATCCGGATGGGGCCCGCCGGGCGCCACGACATCGGCAAGCCGCTGACGAAGGCTTACGATCCCAAGGTCGGCTGGACGTTCCACGGCCACGAGGTCCTCGGCTCGAAGATGGTGCCGGCGATCTTCCGGCAGTTGAAGCTGCCGCTCAACGAGCATATGAAATTCGTGCAGAAGCTGGTTTTCCTCCACCTGCGGCCGATCATCCTCTCCGAAGATCTGGTCACGGACTCGGCCGTGCGGCGTCTGCTGTTCGAGGCGGGCGACGACGTGGAGCAGCTGATGATCCTGTGCGAAGCCGACATCACTTCGGGCATCGACGCCAAGGTCAAACGCTATCTGGCCAATTTCGAGCTGGTGCGCCGCAAGATGAAGGATTTGGAGGAGCGCGACCGCATCCGCAACTTCCAGCCGCCGATCACGGGCGAGATCATCATGCAGACCTACGGCATCGGTCCCTGCCGTGCCATCGGCGACATCAAGGAGGTGATCAAGAATGCCATTCTCGACGGCGAAATTCCCAACGATTACGACGCGGCCTACGCCCTGATGGAACGGCTGGCGGCGGAGAAGGGATTGACCAAAGCCGCGGTTCAGAACCTCTGAAAACGGTCTTGTCCGTTCAGGGCGTATTTGTAAATCAAAAGGTTGAGTTGCAGATACTCAACCTTTTTTCATGCCCGCTTCCGCCTCCACCTGCGCCCGCGATTTGGATTTGGTCACCAGCCAGACCCCGGCGAAGACGCACAGGGCCGCTGCGGCCTTGGTGAACCCGAAGGAGTCGAGACCGATTGCAACCGAGAAAAGCACCGCCACGACGGGTTGTACGTAGTTGTACATCGACACCACCGTGGGCCGCAGGTAACGCTGTCCGATCGGCACCATGAAGTAGGAGAGGAAGGTCGAGCAGACGACCACGTAGCCTATTCCGGCCCATGTCCGGGGCGCGAGCGCGGCGTAGTCCACGGCCGCGAGCGGCCGGTAATAGACCGCGGCAGCGACGACGGCCGCGAAGAGGAACATCCACTTCATGGTCGTTACGGGCGAATATTTGACGATTACGTTGCGGAAAGCGGTGAGGTAGGTGGCGTAGCTGACCGCGCTGACGAGACACAATACGTCGCCCTTGACGCTGCTCGTGTGCCCCGTCCCGTGCCGGCTGACCAGAATCAGCAGCAGCGCCCCGGCGCAGCCGAGGAACACGCCGCCCGCCTTGAGCCATGTGATCGGCTCGCGCAGGAACAGCGTCGCCAGCACCATCGTCAGTACGGGGACCACCGTGGCGATGATCGACGAGTCGATGGGCGAGGTGAGCGACAGCCCCCAGAGGAAAAGCATCTGGTTGAGCTGGATGCCGAACACCGACGCGAAGAGCAGCAGCACGATGTCGCGCCGTGCGACTCTCTCGCGGGGCAGGAAAAGCGAGACGCTCCAGAACAGCAGGCAGGCTCCCAGCATGCGGTAGACGCTCAGCGCGAACGGACTGACCCCGCCGGGGTTGTGCTCCGACCAGAGCACGCTCTTGCCGATGGGCGCGTTGAGGCCCCAGACGAGATTTGCGACCCAGAGGGCCGCGTGGCCTTTCAGTTTTCCTTTGTCCATGTCATTGCGGGATTGACGCGGCAAATATAGGTAAAATTTGGTGTAATAATTGCCCCTCGGAATTCCCGTGAGCAAAACGCGTTACAATATCGATCTGGTATTTGCCAACCTCTTTTTCGGAGCGAACTTTTCGTTCTATGTCTCCCTTACGCGCAATTATCTGGACTTCCAGCAGATATTCATGCTTCAGGTCCTTTCGGCGGCGGTGTTCTTCATTCCCTTCGCGCTCTTCTCGAAGCAGTCGTTCCGCATCCGCTGGCGCGACGCGGGCAATATCCTGATCGTCACGATGCTGATTGTCTACGGCTGGATGTACATGCTGTTGTGGGGATCGTCCTACACCTCGCCCATCGACGCTTCGATCATCTCGACCCTCGGTCCCGCCGTGACGCTGATCACGGACCACCTGATGCACCCGCACAAATACATCAGGGCGCGGGTCGTGGGCGTCGTCTGCGCCCTGATCGGCGCCGCCGTCCTGCTCTTCGACCACGGGTTCGTGCTCACCCACGGCAGCCGCGCCTACGGCAACGCACTGGTGCTGGTGGCCGTGGTGGCGATCGCCATCAATACGGTGATTATCAAACCCCAGCTCGAACGGCTGGGAACGTTGGTGGTGATGGGGTGGTACTACATCATCGGATTGGCCGTGACGGCGCCATTCTTCTGGAAATACATCGCCCATACGCAGTTCCTGAAACTGCCCCTTCAGGCGCAGGCCGAACTGGCCTATATCCTGATTCTGGGCACGGTCCTGCCCATGTACCTGCTGTACCGGGGTACGGAGAAACTCACCTCGGTCCATACGGCGCTCTACCGCTATATCCAGCCGGTGACCGCCGGAATTCTGGCCATCGTCCGCGGTCAGGCCGTCTTCGACACGGCCAACGTCGTGGCCCTTGTCTTCATCTTCGCAGGCGTGGTGCTGGTGGTGATCGGCTATAAGTATTACGTCCGCCACGGACTGCCGCCCGTGGGCAGCGACGGGAAACTGCGGGCCTAGTCCGCCAGCAGGCGTTCGCGCCACGCATCGGGCACGGGCATGCTTTGCTGCCGCGAGAAGTCGAATGCGACCATCACCGAGCGGCTCTCGCTGCACACCCGGTCGCCGGCGAGCAGCCGCTGGAAGAGCGTGAGGCTTTTGTTGCCGATCTTCTCGCAGGTGGTCGTGACGCGCACCCTGTCGTGCAGGCGGATCTGATCCATGTACGAGGTCGAAGTGGAGACGGTGACGATGCGCAGATCGCCGAGCAGCACCTCGTCGCCGAGTATCTTTTCGTAATACTCCATTTTTCCCACGTCGAAATACATCTGCTGCGAGACGTTGTTCACATGCTGGAACGGATCGACGTCCGAGAAGCGCTTCTGGATGAAGGTTTCCAACGTTTTTGCCATGTGTGTTATTCGCGTATGATTTTCACTTCGCCGCCCTCGCCGAAGGCGATGATCGACGACGCCTTTTTCGTGGGCTTGCCCTCGAAGCGGGGATTGACGACGAAATCGACGCCGTCGATGATCTCGCGCGACACTTCGGCGAGTCCTGCGGGCGTCGCCTCGCCCGAAATGTTGGCCGAGGTCGAGACCACGGGCCGCCCCAGCCCCCGCAGTATCCGGCGGCAGAATTCGTGGTCGGGAATCCGCACGCCGAGCGTCCGCTCTTCGGGAATCAGGTTCTCGGCGACGCCGGCCGCTCCCGGAAGGATCGCCGTCAGCGGGCTGGTCGCCAGCTCCATGACCTCGAACGCGATGCCGGGAGCCTTGTTTACGTAGCGCACGACCATGTCGGCCGACGCGCACAGCACGAGCATCGACTTCTTGTTTTCGCTCCGTTTGAGTTTGTAGATGCGCTCCACGGCTTCGGCGTTGGTCGCGTCGCAGCCCAGCCCCCAGACCGTGTCGGTGGGGTAGAGGATGATGCCTCCCGCTTTCATCACGCGGACCGCCTCGTCGGCCTCCCGCTGCAATTCGGTGTTGTTTTGCATAGGTGTTTGTTTTGACGCGCCGCCGCCTTTCGGGCCGCATGCGCCGCGGTTTTGCGCCGTTTCGCACGCCGCAGCTTCGGCCGGCGGCGCGGAATGACGCCGTATGGGTATTCCGCTTATTTTACGGGCAGCACCTCGATCCAGTAGTCGTCGGGATCGCTGATGAAATAAAGCCCCATGTCGTGATTCTCGTAACAGATGCAGCCCATGGCGCGGTGGTATTCGCGGACGGCGTCGTAATCGCCCGCCACGCGCATGCAGAGATGGCTCTCGTTTTCACCCAGTTCATAGGCGCCGGCGTGGTCGCGCAGCCATGTCAGTTCGAGGCGGAATCCCGTCTGCCCGTCGCCCAGATAAACCAGTATGAAGCTTCCGTCGCCCGCTTCCTTGCGGCCTGTTTCTTTCAGGCCCAGCGCCTTGTCGTAAAATTCGAGACTGCGTCCGAGGTCGGTGACGTTGATGTTGAAATGGTCGAATCTGCTTTTGATTTCCATAATTACCGGATTTAGTGCTGCGCAAAATTACACAAATATCCCAAAATCCGCATACGCGCCGCGCATAATAAATTTTGGCCGTAATTCTTAATTTTTAATTCTTAATTTTATACCTTTGCACCACGAACGAAAAATAATAACGAAAAATTCATATGGGAAGAGCTTTTGAGTATCGCAAAGCGCGTAAAATGAAGCGTTGGGGACATATGGCCCGCACGTTCACCAAACTGGGAAAAGAGATCGAGATCGCGGTCAAGGCCGCCGGACCCGATCCTTCGGGCAACACCCGTCTGCGTATTCTGATGCAGAACGCCAAGGCCGAGAACATGCCCAAGGAGAACGTCGAACGCGCCATCAAGCGCGCCACCGAGAAAGATGCCGCCGATTACAAGGAGGTCATCTACGAAGGATACGGCTCGCACGGCATCGCATTCCTCGTGGAGACCGCGACCGACAACACCAACCGCACCGTGGCCAACGTGCGCATGTATTTCAACAAATGCGGCGGTACGCTGGGCAACAGCGGCAGCGTGGCGTTCATGTTCGACCACAAGTGCGTCTTCAAGTTCCGTCCGGCCGAAGGCGTCGATATGGAGGAGCTCGAACTGGAGATGATCGATCTGGGCGTGGACGAGTTCTATCCCGAAGAGGACGGCGTTACGGTTTACGCCCCCTACGAGTCGTTCGGCGCCATCCAGAAATGGCTCGACGACAAGGGGTACGAGATCGTGTCGGGAGAGTCGGTTTACCTGCCCACCGATACGAAGGAGCTGGACGCCGAGGGCCGCGAGTCGATCGAGAAACTCGTCGAGAAACTCGAAGAGGACGACGACGTGACCAACGTCTACCACAACATGAAGGAGGCCGAGGAGGAGTAGTTTCTTCCCGCTTCCGGACGATACGCTCCGCCCCGAACGGCAAGTCCGTCCGGGGCGGATTTTGTTTTGCGGCCGTTTGTCCTTATCTTTACATTCCTGAAAGGGGCGCCCATAATAATTGTAGCTTATGATTCGTGCCGATTTACATATTCATTCGCAATACAGCAGCGACGGAGAGTTCCGTCCCGCCGACATCGTCGGCAAATGCGCCGCCGGGGGCGTTGACCTCTTCTCCCTGACGGACCATAACACCGTGCGGGGGCTGGACGAAGCCTGCGACGGGGCTTTGCAGGCCGGAATGGAGTTCGTGCCGGGCATCGAGATCGATTGCAGCTTTGAGGGTACGGACCTGCATCTGCTGGGCTATGGCATCGACTGGAAGTCTCCCGATTTCCGGACGCTCGAAGAGACCGTAGCCGCCGAAGTCATGGCGTCGTTCGGCGAGACGGTCGGGAAACTCCGCAGGCTGGGCTTCGCCGTCGATGAGCAGGCCGTGCTGGCCGCCGCGGCGGGCAAGCTGCCGACGATGGAGCTGATCGCCGAAGTGATGCTCTCCGACCCTGCATGCGATACGCCGCTGCTGGCTCCCTACCGGGAGGGCGGCGCGCGCGGAGATATGCCCTATATCAACTTTTACCTCGACTTCGGCGCGCAGGGCAGGCCTGCTTTCGTCCCGGTGGAATATATGAGCTTCCGTGACGCCGTCGAGCTGGTGCGCGACAACGGGGGCGTGCCGGTGGTCGCGCATCCCGGACTCAACCTGCGGGGCCGGGAGCGTATCGTCGAGAAGCTGCTGGAGCGCGGGGCCGAAGGATTGGAAGTTTTCAATAATTACCATGATGATCGGCAGATCGCCTATTTCGCGCCGCTGGTCCGGCGCCGTGGGGCCTTGATGACCTGCGGCAGCGATTTCCACGGCAAAACCAAGCCCCTGATCCATGTCGGGCGGTTCGGATGCGACGCGCGCTGGGAATCCTCTCTGGCCGATTCGGTCGCGCGGCTCGCGAAAGGCGTGTGAAAATCCGGCTTCGGCGGCGTGTCACTCTTCGAACGCGACGAATCTCCGCCCGTCGGTCAGGCAGCAGGGGCAGTAGGAATCGCTGCACTCCGCCGGGTAGATGTTGCCGCAGGTCGGACAGACCAGATAGCCTTTCGGGGCGTTGTCTGCCGTAGCGTCCGGCCGACTGTTTCCAGAACCGTCTGCTGTTCCGCGCTCTGAATCGCGGGCCGTCCCGTTCGCCGGGCCGCGGGCCTTGCCTTTATCCGCCCGGTGTGCCGCTCCGTTTGCCCGGTAGTGTGCCGTCTCGCTTGCCGAATTGCGGGCGGTGCTATTTTCCGAATTGATTGCCGTTCCGTTCGCCGAATCGCCTGCCGAACCCTTGTCTGCCGCCCTGCCAGCGATGTTGCCCCGTGCGCCCGCAGGTCCGTGGGCCCCCAGCCGGCGGCGGCAGGTCTCCATCAGCGCCAGATGCCGCATGTCCCCGGACCTCGCCCAGATCAGCACGCGTGCCGCATAGCGGTTGCCGCTTTGCAGGGCGCGCTCGATGTCGTCTGCATGCAGCCCCTCCGGCGGACGGCGTGCGAAGTCGATGCTCCGGCGCAGGTTGTCGTCGGTCGTGCCGTGGAAGACGGTGACTCGCTCCGGCGGTGCGTAGCGGCCGCCGAGCCGGACGATGGCGTTGGCGCAGTTGTACTCCTGAAGCCGCTCGGCGTGGGCCATGGCCCGGAACAGCCGTTCGGCGTCGTGCTCCCGCTCTTGCCGGGCGATGCCCGCGAAATGGTCGTACTGCGCCGATTTGACGTGCTTGCGGCGGCTGCATGCGTCGAGGTCCGACAGCACGCCGGCCCATTTGTCCTGCCGTGTCGTCGTTCCCTCGCGCGTCGCGGCGTAGTACATCCCTGCGAGGATGACTGCCGATGCCGCGAACAGCAGCAGAACCAATAACGGACGTCCTTTCATAATCATATCGACGGTGGAATAAATTTCCGGGAGCATTTTTTGTGCCAACGGGAAGCTGTTTTTCATGGACGGCCCCGGTAGATTCGGGCAAAATAAAAAGGCGGAGTCCGGAGACTCCGCCTTCTGCCTTATGTGCGGCTGTTACAGCCGTGCCTTGATGGCTTTCGAGGCCTCTTCGTAGCCGGGTTTGTCCAGCAGGGCGAACATATTCTTCTTGTACGCCTCCACGCCGGGCTGGTCGAACGGATTGACGCCGAGAATGTAGCCGCTGATGCCGCAGGCGCGCTCGAAGAAGTAGAGCAGCGAGCCGACGGCATGCGCGTCGATCTGCGGAATCTCGATGCGGATGTTGGGGACGCCGCCGTCCACGTGGGCCAGCTGCACGCCCAGCTCGGCCATGCGGTTTATCTCCGAAATGCGCTTGCCTGCGAGGAAGTTGAGTCCGTCGAGATTCTCTCCGTCGGCTTCGACGACTACCTTGCCGGCAGGTTCGGCGACCGAAATGATCGTCTCGAACAGCGTGCGTTCGCCGTCCTGAATATACTGTCCCATCGAGTGCAGGTCGGCCGTCAGCGTCACGCTGGCCGGGAAGATGCCCTTGCCGTCCTTGCCTTCGCTCTCGCCGTAGAGCTGTTTCCACCCCTCGTTGATGTATTGGAGCTTCGGCTCGTAGGAGCCGAGAATCTCGATCTTCTTGCCGCCTTCGTACAGTTCGTTGCGCACGGCTGCGTAAACTGCCGCCGGGTTCTTTTCGAACGGCGTGCCGTCGGCCGTCGCGCGCTCCATCTCCTGCGCGCCGCGCACCAGTGCGGCGATGTCCACGCCGGCGG
>OAUV01001790.1_pt1 | contig 10025 bp, 7 predicted proteins | sample 1516841 | NCBI WGS metagenome assembly OAUV01 (sample SAMEA2580044, study PRJEB22360) | human gut metagenome | biome: human gut; feature: human-associated habitat; material: faeces | place: Denmark | collected 2008/2010 | reverse complement strand
TTTACTCAACGGGGGGCGGCCGCCGCCTGCCGGCGATCGACTCCGAGAGCCACGGGCGCCTCTTCGACACCGTGCGCCGCTATCCGGACCACTGCACCCCGATGATGGGGCTGCACCCGACCTCCATCAACGACAATCCCCGTTGGCGGGAAGAGCTGGCGTTGGTCGAACGCTACCTCTGCTCGCCACCCGAAGGCGTCGGACGATTCTGCGCCGTGGGCGAAATCGGACTCGACTACTACTGGGACGACCGCTTCAAGGCCGAACAGCTCGAGGCATTCACGAAACAGTGCCGCCTGGCCGCGACCTATGACCTTCCCGTCGCCATCCATACGCGGGCGGCCTGGAAAGATATGTGCCGCACTGTCGAAACGGAAACGAAGGCCGCCCGCGAAAAAGGGCTGCGCCTGCGGGGTGTTTTCCACGCCTTCGCCGAAGACGCCGACACCTACCGGCAGTTGAAGGAGTGCGGCGACTTCCTGTTCGGCATCGGCGGTGTGGTGACCTTCAAAAAGAGCCGGCTGGCCGATACCGTACGCGAAATGGAGCTCGACGACCTGGTGCTCGAAACCGACTGTCCCTACCTGACGCCGGTTCCCTATCGCGGCCAGCGAAACGAATCCGGATATATTCCTTATATTTGCAACAAAATCGCAGCGCTGAAAGGCCCGACCCCCGAAGAGGTAGCGGCAGCCACGACCCGCAACGCCCGGCGGATGTTCGGCTTCGACGCGGCGCGACAGACGACAAACGACCATTCAAGCCCTACCGAATCGATATGAAACCTTCGATCCTGATTATCTATACCGGCGGCACGATCGGCATGAAGCCCGACCCGACGACCGGCGCCCTCGTACCGTTCGACTTCAGCGGCATCTTCGAGGAGTTCCCGACCCTCCAAAGCCTGAACATCGGCATCGAGGTATTCACGATGGACCCCGTGATCGACTCGTCGAACGTCAGCCCCCGCAACTGGCTCGACCTGGCGGCGATCATCCGCGACAACTACGCCCGCTACGACGGGTTCGTCGTGCTGCACGGCACCGACACGATGTCCTACACCGCTTCGGCCCTGAGCTTCCTGCTCGAAAACCTGGCCAAACCCGTCGTCTTCACCGGCAGCCAGATTCCGATCGGCGTGCTGCGCACCGACGGGCGCGAAAACCTGATGACGGCCATCGAAATCGCTTCGGCCCGCATCGACGGCCGCCCCGCCGTTCCCGAAGTGTCGCTCTATTTCCAGAACTGTCTGTTCCGCGCCAACCGCACGACCAAACGCAGTTCGGAAGACTTGAGCGCCTTCTGGTCGTACAACTATCCGGCCCTGGCCGACGTGGGCGTCAATATCACCTACCACACCGAATACATTCTCCAGCCGGAGCGCTACGACGAACCCCTGCACATCGCCGCCCGCCTGAGCGGAGGTATCGCCGTCGTCAAGCTCTTCCCCGGCATCGAGGAACGGACCCTGCGCGCGATGCTCTCGGCCGAAGGGCTCCGGGGCGTCGTGCTCGAAACCTTCGGCGCGGGAAACGCCCCGACCAGCGAATGGTTCATCCGCGTGCTCGAAGAGGCGATCGACCGGGGACTGATCGTCCTCAACGTCACGCAGTGCCGAGGCGGTCGGGTCATGATGGAACTCTACGAAACGGGACTCCGCCTGCAGCGGATCGGCGTGCTCTGCGGCCATGACATGACCACCGAGGCGGCCGTCGCCAAACTGATGTACGTCCTCGGGCTCGAGTTGCCCCGCGAGCAAACGCTCGACCTGCTCCGCACGCCCCTCAAAGGAGAATTTACCGACTAAAACATTGTGCGTACGAAAATAAATTTGTATATTTCGGAGCTAAAAATCGCATCGACAGGACGCCAGGCAAAGGTACACGACCTGTTCATGAGGAGGTAATACGTTATTTTTCAATTTATTACAAAGAATATTGCTGTCGAAATGAGAAATCGGGACGATTTTTCGAATCGGCAGTCGGATCGCTGAAAAAGCCGGCAAAGATCGGATTCGAACCGTGACGGGCAAGCCAGGATGAAAAAAATTTACATTTTTTGAAATAAAAAACGCAAACGAAAAAACGATCAACTAATCAAAATTTTAATTAAACAACCATGAAAAAACTTTTTTTGATTGTAGCAGTCGCCATCTTCTCGCTTGGTACTGTTAATGCTTTCGCCCAGGAGACGACTACGCCTGCAACCGAGGAAACCGCAGTCGTTGAAGAAGTCGAAGAAACCGCAGCGACCGAAACGGCCGAAACTCCGGCTTCGGAAACTCAGCTTGCCGAAGGCCAGCCGATGCACCAGGTGCTGATGCAGAAGTTCCTCGAAGGCGGTTGGGAGTGGATGCTTCCGGTGCTCCTCTGCTTGGTATTCGGTCTTGCCGTAGCTATCGAGCGTATGCTTTACCTGAGCCTTTCGACCATCAACTCCAAGAAACTGATCGCCCAGGTCGAGGAAGCGCTGAAAAAGGGCGGTATCGAAGCTGCCAAGGAAGTTTGCCGCAACAAACGCGGTCCGGTGGCATCGATCTTCTATCAGGGTCTGGACCGTTACAACCAGGGTCTGGACAGCGTTGAAAAAGCCGTCGTTTCCTACGGTTCGGTTCAGACCGGCCGCATGGAGTCGGGTTTGAGCTGGATCGGTCTGTTCATCGCACTTAGCCCGATGCTCGGATTTATGGGTACCGTCGTGGGTATGATCGAGGCGTTCGACGCCATCCAGGCTGCGGGCGATATCTCTCCGACGCTGGTTGCCGGCGGTATCAAGGTCGCCCTGCTGACCACCCTGCTGGGTCTTATCGCTGCGGTTATTCTTCAGTTGTTCTACAACTATATCGTTTCCAAGATCGACTCGCTCGTAAACGATATGGAGGATTCGTCCATCACCCTGATGGATATCCTGACGGCTTACAAGAAATAATTCGCACTTATAAAGACTTTATTCCCTATTATGAAAAAAATATTAAACATATTGCTGGGCGTCATCCTGCTGATTACGGTGATTCTGACCGTATATGCAATGGTGGCCGGCGGCAGCAACGAGGCGATCAACCTGAACCTCATCTGGAGTTATATCCTGATCGCAGTCGGTATTGCAACAGCACTGTTCACGGCCGTTTGGGGTATGGTCAACAGTTCCAAAGGCATCAAAGGAACGCTGCTTTCGACACTTCTGATCGTCGTCATCGTCGCGGCAGCCTACCTGATCGCCCGCGGACATACGATCGAAATTCCGGACGTCGCGAACGGAGGCTTCTTCCCGCATCCTGAAACCGTTATCACGGAAGCCAGCATTCTGGTAACCTACGTAGCTCTGGGTGCCGCTGTTCTGACAGCTATTTTCACAGAGATATACAAAGCTTTCAAATAGAGTTTGAACGATGCCTATAGATAAAAGAAAAGTACAGGAGATCAATGCCGGTTCAATGGCCGACATCGCTTTCTTGCTGCTCATATTCTTCCTGGTGGCTACGACGATGAACGTCGATACGGGTATCGCCCGTAACCTGCCGCCGATGCCCCCCGAGGATCAAAAGGTCGAGGATATGAAGGTGAAGATACGTAACCTTCTGCCCGTTCTGGTGAACGGCCGCGGCGATATCTTCGTGGGCAGGGCCGGCGAACAGGAGTACGTCGATATCCACCAGTTGAAGGACCGGGCGAAGGACTTCCTCCTCAATGTGATGGACGATCCCAACCTGCCCGAAAAAGAGGTCGAGGAGTTCGAGCTCCCCGACGGCAGCAAATGGAGCTATCCGGTCGGAAAAGGCGTACTCTCGCTGCAAACGACCAAAGATACCCAATATCAGATCTACATCATGGTACAGAACGAGCTGACGCGTGCGATCAACGAAATCCGTGACGAAGTTTCGAAGAATAAATTCCAAATGAAATTCTCGGATCTCGGAGAAGCGGAGCGCGGTATCGTAGCCAAAGCCGTTCCCATGAGTATCTCGGAAGCAGAACCCAGAGATTTAGGAGGAAAAAAGTAGTATGGCAGTAATTAAAAAGAAAGGCAACAAAAGTTTGCCCCCGATCTCTACCGCCTCGCTGCCGGACGTGATCTTCATGATCCTGTTCTTCTTCATGGTATCTACGACCATGCGCGATCAGGAATTACATGTAAAATACCAAGTTCCAGAAGCAACCGAGGTGCAGAAACTGGAGAAGAAATCACTCGTAAGTTACATCCACATCGGAGAGCCGATCGGCGTTTGGCGGGAACAGTACGGTCCTGCACCCCGTATTCAGCTCAACGATGCCTTCAAAACCGCTCAGGATATCGGCCAGTTCGTAGCTGCCGAGCGTGACAAGCTCAATGAGTCGGAGCGTGCCTTGATGACGATCTGTCTGAAGGCCGACCGATATACGACTATGGGCCGTATCACGGAGATCAAGCAGGAACTTCGCCGCGCGAATGCCCTGAAAATTTCCTACGCGGCTGCGAAAACCCTGGGATACTAATTTCAGGAAGGATTCATTCCCGAAGGGGATGTGTCAAATTGAGAAATTTGGCGCATCCCCTTTCAGGTATGTAAGAACAGACATCGAGGTTCACGGCGAAGAACGTGTCCTGACCGTACATAATCGAGCCGCGATACCGATAATAACGAAGCGGTTTGCCTGTTATGATACACCGTCTTTTTATTCGCCGGTTCGGAAAGAGCCTCGGGATAAAAAACAAAAAAACAGAAAGATACAGGACAAACAGGGCCAAGCCCACGATCGAGCGCCAAAAAAGAGGCCGCAAGAGCGGGAATCGGAAACCAAGCCGAAACAGAAAAAACGGGGCGATTACCGACACTCCTACTCCTACTCCTACTCCTACTCCTACTCCTACTCCTACTCCTACTCCTACTCCTACTCCTACTCCTACTCCTACTCCTACTCCTCTACCCTCCCTTCCGGACTTCTCCGACACGAGCTACGAAATGTTTCCGAACCGGCAAAAGAAAACCCCGCAACATATAGAATGCGGGGTTTTCTTTTCTCAAATCCTTAAAACGGCTAAAAATGAGCCATAAATTCCAGGACGATCTTGTCGTGTTCGGAAACTTTGGGGACGACACCCTTGTCGTAAAAATACATCTCATAGTTGAGCCGGATATCGGCCATAAAAGGCAATCCGAAGCTAAACGTAATGCCTGCCGTGACGCGATGACGCTCCAGATCATTGACGAACAGCAAACCGTTGTCGTCGGGAATGCCGTTGCTGTGATCGGACATATAGTCGTAACGGCCTGCGAACGACATCTTTTTGAAGACACGGCGCAAGGGCAGGTCATAACAGAAAAATCCGTCGAAAGCATTCACGCCCGCGAACGAATTGCGGGCATACTCCTTACGCAGATACTCGGCCTCGAAGAACCAACCGCCCAGACGGTAGGAGCACCCCACGTCGTAGAGGTGAATCCGCGTATCGGCCGGACGGGTCGTCTGGTAGCTCACCACGAAATTCATTCCCTCGGCAAAACCGAACTGCGCCTTTGCCGCATAGTTGAATTTGTCGGTCCAAAAATCCTTCTGGTCGTCGATACCCGACCCGTTGAACATGCCGACTTGCAGGTTGATCGGAACCTTTTCGCCGAATTTCCAGCCCAGAGTGGCTCCGACATCGCGGACGCTGCCCACCTGCTTGGCGATGAACGAACGGTTCGCAAAATACTGCGTATGGGGCGAACGGTGGGCATCGATGGTAAACGGCACACGCATGTATCCGATCGTGAAACCGAGGCCCTTATAAAGTTTGGTTCCCAGATACGCATTGACCATCTTGATCTTTCCCTCGTCCGAGAGGTCGATCTCCATACAGTAAGCCAGTTTCGAATAGATCTCGCCGGCCACGCCGAAGCGGGCGTTGCGAACCTGGAAGCGGGCATCGCCCTCACCGGGCTGGTACTCGAATTTGGCCCGGAGCGTTCCCAGCAGGTCGATCGTCACGGGTGGAGCCTTTTTCTCCTCCTTTTGTGCACCCGAAGCTGCCGAAATTTCGAAATGAGTCTGAACTCGGACTCCTTCGTCCTCGTCATCATCCTCATCGTCGTTCTCACGACCGTCGCCCTTGTCACGCCTCCTGTCCTTCTGCGAAAGCTCGCCCTGCCCGACGTTCTCGTCCTGCCCGGCATCCGTCCGCACCGCAGCGGCACGATCGTCGTCATCCGTATCGACATCTTTTTCCTGTTTCGGGTGATTCGTACTCTCCGGCTGCGACTCGATGACCATCTCTTCCAGATCGTCCTGCACGGGTATCGTTTCCACATCCACCCTCTCCACCGGAGGTTGCTGGGCCGCTGCGGACAACGACATACTCATCGCAAGGCATAATAAAAACCATCCGGCCACTCTGCGGGTAAAATTCTCCATAGGCAACTCTATTCTCTTTTATCTTGTCGTCAGATACGGGCCACAGGCATAATACATTGATTGAAACCTATTTAACCCTTTCAAAATATCTCGTGTTCCGCAAATATAGACAAAAACAGTGCAAATGACACTGTTTTTGTCTATCGCAGGTTCAAAATACGACTTATTACTTATTTGGTAAACTTATTACAAGCCTTCAGCAACTGACGCAACGTATCGACCAATTCCTGGGACTCCTGCAGCGTAATCAGATAGACGAGCGAAACATGCAGGCTGTTGCCCTCCTCCTGCACCCGGTACATCTGGGTCTTGCGCTCGGTCGAGATGGATTCGCGCAACCCTTCGGCTTCGATCAGCACGTTTTCGATATCCGAATAGTCGTTCTGCTCCATCATGCGGCGAATCTCGACCATCAGGTTGAAAATCCGGGTCCGAATGGGCAGGAACTCCCGCAGATAAACTTTGGGCATCGGGTTGAAATTATTGCCGACATGCTCCCTGCACGGTTCGCAAAGACGTTTGAGGCAGTAATAAAGCTGCTCGGAGGCGTTGCTCGCCGTGTGGAACCAGGTATTCTTTTCGAGCGCCAGGTTACGATCGATGCGGCGCATGGCGAGCATCTGCCGACGGCGTACCCGCTTGAGCAGGTCCTTTTCGCCACCGAGGGCTTTTTCAGCCTTGCGCAAACTCTTGATATCCTCTTTCAGCAGACCGTCGGTAATCTGACGGAACGTCGATTCGGCGAACGTCACCGATGCCATGAGCGACTCGGTCATATGCCGGCGCAACAGCGTCCACACCTCGGCCTTGTCGCGCGAAGTCATCATACCCTTGAAAACATCATCGTGCTCGGCCTTCATCTTCCGGCGGTAGCGGACATTGCTGCGAATCAGGAAAAGAATCGTCAGCGCCACGACAACGATCATCGCAATCACACCGCCGTAGTAGATGGCCAGCGCGAGCAGGAACGTCGCCACGAAAGCCGCACCGGCCGTAATGAACCAGCCGCCGATCACGGAAATCACACCCGTAATGCGGAATACGGCGCTCTCGCGGCCCCAGGCCCGGTCAGCCAGCGAAGAACCCATCGCCACCATAAAGGCCACGTAAGTAGTCGAAAGAGGCAACTTGAGCGAGGTGCCCAATGCGATCAGCAAGCTGGCCAGCAGCAGATTGACCGCCGCACGTACCATATCGAAAGCGGCACCGTTCTCCAGAATCGCCTCGTCCTTATCGAAGCGTTTCCCGAGCCAGCGCTTCAGTCCCTGCGGCATCGCATTGTCGATTCCGGTAGCGAGGGACGACGAAGCACGCACGATACTCCGGGCCAGCCCCGACGAACCGAACATCTCGTCGCCGGCATCCTGACGGGCCAGATCCACCGAGGTCTTGATAACGCCCCGGGCCTTCCGCGAAGTGGTCAGGGCGACGATCATCACCACGCCCGAAAGAGCCAGGAAAATGAAGGGCGTCCGGGCAGGCGCGTTCAGCGAATCCATCAGGAAGGTTTCGGACCCGTTGCCATTGGCGACGTAATCCATATAGGAAGAGTAGCCCGTCAGAGGTACGCCCACGAAATTCACCAGGTCGTTTCCGGCGAAGGCCAGTGCCAGGGCGAAAGTTCCCAGCAGCGTGACTACCTTGAAAATATTGATCCGACACCAGTGGAGCACCTGCGAGAGAAGGCAGAAGAAGATGAAGCAGCCGGCCACCAGGTGACGGGTATAGGTAGAAATCCACTCCGACAGTTCGGGTGTCATGAACGACGAATCCTTCATACCCTTGATCAGAATGAAATAGATGATCGCCGTCATCGCCACACCGCCGAACAGCGCGGCGGACCACTTCATGTGCGACTTATAATTGAAAGTAAAGATCAATCGGGCGATATATTGCACCACTGCGCCGAATACGAATGCGATCGCCACCGAAAGGAAGATGGCCATGATGACCGACAAAGCCTTTTCCGAATTCAGCATATCGGCAAAGGTAAGCCCCGTATCGTCTGCGGCCAGCTTGACCATCGCCAGAGCGAACGCACCTCCCAGCAACTCGAAAACGATCGACACGGTAGTCGAAGTCGGCAGCCCCAGGGTATTGAAGGTGTCCAGAAGAATCACGTCGATTGCCATGACCGCCAGGCAGATACACATGATATCCTGGAAATAGAACTGTTCGGGCCTGAAAATCCCGTGCCGGGCGACATCCATCATACCGTTGCTCATGACGGCGCCGCACAGGATACCCACCGCAGCTACACCCATGATCCACTTGAACGAAGCGGCCCGGGCGCCGACGGCCGACCCCAGGAAATTCACGGCATCGTTGCTGACACCCACCACCAGATCGAAAATCGCCAGCAGAAAGAGGAAGAGGACAATGCCTAAATAGATTGATTCCATACTTTTTTAATTGGTTTTACGCCTAAAGTTATCATTCGGTGACAAAAGTACCGGGCGGAAATGATAACGACGTTTCAAACCTGTTACAAACCCGTTACAAAATCCGGGAAATGCCTCGTTTTTATGAACCGTCTGTTACAATTCCGTGAAATTTCGATCCTTCCGGATTTGCGAAACCGTTTTATTCCCTAATTTTGACGCGTCGAATCAATACGAAGGTCATGGGGAAATACAAAATTCTGGTGGTGGACGACGAAGAGTCGCTGTGTGAAATCCTGAAATTCAACCTCGAACTCGAAGGATACGAAGTGGATGTGGCTTACAGCGCCGAACAAGCGCTGGCGATGCATCCCGAACGTTATTCGCTGCTGCTGCTCGACGTAATGATGGGAGAGATCAGCGGCTTCAAAATGGCCCGTATGCTCAAGTCCTCGCCCGAAACGGCTGCCGTGCCGATCATCTTCTGCACGGCCAAAGACACCGAAGACGACACCGTTGCTGGCTTGAACCTGGGTGCCGACGACTATATCTCCAAACCCTTCTCGATGCGCGAAGTGACGGCCCGGGTACGGAGCGTGCTGCGCCGCTCGCAAGCCCGGCAGGAGGAGGAAGCCATCTGTTTCGAAGGGCTCTGCCTCGACCTGCAGAGCAAGGTCTGCCGGGTGAACGGACAGGAGGTTCCCCTGACCAAAAAGGAGTTCGAAATCCTCACCCTGCTCCTTTCCCACCCTAGGGTGATCTTCTCGCGCGAACAGATCCTCGCCCGGGTCTGGAACAACGAAGTGATCGTCCTGGACCGCACGATCGACGTAAACATCACGCGCCTGCGCAAGAAAATCGGGCCCTACGGCTCGCATCTGGTGACCCGCCTGGGCTACGGCTATGGATTTGAAAAGTAAACACTCCTATCAGACGCAATCGTTCCTCTGGCTGCTGGGCTTCTCGTGGCTGCTCATCGTCTGCTTCGTCGGCTTCCAATACCACCGGGAGAAGGAGCTGCGCACGGAGCTGCTCGATTCGCAGTTGCAGATCATCAACGCCCAACTGGAAGAGGCTTTGAGCAATGCACGCACTCCCCACGACTTTTTCGATGCGCACTCCGACTTCTTCGAGGGGCTGCGCATCACCCTGATCGACCTGGACGGTACGGTCGTCTATGACTCCGAAGAACCCCCGGCCGAGATGTCGAACCACCTCGACCGGCCGGAAGTGGCGGCCGCCCCCCCCCCCCGCGCCCGCCGAAGGGTCGCCT
>OAUV01001786.1_pt1 | contig 10050 bp, 9 predicted proteins | sample 1516841 | NCBI WGS metagenome assembly OAUV01 (sample SAMEA2580044, study PRJEB22360) | human gut metagenome | biome: human gut; feature: human-associated habitat; material: faeces | place: Denmark | collected 2008/2010 | reverse complement strand
GAGCTGAAGGGGACCGGCCGGGCCTTGGAGGATCCCCCCCCAGCCGATGCCGTTCGTGTCGCCCTGCGTGATGCCTATTTTAAGTTTCTGTTCTGACATGGATACAAGTATTTCAATCTACAAAGATACATATTATTCAGAATCTGCAATAGGCCGGATGCAATTAAAATGTTTTTTTGCACTGCGGCGATCCGTAATGTTTTGCGGATGGACTATTTTTTCCTACCTTTGTTTTATGCAGCCTGTTAGGGCTGATGACATATTCGGATTAAAGCGCATCGGCTTTTTTCTTACCGTCGAAAATTGGACACTTTCGCGTAACGTAAGGAACAAAGGTTGATGCTCTCGCTGTTTTCGGCGTGGGCATTTACCGTATTCTACGTTACAGGTCGTCCAATACCTCGATGGTGGATTCGGTGATACTGCCCGCGCTTTTTTCGATAAACCGCCCGAAAGATGGAACCTTGCGCACAAAAGACGACTAAAAAACACAATCCGGAACTGGTCGATACGGTTTTCCGGCTGATGTTCGAAATATTATGGGTGGCTCCCTACGACCGGCGCCGGAGCAATGCGGCGCTTTCGGAGTTCGAACGCCGCGGCCGGGAGACTGCCGTGCTGCTGGCCGCCACCGACTTGCGCTCGGCCTCGCCCGGCGAACTGCAGACGCTCTTGCAGGCCGTCGGCCGGCTCGTGCAGACCATAGGCCGGCTCGAATCGGAGGCGCTTTTCTCCCGCTGGCAGTGTGCCGAAGCGCTGGCGCAGGTGCGGCGGATCGCCGCCATCGTGCAGGAGCATGCCGCCGTTGCCGTGGGCTGAGCCTTTTGCCGGCGCCTGTCTGTTGCGGGGCTTTGTCGGTTTGTTCGCGGTTTGTTATCGGTTTGCCGCCGGGCGGCATGCGCTGAATCGGTTTTGCGTTGCGCCGGACTTGTGTCTAATCTGCCTTGTGCCGACCTGCCTTGTGCCGACCTGCCTTGTGCTGAATCTGCTTTGCGTCGCGCCTGCCTTTGCCGAACCTCCCTTGTGCCGCAGTCGGTTCCCGCGCCGCGGGCCTTGCCGGATGTCGCAAAAAAAATAACTGCCGGGAGCAATCCCGGCAGTCTTTTATTTGTGGTGCGGCGGGCCTATTTCCCGCTTCCCATGCCTGCCCGACGCCGGAATTCCGAGCATACGATGCCCGTGGCCATCGCCACGTTGAGCGACTCCGACCCGCGGCGGTCGGCGGGGTAGGGCGGGATGAAGAGCTTGTGCGTCACGGCGCGCGCCGCGGCCTGCGAGATGCCGCGGCCTTCGTTGCCCATGACGACGACGCCCTCTTCCGTAAGCGTCGTGCCGTAGATATTCTCCCCTTCCAGAAACGTGCCGTAAACGGGCAGCCCGGCGGCTCCCGCGTCGTGCAGAAACGCTCCCAGATCGGTGTAGTGAACCCGCACCCGCAGAATCGCGCCCATCGTGGCCTGCACGACCTTCGGGTTGAAGCAGTCGGCCGAAGCCTCCGAGCAGACGATGTCGGCGATGCCGAACCAGTCGGCCAGCCGGACGATCGTGCCGAGGTTGCCGGGGTTCTGCACGTCGTCGAGCGCCAGCGTCAGCCGCCCCGCGAGCGACCGCATGTCCAGCGCGTAGCGGGGCGTCTCGACGATCGCCAGCGAGTTGGCGGCGGTTTTGAGCAGCGACAGCCGCTCCATGTCGCGCGGGGCGACGGTCTCGACCTCCGGCCCTGCGAACACGCCCTCCAGCGCGAAGATCTTGCGGACCTTCAGGTGCGAGCCGCGCAGTTCGCCGATGAGTTTCTCCCCTTCGGCCACGAACAGTCCGTGTTCCGTGCGTCCGCGTTTGTCGGCCAGCGCGCGGACGAGTTGTATTTCGGCTTTCGTCATCGTTGTTTCTCTATGGTGAAGGTGACGCCTTCGGTGGCCGGATAGGTCTCCGGGAAGATCGCGCGGGCCTCTTCGACCAATATGTTTTCGTTCTTGTAGCGGGACGAATAGTGTCCGATTATCAGCCGCTTGGCTCCGGCCTTTAGGGCGGCTTTGGCCGCGTCGGCGCTTGTCGAGTGGCCCCGCTCCTTGGCCGTTTTCTGCTCGGCGGCGGCGTAGGTCGCCTCGTGGTACATCAGGTCCGCGCCCTTGGCCAGCGTCGCGGCCTTCGCCGAGAAGTTGGTGTCCGAGAGGTAGGCGTACGACCGGGGCGCATAGGGGCGGTAGGTCAGCTCCGCGTTGGGTATGACCTCGCCCGTCGGGAGCGCGATCTCCTCGCCCCGCTTGGCGGCGGTGATCTGCGCGACCGTAAGGCCGTATTTCGCGATCTTGAACTTCTCGACGTTCAGCGGCGGCTCCTTCTCGCGGAAGAGGAATCCCGCCGTCGGCACCCGGTGGCGCAGCGGAATGCTCCACACTTCGAGCGTGCGGTTTTCCAGCAGCAGCGCGTGCTTGGTCGTGTCCACCTCGGTCCAGACCACCGGATAGGGCAGCTCGCTGTCAAAAAACCGCAGGTGGCAGGCCAGTATCTCGCCGAAAGGCGCCGGGGCGAATACCCGCAGCGGGGTTTTGCGCCCGTAGAGCGCCAGCGTCGAGATCAGCGGAAAGAGTCCGAAGACATGGTCGCCGTGCAGGTGCGAGATGAACACGGCGCGCAGTTTCAGCGGGGTGATCCCGCAGCGGATCAGCTGCTGCTGCACTCCCTCGCCCGCATCGACCAGATAGTACTGCTCGTGCACATTGACCGCTTGGGCCGACGGATGGCGGCTCAGAGTGGGCTTGGCGGAGGACGATCCGAGTATGGTGACGCTGAAACTCATGCGGGGTGCCTGTTTTTGTTCGCTCTGCGTGATTCGGTTTACTCTGCGCGGCTCAGGATGAAGCGTTCGCAGTCGATCGCCGCGATGCAGCCCGACGCCGCGGCCGTTATGGCCTGCCGGTAATGCGGGTCGCGCACGTCGCCCGCGGCAAAGACCCCTTCGATATTGGTCTTCGAGGTGCCCGCTTCCGTTTTGATGTACCCTTCCGCGTCGAGCGTCAGCTGGTCGGCGAAAAGCTCCGTATTGGGATGGTGGCCGATGGCGAGGAAGAATCCCGCTATGTCGATCCTGACCTCCTTGCCGTCGTTGCAGCGCAGCAACGCGCCCGTCACGCCCGATTCGTCGCCCAGCACCTCGGCGGTGTTGTGGTTGAACATCACTTCGATGTTGGTGGTGTTGAACACCCGCTCCTGCATGGCCTTCGAAGCGCGCAGGTGGGGCTTGCGCACGATCATGTAGACCTTGCGGCAGATCGAGGCCAGATAGGTGGCCTCCTCGCAGGCCGTGTCGCCGCCGCCGACCACGGCCACGTCCTTCTTGCGGTAGAAGAATCCGTCGCACGTGGCGCATGCGCTGACGCCCATGCCGCGGAATTTCGTTTCCGAAGGCAGGCCGAGGTATTTTGCCGATGCTCCCGTGGCGATGATGAGCGTCTCGGCCTTGAGCTGCGTCGTGCCGTCGATCACCACGTGGAACGGACGCGACGAGAGGTCCACGCTCGTCACGGTTCCGATGCGGATGTCGGCTCCGAAGCGTTCGGCCTGACGGCGCATGTCGGCCATCATCTGCTGGCCGCTGACGCCGTCGGGATAGCCCGGAAAATTCTCCACGTCGGTCGTGGTCGTGAGCTGCCCGCCCGGCTCGATACCCTCGTAGAGTACGGGCCGGAGGTTGGCGCGCGAAGTATAGATAGCTGCGGTGTACCCTGCGGGGCCGCTGCCGATAATCAGGCATTTGATCGTTTCTTCCATTGTCGTATGTTTTGTGACGTTGTTATCTGCAAATTTCGGACCTGCACGGCTCCTGCCGGACAGGCTCCTGCATATCCTCCCGGCCGAACTCCGTCAGACGGCGGCCCAGATAGTCGAACAGCGCCCAGCGTCCGCCGTGGCGGACGTGCACGATGCTGACCGCCGGGTCGTAATCGACGATTTCGTATTCGGGCGGGATGACGTAGCCTCCTTCGCGGTCGATCAGTCCCATGCCGGTCCGCGTCTGAACCTCGGCGCGGCCTTCGTGGAAGTCGCCCGCCCAGAGGAACTGCGACGGAATCACCGGGTTGTTGTCCGTATCGACGAATCCGAATCCGCCTTCGTCCTCGACGCATACCAGCCCTTCGAATACGTGGCTCGTCCAGCGGTGCCCGGTCAGCTTCCGCACCGGATTGTAGACCGCTTCGACGTCGTTTACCGACTGCCGGGGCATGGGCGCCTCGGCGATCCGGCGTTTCAGGGCCTCGAACGCCTCCGCATCGGCCCCGCCGTTTTCCGCCGCGCCTATGCGGGCGTCGTAATAACGGATCGGTATGATTCGTCCCCGGTGCCAGCGGAGGTTGCTTTCCCGGAGGTTGTTGTGCGTGAATTCCAGCTCCCGCAGTGCTTCGCGCAGCGTGTCGAGCGCCGCGAGCAGGACCGTTTTGTCCTCCGTGAGCAGCGCCTCGGCGAACTCCCGGCCCGGAAGCTGCTGCAGGACGAGTCCCGTGCGCCGCTCGTTGCCCAGTGCGTCGGTCCAGCGCATTTCCTCCGGCAGGATGCGGAATTGCGTCAGGTGTTCGGTGTTCATGCGCCGCAGGACCGAAGCCGTGCGTTCGATGCGGGGCAGTGCTGCGGGCGTCAGGGGCATGGCTGCGAGCCACCGCTCGCCGCGCCATTCGATTTCGGCTTCGGCGAACCGCGTGGTGCGTACCATGCGCGGCATGCCGTTGCGGTCGGTGACGGCGCGGGCGTCGGAGAGCGTCGCCAGCGACAGGTCGGGCGTCAGCAGCGCACGGGTGAAGTGTTGGATGGTCGCTGTCATGGCTATTCGGTTTTGACGCTGATGGAACCTATGTTGAGCATGGTGACCAGCTGGGCCGCCGATGCGTTGTAGCTCATGCCCCGGAACGGGGGCGCCGCGGCGGGGCCTTTGGCTTCGCGTATGGCTTCGTTGAATACCGCCGGCATTTCGCTCGAACAGTCGTACAGCAGCGCCGCATAGCGGTTCGTGTAGTTGGCTTCGTCGGCTTCGGGAAAGAATACGTGCCGTCCGGCGTCGCCTGCGGCGATGTGGATGTTTATCAGCAGCACGTTGCCGTCGGCGGTCTCCAGCGCCTTGATCTGGTTGCATACCGCACGCAGCTCCTCGTCGTCGCAGTCGGTCGCCTCGCCGTCGGTGATGTTGAATACCACGGGCGGGAAACTCTCGGCGTTGGCCGCGCGTGCGGTCCATTCGGCGGCGATGTCGCGCACCCGGCGCAGCGCTTCGCACATGGGCGTCTGTCCTGCCGCCTGCGGCTCGATCCACGACGGTGCGGGAATCTCGCGCAGGGCGATGCTGCCGTCGGGAAGACGGTGTTCGATCACCTCCGTACGCACCGGCATCTCCCGCGCCGCGAGGGCGCTCACCGGCACCAGCTCTTCGCCGTCGGGCAGCAGCGAGCGCACCTCGTCGTCGCCCGAATAGCCGATCACGGCGATGTCGTAATAGTCGCGTATGCCGTCGCTGCGGCGGGCGCGTTCTACCAGCTCGAACAGCAGGCGGCAGGGTCGTTGGGAATCCCTGCCACCGCCTCGGCCTTGGTGAGCCTGCGTCCCCGGAAGAGGATGCTTTCGGCCATCGATCCCGAACAGTCTATGGCCAGTATGAATGCCGTGCGGTGGTTGCGTGTGATGCTTTGTGTATACATGTTGCGTCTATTTTAATCCCCGGACCGAGTAATAGTCGTCGCGTACTTCGCGCTCGTCGTCGCTGTCCAGACCGTAGCTGACGGCCATGTCGAGCGAACAGTCGCGCTCGCGGTCGGCGTCGGTCGTGCGGCGCATCGCCTCCCTTGCGTTGCGCCCCGCCTCGATCGCGTCGCCGATCTCTGCCGCGGTGGGCACGCGCCCCAGCAGCGAGGCGTAAATCCCTTCGGCCCAGCTGTGGGCGTAGTCGTCGTAATGCACGAAAAAGACCCTGAAACGGTTGTCCACCTCTTCGGGCGTTGTCAGCTCGCCGCGGTCCACGGCGTCGAGGATCGCTTCGACCTCGCGTTTGGTGACGTACTGCCCCGCCACGTCGAGCCAGCGGCCGCTGCCGTCGTAGCGTGCGGCCGATTCGCCGCGGTCGAGCATGGCGCCCAGCGCCGCGACGACGAATTTGTTGTAAAGTCCGATGCCCCGTTTGAGGGCGGCGGCGCGGATGACCGCCTTGCGGTAGACGTACGACGGCGCGTCGGGGTCCTCTTCTGCCAGCGTGTGGAGCGTGTCCACGGCCCTGAGCATCGCTTCGGTTATGTAAGGGTTGTATTCTTCGAAGTTGATGACGTCGCGTTTGCGTTCGCGGCGGTCGCGCGCCGGCCACTTCTCGATGTCGCGCACGGCTCCGTAGCTGGTGAGGTTCGCGCCCGGCATGAGGGTCGTGCGGCCCTCCTTCTCGATCAGGTAGGAGTAGGGAAACGCCGACGTGTCGTGGTGGTACGAGTGGTGCCCCATGATCATCGTGAAGGCCCCTTCGAGCGCCGGTGACATGATGTAGGCCCCGCTGGCGAACTTGCAGCCGCGCAGATGCACCGACTGGTGTACGGCGCCGCTCTTGAAGAGGTGGTTGCTCTGGTTGGAGCCGCTCCCGGCGTTGAAGAACGAGAACATGCCGGCGATCAGCAGCGACGATTTGTGGTGCGAGACGGTGTAGGGACCCGCGAAGATCGAGGCCGCCTCCCCGTTTTCGCAGTGCGAGTTTGCGAAAAAGAGCGACTCGGCCGCCGTGAAGGCCTTGTCCAGCCGGCAGCTCTCGCCCACGAAGCAGCGTTCGACGATCGACCCGTTGTCGATGTGCGCCTTCTCGGCGGCGATGAAGTCGTAGGCCTTGACGTCCACGCCGATATGCGCCCCGTCGCAGACGGTGCCGTTTTCGAGCATCGAGGCCCCGTCGATGCACACTTCGTCGCCGATGCGGACTTCGCGGATGAATTTCGCGCCTACGATGCGGGTGTTGCGGCCTACGCTGCCCATCTCTGACGCACCCGCTTCGGCATACGCCTCCACCATGCGCTCCAGCGCCGCAACGGTCTGCGGCCGGTGGCGGTAGACGGCCATCAGATAGGCTATCTGCGCCGACATCCGGTCGAATATCCTGACCGTGCGGCCCCCGCACTCGTTCATCGTCGCTACTCCCACGCCGTTGCCGAACGTGCTCCGGCGGCGGCATTCGAGAGCCGTGACGCCCTCTATGAGCGCGCCCTCGCCGATCCGGTAGTTGCATACGCGCGAACGGATGATGCGCGCGCCGGAGCCGATCTCGACCGTCCCCTCCAGATGGCTTTGCAGCAGCTGGAAGGGCGTGAAATCTTCGGAGACCCTCACCTGCGACCATGCTTCGGCCGAAGATCCGAGGGATTCGGCGGCGGAAATCTCCGCCGGAGTCATATATCTGAGTTGAGGCATCGGTGTCGTATTAAGCAAATGCAAATATAACGATTTAAGGCTAAATATCAAACTCGCGGCCCTCCCGGTCGATCTCCAGCCGCCTTCCGCCGCATACGACCGGGGCGCGTCCGTTGCGGAACGGCTTCACGGCTTCGCACCCCGGACAGCTGATCCGGGTCCGGCCCGCGCCGTCGATATAGTGCCATGTCGCTCCGAGCCGTACCGCCGCCAGCCCTTCGGTGAAGTCGAATCCGCAGTCGTAGAGCGGCGGCACGACGACCTGTTCCGGCGTGCGGTAGCCCCACAGGCCGTTTTCGACGAAAAGCTCGGCCGCTTCGGCGACGGCGCCGTCCGTTGGGTCCTCTGTTGTGCCGTCTGCCGAGTCGCCCGCTGGGCCTTCTGCCGAGCCGGAATTTCCGCCTGCCGTTTCTTCCGCTCCCATTGCCCGCTTTGGGCCTGTTGTTCCGGCTGTTTCCCCGGTTCCGGTTGTCCCTGTCGTTGCCGTATTCACTGCATTCTTCGTTTCCTCAGGTCCCGTTCTTTCATCCGTTTCCGTCGTTTCCGCCGCCAGAGCCAGCAGTTGCGGCAGTCCCGGCAGCCGGAGCGAAGGCGAACGAAGCAACCGTGCAATCCGGTACTGCGCCGCGAGTCCCCTGCGCTCGAAGAGCGCGAGCACCTCGCAGAGCGCCGCGTCGGTCCCGATCTTCTGCGGCGTGAAGAGCAGCCCGTCGGCATCGGAATAGCGGGCGTACAGCGTCGGGTCGAGCGCCAGCGCATGCAGCGCCGTGGAGATCAGGGCCGCCGGATAGTCGTCGAGCGAAGCGTCGAAATCCCGCACCGTGCGCGCGGGATGCTGGAAAGCCGCCGTGCCCAGCTCCGGGCTGTGCCGACCTGCGAAGGCGGGCAGAAACATGGCGTCGAAATCGATCAGGTGGAGCCGTCCCCGGTTGTCCGCGACGATGTTTTCGGGTTTCAGGTCGCCGTGCGCCCAGTCGTCCGCCGTGAGCGCCGCGGCCATGCGGTCGAATGCGGCGGCGAATCTCCTCAGCCGCGCCGTGTCGCCCGCCTCGGCGGCTGCGGCGACCGCTTCGTGAAGCGTCACGCCTTCGATCCAGTCGCTCAGCACCACATCCACCCAGACGCCGCCTGCGGGCGAGGTGTAGATGAAAAGCTCCTGCGGCAGCAGTTTCTCGCCGTAGATTTCCGCCAGATGGCGCGGATGGTGCATGTAACAGCGCAGCGAGCGGACGCGGCCTTCGCAGCGGATGCGGAATACGACGGCGCTGTTGCCTGCCGAGTAGCATATGCGCCCCTTTCCGTCGCGGCACACCTCGATCTCGCCCAGCGTCCGGGTGAGGCCGTGCGTATCGGCCAGCGTGGTCAGGTATTGGCGCAGTGTGAACACGGCTTTACTGATTGCGTATCTTGTTGCCGAGGATGAAGCCGAAGATGCCCGTGAGCAGGATGCCGATCGTCGTCTGGACGACGTTGAGCATGTCCACCAGCGTGCAGCGCTGCATCGGGGCTCCACGCCGACTGCTCGGCGCGGTCGTTCCGGCGGACTCCCGTGCCGGAGGTGTTCCATTCGATCAGAAACCGCCTGTAGGCGTCGAGGTCCTGCTGGAGCAGCCTGCCGCCGGCGATGTTTTCGCGGCGTATGTTCACCCCTTCGCCGAAGTAGGCGTAGTAGAGGCTCGTCTCTCCGATCCGAGCCCTGCGCATGATGACGATTCCGGTGAGCATGGCGCGGTAAAGGTCGCAGAACCGGATTTCGGCCTCTTCGAAAGTGGCCCTTTCGATCTCGCAGTAGCGGAAGTCGCTCCATGCGATCTTCGCCCTGCGGAAACGGCAGTTGCGCAGCACGGCCTTGCGGAAGGAGACGCGCTCCATCCCGCAGCCGTCGAAATTGCACTCCGTGAGCGTGCATTCGTCGAATGTCACGTTTTCCACACGGCAGCCTTTGAAATCGATGTTCTTCAATTCGCGGCCCGTCAGGTCGAGGTCCCGTACGGCGCCGCTGCCGATCATTTTCAGCAGTTCGGTCTGGGTCATGGCAGAGTCGGTTTCGGGGTTTTAAAAAAGCGGGGCTTCTGCAAGTCCCGCTTTTCTGTCAGTGGCAGTCGCAGTGCCCTTTTTCGTGGTCGCAACCGCCGCCGCAGTCGTCTCCGCACTCTCCGCACGAGCAGCCGCCCTGCAGGTCTTCGGGCGTTACGTCGCGCACCGATACGATCTCGACGTCGAAGTTGAGCGTCTTGCCGGCCATCGGGTGGTTGAAGTCCATTTTCACGGTCTCCTCGCCGACCTCCTTGACGATGCCCATCATGCGGTTGCCCTGATTGTCGCTCATCGGAACCTGCGAACCCACGAAGAGGATGTCCTCGGCGAGTTTGCCGTCCACCATGAATATGTTTTTGGGCAGGTCTACCACGGCGTCGGCGATCAGTTCGCCGTAACCGTCCTTCGGCTCAAGGGTAAACGAGACGGCTTCGCCGACCTCCTTGCCCAGAATCGCCTCTTCGAATTTGGGGAGCAGCATGCCTGTTCCGAAGATAAATTCGAGCGGCTGGCCCGGACGCGACTGGTCTGCGATCTGTCCGTCGACGGTGAGCTTGTAGTCCACGCCGACCATTTTGTTCTGTTCTACTT
>OAUV01001768.1_pt1 | contig 10186 bp, 7 predicted proteins | sample 1516841 | NCBI WGS metagenome assembly OAUV01 (sample SAMEA2580044, study PRJEB22360) | human gut metagenome | biome: human gut; feature: human-associated habitat; material: faeces | place: Denmark | collected 2008/2010 | reverse complement strand
CGCCGTCCTAGTTATAGGCCCGGATACGGGTGTCGACCTCGGCGTCGCCACGGATCATAATATCGAGTCTATAGTGCGTATTGGCCCGTATGTCGAAGTTCGAGGTGTTGTTGCCGCCCGGATAGATATAGTAGTCCAGCACCTTGGAGCCCCGCAGAGCGCGGATGCGCAGGAACGTCGCATCCGCCGGGGCGTTCGCGGGGCCCTTGTCCCGCTGGTCGGCGATCGAGGGAACCTCGCCCTGCAGGTTCGGAAGCATGTAGAACGTCCCCGTCAGGGTCTGCGACGACGAGCCGACGATTTCTCCCGCCGTATATTCCGCAGCCCGCAGCCCGGGGTCGAAGACCGGCATCCGGGCCGGGAGGTTCACGGGTTGGACGCTGTGCAGGCGGATGTCGCCGGCATCCGGTGCGACAGAGATGTTATAGGTGACTTTCGCCACGACGCGCTGCACCTCGACGGTCGGAAGCGTCACCGTTTCATCCGACGAGGGAATCGACACCTCGCCTTCATAAGCCATCGGCAGCGTATCGTAGTCGTCGGCGTGCGTAACGGCGAGATTCTCCCATGCCGGGCTATCGCCCGTGTCACGGCCCATATTGGCTGCAATGCGCAGCAGGTAATTGCCCGGCAGGCACTCGAAGCGCAGCGTCGGGGAACTCTGGTAACGGTGCTGGACGACATTGCCGTCGGCGTCGAGAAGGTAGAAGTTCAGGTCGCGGAGCGCCTCTTCGTCCGCAGCGCGGGGCACGGCCGTCATCGGGTCGGGACATACGGACATGCGGACTGAAACGCCGCGGGGCTGCGGGCATGCCGAGCTGTCCTCGGCGATGCAGCTCCACAGAAACGGGAGCACTGCGAATATCCACAGGTATCTTTTCATGGCAGTGGGAATTTTACGAGGTTTCAACTATTCCCGGACGCAACGCACGGGATTGGCGGCATAGCGGTAAAAATCCGTCGTATTGACGAACGGCGGGTAGTTGCTCGTGTCGAATACGATCGAGGTGCAGGCCACGTCGTGGAACACGCCGGTCGAGCCTCCCCAATGCAGATAATACGGGGCATTGGTGTAGAGCCTTCCGAGCGACCCGTTGCGGTCGTAACGCCCCTCATAGAATGTTCCGCCCAAAGGTATCTTCGCCGTCTGCGTGCCGTTGCAGCGGATCGTAACGTAATAAGGTGCCGATACGCTTATCCGCTCTATTCCCGCGAAATCCTCGGCACCGGGTACTTTCCAGCCCGGAGGGCACGGATCGTAAATGGATTTATGGCTGGTGCGGCTGATATTATTTTTCCCGGTCGTGACGTTGCCCCAGAGGTTCGGGTGGTGGTCGCAGAGCCAGTCCAGCGAAGAAGCCCACTCTTCCCAGTCCTCGAAGGAAACGCCGTCCATATAGGTCGTAGGATGCGCTGTGGCCCATTCGAGGGTCATCACGTCGTAGGGCGACTCGGTTCCGGAAGTCCGCGGATCGCTCTCGGCATATTCGAATCCCGCGGCATAGATGGTCGGAGCCTGTATATAAGCGTCCGTCGCCGTGGCCGGATACGGGAACGGGTCTTTGCGACCCCACTGGTAGTAAAGGCCGCGCGAGGCGGGCAGTGTATAATCCGTTTCCAGCGCTCCGAGGTTGCGATCCATAAAGACAGCTCCCGAAGCATAGGTCTGTGCCGTGGCCGCCGGATCGTAGTCCGTCGCCCAGATATGCCACGACCAGAGGCATTCCCCACGGCTGTCGAAAAGCCCGATCACGGCGTTGCCGTGCGTCGTACCGGTCGTAAAGGTGATTCGTCCGTCCTGATATCGCACATCCTTAACGATCGCCTCGCTCAGCGTTCCCGTTTCCCACAGTATGCGGGCAGAGACGCCCGACAGACGCTTGGGAGTGACGTTGAGCGTCGTGCAGCCGTTGCCCATCGTCGTGGCGTCGAACGAATAGGAGGTGTTCAGCGCGGGAGCGATATAGCAGTTGGCCGTGCCCTCGTCGTCGAGCGGCCGGGTGTTGGCCGTGAATTTCGGGAAGATCGACGCATCGTTCGATGCGGGAGTGTAGAGATAGGTCGTCGATGACGACAGCCGCTGCGTATAGCCGTCCGTCGTGTACCATCCCTCGAAGCGGTAGCCCGCGGCAGGAAGCGCCACCAGCGTACAGCCCATCTCGTGACACATGACCACATGGTTGCGCGTTCCGGCGATTTCAGCGGTATAGAGCGCTCGGGAGACGTTCACCCAACCTTTGCCGTTGTCGGCAGTCTCAACGACGACCTGAAGGCGGTTTGCAAAGCGGCGCTCGAAATCGAACGACTGCGCAAGGCCCGCATCGTCTGCGACCGTCACGGTATAGGCTACTTGGGAGTTCGCCGCGGTGTAGACCGGAAGGTCGTAGTAAAGGAAATATTCATTCAGCCCCGGTTGGTTCGCAAGCTCCAGATCGCGGCCCGTGCCAATGGAAGCGTCGTCTACGAGCAGGCGGTTCTTGTCGCCCTGCGAGGCCGTGATACGTCCCCGCAGCGTCAGGGGCGCGGGATCGCCCTCCACCTCGACGAACAGTTCGCCCATCACGTCGTATGTGCAGTAGCCGCCGATCGCATTTTCCGCGTAAGAGTCATAGACGTTGAGCGTATAGCTGCTGACACGGGTGTCGACCTCGCTGTCGCCAAGGATCGAAATCGCGAGCCGGTAATGTACGTTGGCCCGGACATTGAAATCCGTGGTGTTGTTATCGCCCAGGTAAATGTAATAGGCCAATACCTTAGCTCCCCGTACAGCCCGGATCAGAAGATACGACGCATTCGCGGGGGCATTGTCCGGATTCTTATCGCGCTGGTCGGTAATGGACGGAACCGTGCCCTGCATATTCGGAAGCAGATAGCAGTTCCCCGAAATATGCTGTCCCGAAATCCCGCTTTCCGGGCAGTCCGTGTAGTCGTCGGGGGCGTCCGACGGCCGGGCCGCCACGTCGAAGACCGACACCGCACGCGGCACGGAACAAAGCTGCACGGAGCGAAGCTCGATGTCTGCGGGTTTGACGGCGATATCGTAGGATACCTTCGTCACGACACGCTGCACCTCCACGACCGGAAGTGTCAGAATACCGCCGGACGAGGACGTGATCGTAACGTCGCCCTCATAGGACATCGGCAGCGTATCGTACTCGTCGGCGTGCGTAACGGTGAAGTCTTCCGATGCGGGATTCTCACCAAGGTCACGGCCCATATTGGCGGCGATACGCATCCGGTAGTTGCCGGGCAAGGACGTGAAGCGCAGCGTCGAAGAGCTCTGGTAGCGGTGCAGGACGATCTCGCCGTCATCGTCATAGAGATAGAGGTTCAGGTCGCGGAGCGCCTCTTCGTCCGTAGTGCGGGTTACGGCCGTCATCGGGTCGGGACATACTGTCAGCCGAACCGAAACGCCGCGGGGATGAGGGCATGCCGACCTGTCTTCGGCGATGCAGCCCATAAGGGTCGCGGCAAGACTTATCGACAGGATATATAATAATCTTTTCATAGCTTTGAAAGAAAAAGGGCTCCGCCCGAAACACAGGACGGAACCCGGTACGACATGCGGACTATGCTCCCAGTTCGACGGACTGCGTGACGGGTGTCTCCCAGTCGGCGACGGTCACCGTCACGGCGCAATCCTGACCTACGAGACCTGTGATATTGGCCGCGATACGGTAGTAGCCGTTGCGCAGGATCTCGCCCGCGGCCTTGCCCGTCAGCTCCACCGAGTAGGTCACCTCCGAGCGGTCGTCCGTGGTCGAGCCGTTGCCGTCCAGATCGTATGTAGCGTTGATTTCCAGCAGCACACGGTTTCCTGCCGTTAAAGAGCCGTTCTCGAAGCAGTAGAACAGGGCGTTGTATTTACCCGATGCCGCGGCGAGGGTTTGGGTATGCGTGTAGCTCATGGCCCCGGGCGTCGGCGTGCCGGCTACGACCGAAGACTGAGAGGCTGCCTTGGAGAGTTTTACGGAGTTGATCGTGAGCTCTCCGGCGTACTTGTCGGCGAACGACGGGTCTATGGTCGTCTGGAGGGCCACTTTGGCTACGGTACGTTTGAGCGTGATGCCTACCGACGTCGTGGAATTCACGGCGCCGATGGTTTTCGATGTCGAGCCCGACATCACGAAGCCGCCCGAACGTTTGGCCGCGGAGGACACTTCGGCGAAGGTGCCGTTATAGTCGGCAGCCGACTTTTCCACGAGGACCGTAAGGGCTGCGCGGGTCTTGGCCGACGAGGCGTCGTAGTTCGCTACGGCGTAGAATGAGCACTCGGTGCCGGCCGCAGATTTGGGAAGCGCGAAGGTCGCCGATTTGGAAGCGAGCTCCGACGAAGTGAAGTCACGGCGGATGATAAGTGCTCCGCTATTGTCGAAGGCGAAGACCGAGAGCGACGAGAGCGAGGATTCCCACGACTCGGCCTTGGCCGAAGCGTCGAAGAACGCGCGGGTGTCGGCCTCGTCCGCTCCGGTGAGCGTGATGGCGATCCGTGCGCCGTCGGAGGTCTCAGGCAGCGCGGGGTTGATTGTGTCATTGTCTTTGTCGCACGAGGCGAACAGGGCGGCGGCCAGAGCGGTCGCTGCAAAAAGAATCTTTTTCATAAGGTAATAAGAAATTAAGTGAATGAACTACTTACGCTTGTTGCGTTTTGAATATCGGGGTTGTTCGGAGTATGGGGCAGGCGGCTTTTCCTTGCGCGCCGGGCTGCGGTAGCCGGGAACGCCGTTCTCATCGATCCAGCTGCGGATACCGGTGCGGAGTTCTTCTTTGAGCTGCCGGAATTCCGGGCGTTCCGAAAAGTCGTCTTTCAGATCGTAGGCCCGAAAGATCGGAGCGCAGATACGCACCAGTCGCAGGGCGATCTCCTGCCGTTGGTTTTCCGGAATAGCCGGAAAGTCCGTGGTGAGAATCAGGTGAACGGTGTCGTATTTCGAGAAAAGCAGGCCCCGGAACAGGACTTTGTCGGCGGCACGGACAGCCGAAGCGGCAGGCACTCCCAGCTCGACGCTTTGTGCGTAGCTTTCGAAGGCCAGACGGCTGCGCCGTTCGATCATCACATGGTGGAACTGACGCGGAGGATGGCGTATTTCGAGGAAATGCCGCAGGCGCTCCCGGAACCATTTTTCATCGGGGGTTTCCATCGCAGGAGCGGATTAGCGTTTGCGACCGCGGCCCTGACCCTGATCCGGAGCCTGCTCCTGCGCTTTCTCGGCCTTCTGCTCCTGCTTTTCCTGTTGCTCCTGACGGCGCTGCTGCGAGAAATCGTAGACCACGCCGTTCGAGCGGGGGTCGATACGCAGGATACAATTCAGCGCCTTGCCGTTCTTGCCCAGAATGGGATGTTCCTTCTCTTTCGAACAATCCAGACCTTCGGGGCTCAGCAGGGCCGTGCGCTGACGGTCGTCGAGCTGTTTGTCGAGTTGCGGAGAGATATAGGGGCGGCTGAACTGGTAGTCGGTCATCTTGTATTCGTTCGAGAGGACATCGAAGCCCACTTTGCCTGAATAGGTGATGTCGCTGCCGCGCATGGAGCAGCCTTCGACGAAGACGCGGCCGCCCAGAGCCAGTTCGTTCTGCTGCGTATCATCCAGACGCACGCCGTTGAAATAACGCAGATCGGGAACTTCGTTTTTCGGAATGGTGACAAGGCGGTTCGTCGCGGGATTCAGCGTGGCGAAGCACCACTCCTTCTCTCCCGTGTGCGGATTGGGAAGTTCGTACAGCCGGTCGGGGGTCTTTCCGGCCAACAGCTGCTCCTTCTCACTCGTGGAGAACATCATCCGGTACTCTTCGCGCTCGAACTCCGGACGCGGAAGGGCACTCGTCAGACCGACCTGCACATCACCGTTCATGTCCTTATAGGGATGCAGGGCGAACTGACCTGCGACGGGAATATTGCCGATCTTGAGGGTCACGTCATGCAGGTCCGTCGTCGGAAGGCCGTGCTTCATCGCCTCCAGTTCTTTGGGAGTAACGATGATACCCATCTCTTTCAGCTCCTGCAACTTCAGATCCGGAGTGTCGAACTTGACCTTTTCGAGTTGGTACGAGGTGACGCGATGATCGTAAAGGGCTTTGAGGCCCTCAGGGTCTTTGGGATTGTCGGCAAGGCGCAGCAGCGATTGTGTGACTTCGCTGGCCTTGTCGGCGGCGACTTTCAGAAAATGAAACGGCTTGGCGTTCTCCTGCGACATGAAGCCCTTGATGAAGGCCGCGACTGCGGAGCTGTTGCGAAGTTCGTAGAACGCCGGTTTGTTGGCCGTGAGCGGTTGCGTCGTCGTAACCTTGTATTGGTTACCGCTTTGTTTGAGGTCGGAGACGGCCTCCACGGCGCCGTTCTGCTCGTTGTAGAGCAGGAGCGTTTCCTTGTACTTCGGATCGGCCTGTTCGGGGGTCTGAATCGGTTTTTGATTCTGATTTTCTTCGGGCATAACACAAAATGTTTTAAGTGAAACAAAAGGTTCATGCCGCGAATATAGAAGCATGTTTTCCGAAACGATGCCCATGTCCGCTCCAGTCCGCTCCAGTCCGCACCGAGGCAAAAATTACGGTTTTTTCTTGGGTAAAAGTTTCGCGAGATCCGGATCGGCTTCGATACGTGCGATCTCCCGGCGGACAAGCTCCGCAACGTCGGCTTTGACACGGTAATAATTCTCTTTGACGATCTCCTCCATGTGATCCTTGCCGTCCTCACCGACAAAAGAGGATATTTCGGGAATGGGGACATAGGCTGCTGTTTCCGCCTTGACCTTATCGTTGTCGATGACGATCTCGGCATGGAAGATCTTCTGCTCGATACGCTCGTCGAAGTTGTCGGCGACCGAGCCGACGAACATGCCCTGCGTGAGGTTGGAGATTTTCGAGGCAGGGATCAGTGTTTCCAACTGCGTATTGGTCGAGGTGGTGACGTTCTCGTTCGATACCGAGTGCGACTCGCGCAGTTGCACGATCTTGCCGAAACGCTCCGACAAGGTGCGGGCCGTGTCGCCCACGACCTGTCCCGAGAAGATATTGCCCACAGTATTAGTGATGACCTTGGCCTCTTTCTCCCCGTAGTCGCGCTCCAACTGCGAAAAGTCCTGAAATCCCAGACAGACGGAGACCTTGTTCGAGCGGGCCGTGGCTATGAGGTTATCCAGCCCCCGGATATAAATCGTCGGTAGTTCGTCGATGATAAGCGACGATTTCAATTTCCCCTTTTTATTGATAAGCCGGATAAGGCGCGAATTATAGAGTCCCAGCGCCGCGCCGTAGATGCTCTGCCGGTCGGGGTTGTTGCCCATGCAGAGGATTTTCGGCTCCTCAGGGTTATTGATGTCGAGTGTAAAGTCATTGCCCGTAAGCACCCAATAGAGCTGCGGAGAGATCATACGCGAGAGCGGGATTTTCACCGATGCCACCTGTCCATAGGCTAAGCACCCGGCGCCTTGCCGTGTTTTATCACGGTAGGTTTCCAAGCACTCGCCTCCGAACCGTGCATACAGGTCTCCCCGTACACGGCTCTCCACCTTCTCATTCAGTCTAACTTTCCTGCGTGTATTTTGTGATGGCATACTGAACATACTGCTAATGTTTTGCGGTTACGTGAAATCATTTTAATTTCCCAATCACTTTTGCCTTTTAGGTCTTTCAATTTGCGTACATGGTGCATTTCAAGATTGTCCGTAGCACCGCAATTTTCACATACACGTGCCTGAAGTCTCTTGATTAGTCCATTTCTGCCGCCTGTTATGGCAACCGTGTTTGGCAGTTTGTCATCCAAATACCGATTGGGCAGTTCCTTTCGCTTAAAGCCTTTGTCGTAGAACTCACGTTTGAACTCATATCCCCTTTTATTGGTGTACGGTATGGCAAATACTCCGTTTTTCTTGTACTTCGCAATGATTTTCTTTTTAGAAGTGCTGTACTTTGCGGCGTATGTCTTATACATACTGTATTCCATGATGTTATAAAAAGAGTCAATGACGGGACTATTATTTGCAATCGAATAGAAGTTATAGAACCCCATGATTTCAGAGTTATATTGGCTTATAATTTCCAAATCATCAAGACAGCGCATATATGTACGTCCTTTGGGCTTCCAAACCTCCTTACCTTTTTGCACAGTAATCTTTACCGCATCATATTCAAGGAGCTTCTTCCGCATCACTTCGGTAGTCACATACAGGACTATCTTATGGTCTAAGCTTCTTGTCAAATGTCCGTTTTTATCCCTATGGGTGTCATTGGATTTGCGTACAAATACGTCATAGCCGAGAAATTTAGCATGTTTTCTTGCATTGGTTATCAGCGTTTTTTCATCAGATAGTTCCAATTTCAATTTGTCTGCCATAAATTGCTTTATGTCCTCTTTGATTTTGATACAATCCTCTTTGCTGCCAATAACACCAATGAGAAAATCATCCGCATATCTCACATATTTTAGACGTTTCATGTCCGCATCCATTTCATCACTTGCTGGATATTTCAGACGTTCTTTGACAACTTCTCCAATTTGTTTCAACAGTAGTCGCCGTTCCGTTTCATTCTTTGCTTGTTTCAGCTTTGTTGTCAAGTAGTATTTTTTCTGCCCAAGTTGTTTTGCTATCGGATTTTCTTTGCGCCTTTTTCCCTTATTGAATTTTTGAGTGTATTCTTTGATGTATTTGTCGAACTTGTCAAGATAGATATTTGCCAGTATAGGACTTATTATCCCACCTTGTGGTGTTCCGCTATACGATTTGTGAAATACCCAATCTTCCACATATCCGGCATTCAGAAACTTTCGGATAAGGCGTAGAAAACGCATATCTGAAATACGTTCTGAAAGAATAGCTATCAATACTTCGTGGTCTATATTGTCAAAGAAACCTTTAATGTCTCCCTCGATGAACCATTTTGTATTGTTGAATGTCTTTTGTATGCTCCAAAGTGCAGTCTGCGGACTTCTCTGTGGTCTGAAACCGTGAGAAGAATTTTCAAAACTGCCCTCGTAGATTGCTTCCAAAATCATTCGGATAACTTCTTGCAGAAGTTTGTCAATGAATGACGGAATACCCAGCGGTCGCATTTTCCCGTTTTTCTTGGGAATGTACACCCGCTGAGAGGGATTTGGCTGGTACATCTCATCTTTGAGTGTACCTATCAACCGTTCAATATGGGATATACAGAAACCGTCAATGGTTTTTCCATCGACACCTTTCGTCATATTGCCCTGTTTCGTATAAATACGTTGGTAGGCAATGTAGTACATCTCCTCATTAAACAGTAACCGATACAAACGTTCAAACTTGTAAGCCAAGTCGGAACTATGTTGTGTTAGACTGTTTAATATCTTTTCTGGATTTCTTTTCATGTCTCTCACATTTTCCAAAATTTGACATTAAACGATATTGGCTGCTTCCCTTCGCCATGTACAAGGCTTTCCCTTGCTCGGACTACTACGGAAGCTCTGTTGCCATATGGGTTGCCCCACTTAGGCAATCCCCGTTTAGACATATAATAACTATTGGCATGATAGATTGTCGGATACGACTTTCGTCCTTTACTATGTATGTAGTTGCTCCGTGATAAGTTCTTTTTGCCCATGCATCCTACAAGGCGAAGCTGGGTATCACGGCTTGACGTTTGTAACTGTCTTCCGTCAAGGCTTAATCATCGAGCCGCTTAGACTGTCGTTTAACCAGTATAGGCTTTATCCTCATATCTATCGTTTCACCTCGCCACACGGTCAGAACTTGACAGTTAGTTCACTCGTGGCTTTACCGACATGCTACACTCCCCATCGTCTTTCGTTGAATGGATAAGTCGGCTGGTGATAAGTAATTATTTCAAAGAACACGTACTTAATAGCTTGCCAAAGCTATATTTATTATATGCCCTTACGGGCGCACCTGTAACTGGTCTTGTGCGCCCCCTTGCCAGGCATCCATGAAGGGAGAAAGGTAGTTTTCCAGCGAGGGGTAGCTACGCAAAATGGTGAATACATCGGCGTATTTCTTATTCAACAGTTCAATGGCATGGGGGAACGTGCAATACTTACCGTCCTGATAGATACGGAGATACCAAATTATAGCCGCCAAAAGAATAATCGGGCTTTCCACGAAGAAGTCTCCCTGTTTGCTTATCCAAGAGCGATTGAGGTTAAGCATTATCGTGTAGCTGGCTTCATAGGCATCCGCAATGTCCGACATGAAGCTGGCGTTTA
>OAUV01001764.1_pt1 | contig 10216 bp, 9 predicted proteins | sample 1516841 | NCBI WGS metagenome assembly OAUV01 (sample SAMEA2580044, study PRJEB22360) | human gut metagenome | biome: human gut; feature: human-associated habitat; material: faeces | place: Denmark | collected 2008/2010 | reverse complement strand
GCCAGCTTGCCGGGCATCCGGCTGGTCTCCAGCGCGCTCTTGCGGCGCACCAGCTCCCGGGCCTTTTTGGCGGCGGCGCGGGCGCGGGCTGCCTGGGTGGCCTTTTCAAAAATGGCCTTTGCCACGCCGGGGTTCTCCTCAAAGAACTCCATCAGCTTGGTGTACACCATGTTGGAAACAAGGGTGCGGATCTCGGTATTGCCCAGCTTTGCCTTGGTCTGGCCCTCGAACTCTGCCTCCTGCAGCTTGACGGAGATGACGCAGATGAGGCCCTCGCGGACATCGGAGCCGGAAAGGTTCTCGTCCTTATCCTTCAGCAGGCCGTGGCTGCGGCCGTAATCGTTGAACACACGGGTCAGGCTGGTGCGGAAACCCTCTTCATGGGTGCCGCCGTCCGGGGTGTTGACGTTGTTGGCAAAGCTCAGCAGCAGTTCGTTATAGCTGGAATTATACTGCAGCGCGATCTCGGCCATGCCCCGCTCGGTCTGGCCCTTGAGGTAGATGACATTGGGGTGGAGCACCTCCAGATTGCGCTTTTCGCCCAGATAGGTGACAAAGCTCTTGATGCCGCCCTCATAGCACATGACCTCGGTACGGTAGCAGGGGTCGCCCTCCTGGCCGTCCTCCAGAACGGGGGTATAGAGCTCCCGCTCATCGGTCAGGGTGATCTTGACACCGGCGTTCAGGAAGCTCTCCTCGCGCAGACGCTTTTCCAGCGTCTCGAAGTTATAGACGGTGGTGTCCTTGAACATCTCGGGGTCGGGCTTGAAGGTAACGCGGGTGCCGGTGACCCCCTCGGCCACCGTGCCCAGACACTTCAGGGGGCCGTCCGGGTCGCCGCGGCGGAAGGTCTGCTCGTATTCATGGCCGTCGCGGCGGACATTGACCGTCAGCCACTCAGAGCAGGCGTTGACCACGGATGCGCCGACACCGTGCAGACCGCCGGCCACCTTGTAGCCGGAGTTCTCGCCGCCGAACTTACCGCCTGCGTGCAGGATGGTATAGACGACGGTGACGGCGGGCAGACCGGTATCGGCCTGGATATCCACGGGGATGCCGCGGCCGTTGTCGGTGACCTGAATGATGTTATTCTTTAAGATCTTGACCTCAATGTGGTTGCAGTAGCCTGCCAGCGCTTCATCAATGGCGTTGTCCACGATCTCGTAGACCAGATGATGCAGGCCCCGCTCACCGGTGGAGCCGATATACATGCCGGGACGCTTGCGCACGGCCTCCAGACCCTTCAGGACCTGGATCTCGCTGGCATTATACTCATGGTCGGTCGCGGTTTCCACATTGGTGCTGGTGATGATTTCCTCTGCCATATCCTTTCTCCCTTTACTTGATATTTTTTCAATCGATTGGATTGTTGTTGATTTTTTCAGAACGGCATTTCGGTGCGCCGCTTCATGGCCGCGCTGGACAGCTCCGAAAGATAAACGGTGTCCACAGGGGCATCGGCCAGAACATAACACTGGGGCAGGTCATCCGAAAGGCTGACCACGGCCCCATTCTTCTGGGCATAGTTGAGAAATTCCCGCCCCCGGGGGGAGACGGTGGTGGTCTCCAGATTGAAGATGCCGATGATATCACGGTCATTCAGGACATAGTCCCGGCCCAGATGGATATACATTGCGTATATTCTCCCGCAGATGCAGACTGCATATTCTGTCGCATTTTCCGCATTCTATGCAATGCAGCGATGCAACATTTCTCCATTTCAGATTTTACTCAGGACACCGCCGCTCATGCGGTAGACCTCGCCATCTGTTTTTAGGAAGGCCGTGTCGTCACAGCTGGTGACAAAGGTCTGTTTTTCCCGCATCCGGGTCAGCAGATACTGCTTGCGGCCATCATCCAGCTCACTGAGCACGTCGTCCAGCAAGAGGACGGGGTGCTCCCCGGTGATGGCAGCAGCGGCGGCGGCTTCGGCCATTTTCAGGCTGAGCACCACGCTGCGCTGCTGCCCCTGGCTGGCAAACACTCTGGCGGGCTGGCCGTCCAGCAGCAGCTCCAGATCTTCCCGGTGGGGGCCGCACAGGCTCTGCCCGGCCCGTACTTCCTCATTCTGGCGGGCTTTGAGCAGGGCTGCCAGACCACCCGGCTCAAACTGGGCGGCATACCGCAGCTCCATCCGCTCCGCCCCATGGGAAAGCTCCTCGTAATTGGCACAGGCCAGCGGGGCCAGCCGTTCCAGGTAGGCCCGCCGCCGCTGCTGGATGGCTTCCCCCTGCGCGGCAAGCTCGGTGTTCAGCACCTCGAGCAGGGCCATTTTTTCGGCGTAGGGACGTTCCTGCCCGGCAGGGGAGCGACGCAGCAGAGCGTTTTTCTGCTGCAAGGCCCGCAGATAACGGCGGTACACAGTCAGGTAGCCGGGGTAGAGCTGGCAGAGGGCGGCATCCAGAAATTTGCGCCGCCCCTCGGGTGCTCCCTTGACCAGGCTCAGGTGGCCGGGGTCGAACACGACAGCCGGAAAACTGCCGGCAAGCCCTGCTGCCCGCCTGGGGGCTGCCCCGTTCACCGAGGCGTACCGCCCGGGCCGCTGGGAATCCGGGGTGCCCACCGTCAGCCGGACACGGTTCGGCTCGTCAGGCTCCTGTTCCTCCTGCTGTGCCCGGAGCGTGGAGGCTTCCAGCACGGCAAAGGGCTCACCCCGCCGCACCAGCTCTGCATCCTTGCCGCCCCGGAAGCTCTTGCCGCCGGTCAGCAGCCAGATGGCCTCCAGCAGGTTGGTCTTGCCCTGGCCGTTGTTGCCGCAGATCACGGTCAGCTCCCGGCCCGGGGTCAGGCTTGCCGATGCGATATTGCGGTAATTCGTTACTTCTAAGGAAAGCAGGCGCATGGTTTACTGGCCCTGTCCCACTTCCACGGTCTGGCCATCCAGCTCGACGACATCCCCGGCGCGGCACTTTTTGCCCCGCATGGTGCAGACCTCACCGTTCACCTTGACAGCACCGCCCTGCACCAGCTCCTTGGCTTCGCCGCCGGTCTCACACAGGCCCGCATATTTCAGCAGGGCATCCAGCTTGATAAATTCCGTATGGATGAGAATTTTTTGCATTTTTATGCCTCTCAATCATTCTTGAAGCGGACAGGCAGGACCAGATACAAAAAGTCGCTGCCCTCGGTAGGCAGAACCTTGACCGGGCTCAGCGGGCCGCTGATCTCCAGCTTGACCTGCTCGGTGCGGGCGTTGCGCAGGGCATCCAGCAGATAGCGGTTGTTGAAACCGATCTCCACCTCATCGCCCTCGCACTGCGCGTTGAATTCATCCACCACGCGGCCCAGATTGGTCTGGCAGCGGACCACCACTTTACCCTCTGTAAAACTGATGCGGAGGGGATTTTTTAAACGCTCTGTAATGATCAGGGAGGCACGCTCGATGGTCTCGATGAACTCCTTGGTGTCCAGAACCACGCTGGTGCGGCTGCCATTGGGGATCACGTTGTGGTAGTTGAGGAACTCGCCCTCGATCAGGCGGCTCATGATGGTGTAACCGGCGGTGGTGAACACCACATAGCGGCGGTTGGCGGAGATGTGCACGGTCTCCTCGTCGTCGTTGGCCAGCAGGTGGGAGACCTCGTTCATGGTCTTGCTGGGTACGATGATACGGATCTCCTTTATGGCTTCCACCGGCCGCTCCACAATGGCCAGACGGTAGCCGTCCAGCGCAACAACGGTCAGCTTATCCGGCGAGATCTCAAATAATTCACCGGTATGTGCAGGTTTTTTCTCATCCTGACTGACGGCGTACAGGGTGCGCTCGATCATATCACGGAGCACGCCGGTCTTGATGTTCAGGGTCTCCTCGGCCCCGGTGTTGGGCAGCTCGGGGAAATCGGTGGGGTTCATGGACTGGATCTCGAACTGTGCCACGCCGCTCTGGATGGTGGTTTTTCCGTTTTCGGTAGATTGGATGTTGATCTGGCCGGAAGGCATCCGGCTGACCATGCTGCTGAGCAGCTTGGCGTTCAGCACCACCTCGCCGGGCTCTTTGACATTGGCATCAATGGTGGTCACGATGCCCATTTCCAGGTCGTAGCCGGTCAGGGTGAGTTGGAAGCCTTCGGCTTTCAGCAGGATACCCTCCAGTACCGGGATGGTGGAGCGCAGGGTAACAGCTTTGGAAACGCCGTCAATGGCTGCACTCAGCAGGGTCTTATCGCAGATGATGTTCAATTGCGCGTCTCTCCTTATTTTGGATTCATGTTTTGAGGTTCTTTCTCCCATAAAACAGGGACAAAACCGCTAAATCTATATTGAACTTGTTGTAGTATTCGTAGTAGGGGCTGGGGAAGATGTGGAAAAGTCGGAAAATGTGTGGAATGGTGCGGCTCCGTGGTTTTCCACCGGATTGTGAATGCAGTGTGAAAGGCTTGTGGAAAGGGTGGGAGCTGCTTTTCTTTCCACGGCGGGTGTGCAAAACAGAAGTTGAATGTTGAAAACTCGGTGGAAAGAGTGGAGAACTTTGTCGTCTGAACACAATATCTTGTTCTGTTTTCCCGGATTACCCTGCATTTCTCCCCATATTTGGGGTTTTACTCCCTGCGAGAGTATGACTTTTGCCCCTGTTTTCCCGTCAGGCCTTGACGTTCTTGATGATGTCGCTGACGGTTTCACGCAGGTGCTGGTCGTTCTTCATGTCCCGCTCCATGGTTTTGAGGGAGTAGACGATGGTGGAGTGGTCGCGGCCCGAGAACTCCCGGCCGATCTCCTCCATACTCATGCCGGTGACTTCGCGCAGGATATAGATCGCCACGCGGCGGGCGGATGCAACGTTGGCGTTCCGCTTGGTGCCCCGGATGTCGGCAGGGGAGACGTTGAAGGTGCGGGAGACCTCGCCCACGATCTTCTCGATGGTCACGGGCACGGGCTGGGTCTCGTTGAGGATGTCCTTGATGGCGTTCTGTGCCACGCTGATGACAGGCTGGATGCCCTCCAGCATGTAGTAGGCGTTCAGCTTTTTCACTGCGCCCTCCAGCTGGCGGATGTTGTTCTTCAGGTGGTTGGCGATGAATTCCGCCACGTCCTCGGGCAGATCCAGGTGGAGCAGCTCGGCCTTGCGCTTGACGATGGCCACGCGGGTCTCGAAATCAGGCGGCTGGACATCGGCGGTCAGGCCCCACTCAAAGCGGGTGCGCAGGCGCTCTTCCAGGCTCTTGATCTCCTTGGCCGGGCGATCAGAGGCGATCACGATCTGCTTGTGGGCATCGTGCAGGGAGTTGAAGGTGTGGAAAAACTCCTCCTGGGTGGACTCCTTGCCGGCGATGAACTGGATATCGTCCACCAGCAGCAGGTCGGCCACGCGGTATTTCATCCGGAAGTCCTCGGTGCTGCCGGCGCGGATGGCGGCAATCAGCTCGTTGGTGAACTGCTCGCAGGTAACGTACATGATAACAAAATCGGGGTGGGTGCGCTTGATCTCAGTCTGGATGGCCGTGAGCAGATGGGTCTTGCCCAGACCGGAGCCGCCGTAGATGAACAGCGGGTTATAAGCTCCGGAGGGGTTGGCCGCAACCGCCTGCGCCGCAGCAAACGCAAACTGGTTGGAGGGACCCTTGATGAAGTTCTCGAAGGTAAACTCGTAATTACCCTGGGGCGAGGCGGGATTTGCCTCGTACTGCTGGGCCAGCACCACCTCATGGGGCGGGGTGCTGGGCACCACCAACGTGATGTCCACGTCAAAGCCCAGCACGGTCTTAAAGGCCTCTTTCAGCAGGCCGAGGTAGCGGTCGGTGACGATCTTGCAGATAAAATCGTTGCGCACCGACAGGGTGATATGGCTCGAGTCCTCAAAGCTGATGGGCTCAAGTCCGTCGATGTAGAGATTATAGGTCGGCTCGGCCATCTGCGTTTTGCAGTATGCCTGGGCGGCCTCTAAAACGTCCTTGAAAGAATCCATAAAACATCCACTCCATTGAATTGGTCGAAGTTTTCAACAATGCTGCTGATACCCCGTTAGTATACCACAAAAATCTCCCTGCGTCTATATTCTATAATGTAATTTATAATACATAAGAAAAGACGCTCCATCGTGCCCTCGCGGCTCTTGTGCCCAAGGCGGTTTTTGGCCACAAGATATGGTGGAAGAAAAGTTTTCCACGGAGAACCGGTGAAAAAGTTGAAAGCTTTTTCACAAAGAAATTTGAAAAAAGTTTGCTGGAAAGTGAAAAAAATGCTTGACAGAAGGGGATAGTGTGCGATATACTGTTGAATTGCAAGCCTGTCCCCAATTTGGGACCAGAAATACCCCATTACCGGGGACGAGTTTTTACGGAGGATACAACCATGAAGAGAACTTTTCAGCCCAAGAAGCGTCATCGCAAGGAAGTTCATGGCTTTCTGACCCGCATGAGCACCAAGAACGGCCGCAAGGTCATCAATGCTCGCCGTGCTAAGGGCCGCAAGAGCCTGACCGTCTGATCCCGCTTTGCCAGGGATCCGGCGCAGAATTGAACATGCGCACAAAAGACTGCTGATCCTGAATTGGCGGTCTTTTTCTTATTTTGGACGTTCTGCGCGCGGAATGACTAAAAATTTGGCAAAAGATTTGGCACAAAAAACGCCCGGACAGCCTTTTCATGTCGGCGTTTTTTTGCTATACTGAATTTTGAACTTTGCCTTTAGGGAAGTTCTGCGATTTTTTAACCGAAAAGGAGGCGACGGAGCAGTGCGCTATCGTCCCATCCGCCGCAACAGCGAGTTTGGCCGCGTGTATGCCCGCGGCAAGTCCTATGTGAACCCGGCGCTGGTGCTGTATGTGCTCAAGACCCGCGGCAAAAAGACCCGTGTGGGCCTGACAGCCACCAAAAAGATCGGCCATGCCGTCCAGCGCAACCGCGCCCGCCGCGTGATGAAGGCTGCCATTGATGAGCACTTGGATCAGAACATCGGCGGCTATGATCTGGTGTTCGTGGCCCGGGGCATGACCCCCCGCCTGAAGAGCTGGCAACTCAGCGAAGTGGTGGCCAGGCTCTTTGCCCAGGCTGGCCTGCCCGACAAGGCAAAGCAGCCTGGCGCAAGGCCCCCTGCCACGGTCCCGCCCGCAGACCGGGCCGCAAAACAGTGAATCCCGTCTCCCGCGTCTGCCGGAACGCGCTCTGTGCGCCCATCCGGTTCTACCAGCGCTTTATCAGCCCGGGGCTGGGCCGCAACTGCCGCTTTACCCCCACCTGCAGCCAGTATGGCATAGAAGCCATCCAGACCCATGGCTGCATCAAGGGCTTGCTGCTCACCGCCTGGCGCATCGCCCGGTGCAACCCGCTTGGCCGGTGGGGCTTTGACCCGGTGCCGCCCAAAGGCCGCTGGGTGAGCCCGGAGCGGAGACTGTCCCCGGCAAAGCTGTTCCGGGGGCGGCACGGTTAAGCAGCGTGCTTATGATACACGGCTCCTTTGTACAACCTCTCCGTCATTGCTTCGCAATGCCACCTCCCCTGGTAGGGGAGGCTTTGGCAGTCCGATCCAGTTGACGGTTTTGCCAAGGGCTCCCCTATTAGGGGAGCTGGCAACGCCGCAGGCGTTGACTGAGAGGTTTAATCCGTTCTTTTGCTTCTTGTGACGCTCCGCACTGTGGGCGGGGTGTCCTTCTCATAAAAATCTAAACGTCCCGCACCACAGGCGGGGCAGAATGGACGAAACTATGAATCCTTTGTACATCCTGGGCTGGCCCTTGGGCTATGTAATGGAGTGGATCTACAAGCTGATCCCCAACTACGGCTGGGACATCATCCTGTTCACCCTGCTCATCACCGTGATCAAGATCCCCCTCCAGCTCAACCAGCAGAAGAGTATGGCCCGCATGAGCGCTTTCCAGCCCATGGTGGCCGAGATCCAGAAAAAGTACCGCGACAAGCCCGAAAAGCAGCAGGAAGAGCTGATGAAGCTGCAGGAGCAGGGCTACAAGCCCACCGCAGGCTGTATGCCCATGCTGGTCAACTTCCTGGTCATGTTCGGCGTTATCGAGGTGGTGTACCGCCCGCTGCAGCGCATCTTCCACATTGGTGCCGATGCCCTGACCGCCGCAGGTGAGGCCCTGACTGCCATGGGCATCAGCTTTACCACCGTGACCCGCGACACCAACATCATTGCACAGGTCATTGCAGGCGAGAGCACCGTTTCCTCCTGCTTCACCCCGGATCAGGTGGCTACCATCACCGAGTTCGGCCAGCACATGGATTTCTTTGGCATCGACCTGACCCGTGTGCCCCAGTACAGCCTGGCTGCAGAGAACCTGCCCCTGCTGATCCTCCCGGTCCTGGCGATCGTGACCATGTTCCTGTCCACCCACATCAGCATGAAGGCCAGCGGCCAGGAGATGCAGGGCAGCATGAAGCTGACCATGTATATGATGCCGCTGATGTACGTCTTCTTCTGCTTCACCGTGCCCAGCGCTTTCTCTCTGTACTACGTTGTTTCCAACATCCTGATGACCGTGCAGAGCCTGTTGATGAAGAAGATCTACGACCCTGAGAAGATGAAGGCAGAGGTCGCCGCCGAGATGGCTGCCCGCAAGAAGGAGCAGAAGCGCGGTGTAAAGAGCACCACCATCAAGGTCACGGATGAAAAGACCGGCGAGGTCGTGGAGAAAAATATCTCCGCCAGCGAAATGAACAAGCGCCGCCTGGAGTATGCCCGCAAGCTGGATGAGGAGCGCTATAAGGACGAGCGCACTGTTCCGCTGAGCGAGCTGGAAAACAAGAAGGAGGATTGACGGTTATGATCCGTACTCAGGAAGCGACCGGCAAGACGGTCGATGAAGCCCGCGCAAAAGCCTGCGCCCTGCTGGGCGTGCAGGCCGACGACCTGAATGTGAGCTATGAAGTGCTCGAAATGCCCCAGAAAACCGGTTTTCTGGGCCTGAAGACCACCCCCGCCAAGGTGCGTGTGAGCGTGGAAGAGCCCGATGCCCCGGCCGCTCCCGTGGTGGAGGAGAAGGTGGAGCCTGAGGTGAAGCCTGTTGTGGAGGAAACTCCCGCTGAGGAACCCAAGGCCGAGGAGCCTGCCGCTGCCCCTGTGGCAGAGGGTGAGGAGCCGGAAGTTCCCATCAACATCGAAGAGAACGCCAAGGTCAAGGCCGCTGTGGACTACCTGAAGGAAGTCATTGCCCTGATGGGCGTGGAAAATGTTACCTTCAGCGCCGTGCAGAAGGGCGAGGCTACCATCATCCGTCTGGATGGCGAGAAGCTGGGTGCCCTGATCGGCCGCCGCGGCGAGACCATGGAGAGCCTGTCCTATCTGGCAAGCCTGGTGGCCAACCGCCTGGAAGGCGATTACATCAAGCTGGGCCTGGATGTGGCCGGCTACCGCGACAAGCGTGAGAATGACCTGACCGTGCTGGCACAGCGCATTGGCAACAAGGTGCGCAAGACCGGCCGCAGCTTTGCCATGGAGCCCATGAACCCCTACGAGCGCCGCATCATCCACTCTGCCATCGGCAAGATGGAGGGTGTGCGCAGCGAGAGCAAGGGGGAGGGCCGTGACCGCCGTGTGGTCATCTACTCCACTGCTCCCGATGCCCAGACCGACAACACCTACGGCGAGCGCCGCCCGCGGGGCAATGGCCGCCGCCCCGGTGGCAACCGCAATGGCGGCTTCCGCGGCGGACGCGGCAGCAGCCCCCGGAATGGCGGTCCCCGCAATGGCCGCCCCGCAGGCAGCCGCGGTCCCCGTCCTTCCAGTGTGCCCGAGCGCACCTATGCTCCCCGTGACGCAGAAACTGCTGCACCCGTGGCACCCAAGCGCACCGAGCGCGTGGATGATTTTGCCGATTTCAGCTTCGGCAAGATCGAGCTGTAAACTCCGCTGAGTTTTGCACAATGCTGCCCCCTTCCGGTGGAAAACTGGAAGGGGGCTTTTTGTCTCTTTCCTTTTTCGTCGCTTCGTGATACAATAATTCTGATTCGAGAGTGGAGGGAGAGCACCAACATGGAACATTCAACGATCGCGGCCATTGCAACCGCGCCCGGCGCAGGCGGCATTGCCGTGGTGCGTCTTTCCGGCCCGGAAAGCTATGCCGTGGCGGCAAAGGTGTTCTGCCCGGCCAACCCGGCAAAGCGGGTAGAAGATGCCAAGGGCTACACCGCCCTGTTTGGACATTTCATGGAAGGGGAGGAAGCCTTTGACGAGGGCGTGGCTCTCTTCTTCCGGGCTCCCCACAGCTATACCGGCGAGGATGTGGTGGAGCTTTCCTGCCACGGCGGCAGTGCGGTGGCCCGGC
>OAUV01001761.1_pt1 | contig 10272 bp, 9 predicted proteins | sample 1516841 | NCBI WGS metagenome assembly OAUV01 (sample SAMEA2580044, study PRJEB22360) | human gut metagenome | biome: human gut; feature: human-associated habitat; material: faeces | place: Denmark | collected 2008/2010 | reverse complement strand
GGTGTCATCCGGGGGGCTGAGCCCGCCCAGCCTCTGCGCGGTATATACCGTATCGCTTGAATCGATTGCGGAGGCCATAAGTGCGCCGTCCGATGTGATGCAGCGAATAATCCTATCCAATGAAATTCTTCCTTTCGGAGCGTTTTACGGAGCAATATCGTCCTTAAAAACGCCGTTTTGTGAGTTTGTGATGTGTGCGGCGAAAATAATGCGCTGCTCCTCCGGCTTCGGCGCGTCGAAAGAGAGGTCACCGAAGACCTCCACCCTATCAAAGCCGGACTTTTTCAGCATTTCCGTCAGCTTCTCCACGCTGTATGCGTGCTCAAAGAAATGCTCGCTGCTGCGCGTATAGACCTTACCCTCTTTCTCAAAGAAATCGAGAGAGATCGCCACACTGTGATCCTGCGGATTATAGCGGTTCTGCCATGCGCAGTAAATATCCGCAAGGTCGTAAATATAGGTGTTGTTGCCCAGCACCTTTTCGTGCTTATAGAGCGTGTTTACGTCGAAAATGAACCAGCTGTCGTTATCCATGAAAAACGCCACGCGGTCAAATGCCGCCTGCACCTGCGCTTCGCCGGAGAGGTGGTTGATGCTGTCCAGCGAACAGAACACCGTGTTGACCGTGCCGAACAGGTCGAGCGTCTGCATTTTCTGACAAAGGAACATCACATCGGCTTCCATGTCGTAAGCCTTGTCCTTCGCTTCGGACAGCATGGCGATGGAGCCGTCCACGCCGTACACATCCATGCCAAGCTTATAAAGCTCCAGCGTAAGGCTGCCGGTACCGCAGGCAAGGTCTAAGACGATGCCCGGTTCATGGTGGAGATGCTCGAGTAGCTTCTTTAAATACGCCGCGCGGCCCTTATAATCCACGTTCGCGGTCAACGCATCGTAATAGCGCGCAAAAACGTCGTAGCCGGCCATTAGTCCTCTTTTCCGCCGCCGGTCAACAGGCGCTCAAAAATCAGTGTGTAGCCGTCGCTGCCGTAATTCAAAGAGCGATTGACACGGCTGATGGTCGCAGTGGAAGCGCCGGTCTTATCGACGATGTCGCTGTACACGTGGCGCTCGCTGAGCATTTTGGCAACCGCAATGCGCTGCGACATGGCTTTCAGCTCCGGCACGGTGCAGAGATCTTCAAAAAATTTATAGCATTCCTCGCGGTTTTTCAGCGTGAGAATAGCATCAAAAAGGAAATCAACGTTTTCATCATGCAGTTTGGTATTCATTGTTTCTGTGTTCCTTTCTTTATGAATTTGCATCCGAAAACGGCGCATTTATGCCATAAAGCACCAAATGCGCCGTCTTTTCGTCAACGAGGTTCTTTACTTTTTTATTTTAACATACAAAAGCACAAAAGTAAACACCGAAATCAAGAAATTTTTGCACAGCAGTGCGTGAAATCACACATCGTTGCGCACGAGGTCTTCATAGGTCTCCCCTTTGATGATGACACGGGATTCTCCGCCGCGAACCATGACGACCGGAGGACGCGTGTTGCGGTTGTAATTCGATGCCATGGAGTAGTTGTACGCGCCGGTGGAGAGCACCGCCAGAATATCGCCGACCTCGGGCTTTTGAATGAGCGTGTTCTCCTGAATGAGGTCGCCGCTTTCGCAGCACTTGCCGGCAATGGTCGCCGTAAAATCTGCGGGCTCGTTCACCTTATTTGCGATGAGGCAAGTGTAATCCGACTGATAGAGCGCGTAACGCGGGTTTTCATACATGCCGCCGTCAATAGCCACATATGTACGCACATTCGGGATGGTCTTGATATCGCCGACGGTGTACAGCGTGAGGCCGGCCTCGCACACGATGGAGCGTCCCGGCTCAATGTAAATATACGGTACCTGAATACCGTACTCCTTGCAGGCAGCATGCACGGCTTCGGAAACGTCGCTCATGTAACCTTCATCCGGCAGGGCTGCATCGGCTTCCTTGTACTTTACGCCGAAGCCGCCGCCGAGGTTGAGGTGTGTCAGCGTTTTGCCGAGCTCTGTATGGATCTTGTTATAGAACTTCAGCATGACCTGCGCCGCCAGCACGAACGGGGCTTTGTCGAAAATCTGCGAGCCGATGTGGCAGTGCAGACCGATGAGTTCTACATTTTCGCACGCGACGGCTTCCTTTACGGCTTCAAACGCCTCGCCGTTTTCAAGCGCAAAGCCGAACTTGGAATCGATCTGACCCGTGCGGATAAACTCATGCGTGTGGGCGTCAATGCCGGGCTTGATGCGCATGGAAATGGACGTAACGACGCCTTTTTCCGCAGAGAGCTTTTCAATGCGGTGCAGCTCGTTTAAGTTATCAACGACAATGTCGCCTACGCCGCTTTCAAGCGCATAGCAGAGTTCCTGCATTGTTTTATTGTTGCCATGGAAATGAATGTGTTTTGCATCCACACCCGCTGCAAGGGCGGTATACAGCTCGCCGCCGGAGACGACGTCGAGGTCTAAGCCTTCTTCGGTCACGATACGGCAAATCTCTTTGCAGCAGAACGCCTTACTGGCATACAGCGCGGTGCCGTTTCCATTATAGTGGCGCTCAAACGAAGACTTATAGCGGCGGCAAACGCTGCGGATCTCATCTTCGCTCATCACATACAGCGCGGTGCCATACTTTTCGGCAAGCTCCACGGTGTCGCAGCCGCTGATCGTCAGGTGGCCTTTTTCATTGACATTGTAACAATCGGATACAAACATATTTTTCATTCCCTTCAAAAAGTGGTGGATCTATACTTCGCAGCTGCTCAGTTACCCAAAACGGCAGCTTCGATGTGCTGTTTCAGCGTCTCCAAACCGAAGCCGGTCTGGGAGGAATACGGGATGAACGGGATTTCATGCTCACGGAACAGGTCCTCAAAATACGCGTTCTGCGTGTTGAACTGCGTTTTGTTCAGCTTATCGCTTTTCGTACAGACGACGAGGAACGGCAGGTCACGCTCGATAAGGAAGTTAATCATATCGAAATCGTCCGCAGTCGGCTCATGGCGCATATCGAGAATTTGGATGACGAGCGCCACGTTGCGCTCTGCATCAAAATATCCCTGCATCAGCTTTGCCCAGCGCTGCTTTTCGTTTTGTGAAACCTTGGCGTAGCCGTAGCCCGGCAAGTCTACAAAGCGGCACTCCGGCAGACGGAAAAAGTTGATGGTCGCCGTTTTGCCGGGCGTGGCGCTGACGCGTGCAAGCGCCTTGCGGTTGACGAGCTTATTGATGAGCGAGGATTTGCCCACATTGGATTTACCGGAAAAAACGATCTCCGGCAAGTCCGACTTTTTGAGCTGATCCGCACGGCCGGCGGCAGCTTCAAATTCTACTGACTGAAAATTCACGGTGTTCCCCTTACTGTCTGAGTGTCTGTACGCCGTGCGCGGGCTCCGGGCAAGGCGTATTCGGCTTGGTTTCTCTGTTTAAAAGCCCGGGCATGGCGATGGGCAGCACCTCATCGATACGGCGCACCGGCACAAACCGCACGTTATCCTTGACGACCTGATCGACTTCGGCGAGATCCGCGATGTTCCCGTGCGGGATGATGACGGTCTTCATGCCGTTTTTATACGCCGCCATGGATTTTTCGCGCAGGCCGCCGATGGGCAGCACGCGCCCCTGCAGCGTGATCTCACCCGTCATGGCGATGTCGTGCGCGATGGGCTCTTCGCACAGCGCGGACGTGACGGCGGTTGCCATGGCGATACCGGCAGACGGACCGTCCTTCGGTACGGCGCCCTCCGGCGCGTGGATGTGGATATCCTTTTTCGCGTAGAAATCCGGGCTGATGCCGAGCGTTTCCGCGCGGGTGCGAATGCAGGTGATCGCCGTTGTGGCGGATTCCTTCATCACATCGCCGAGCGAGCCGGTGAGTTGAATTTTGCCCGTGCCGTTCATCACGGCAACTTCGATGGGCAGCAGCTCACCGCCGACGCTTGTCCACGCAAGACCGTTCACAAGGCCGATCTCGTCGCGGCGCTCATCTTTATCCTTCGCAAACTTTGCCGGGCCGAGCAGGTCTTCAAGGTCGGCGGGCTTCACGGAATAAGACTTGAAATCTTCCTCCGTGACGATGCGGCGCGCGACTTTGCGGCAAATGGTGCCGATGGTGCGCTCCACTGTGCGCACGCCGGCTTCGCGGGTGTAGTCTTCGATGATTGCGTGCAGTGCCTTCGGTGTGAAGCGCAGCTGCGCCGCCTTGATGCCGTGCTTTTTCAGCTGCTTGGGCACCAAATATTTCGAGGCGATGTGGAACTTTTCCTCCGCCGTGTAGCTGCCGAGCGTAATGACGTCCATGCGGTCGTAGAGCGGGCCCGGAATGGCGGAAGCGTCGTTTGCCGTGGTGACAAACAGCACGTGGCTGAGGTCGAACGGCAGGTCGATGTAATGGTCCTGAAACGCGCTGTTCTGTTCGGGATCGAGCACTTCAAGCAGCGACGCGGACGGATCGCCCTTAAAGCTCTGGCCGAGCTTATCGATCTCATCGAGCAGGATGAGGGGGTTATTCGTGCCCGCCTGCTTCACAGCCGCCATGATGCGGCCCGGCATGGAGCCGACGTAGGTGCGGCGATGGCCCATGATGTCCGCTTCGTCGCGCACGCCGCCGAGAGAAACGCGCACGTACTTGCGGCCGGTCGCCTCGGCGATAGAGCGCGCAATGGACGTTTTGCCAACGCCCGGCGGGCCGACAAGGCAAATGATCTGCCCCGTCGCCTGGTCAGAGAGCTTGCGCACGGCGAGCGTCTCCAAAAATCTTGCTTTAACCTTTTCCATGCCGTAATGGTCGCGGTTGAGAATTTTCTCCGCGCGGTCGAGGTCCAAGCGCTCCTTGGAGCTCGTGTTCCACGGCAGCTCAAGGCACGTTTCGAGGTACATGCGCATGACGGAGCCTTCATGCGAGCCGTATGGCATTTTGGCGAGGCGATCGCACTCTTTTAAGAGCTTTTCGCGCGCGACCTGCGGCAGGTTTATTTTTTCTATTCTCTGGCGGAATTCGTCGGATTCCTCCTGCGGGTTATCCTCTTCGCCAAGCTCGCTTGCAATGGCGCGCATCTGCTCGCGCAGCATGTAAACGCGCTGATTTTCATCCATTTGCTCCTGCGCCTTTTGCGAAATCTCACGTTCGAGCGATAAGACTTTGATTTCATCGCTCAAAATATCATTGAGTTTTGCAATGCGCTTTTCCGGGTGGAGCTCATCGAGAATGCACTGCTTCTGCTCGAAATCGAGCGAGATGTTCGCTGCGATAAAGTCGGCCAAATCACCGCAGTCCTTCTGCTGCATAACGCCGAGCAGAATATCCGGCGGCACCTGACGGAACCAGCGGATGTACTCTTCAAATCTCTCCTGTGCAATGCGGCTGAGCGCTTCCGTTCTTGCGGTGTGGCGTGCGGCGATCGGCTTGCACCCGCACACGCTGCCCGTGAGGTACGGCTCATCTTGCACAACGGACATAATCTCCGCGCGCTCGATGCCTTCCACATGCAGCTTGATGCCGTTATCTGCGGTGTGTACCACCTGCTTGATGCGGGCGATGACACCGATTTTATAGAGGTCTTCCGCCATGGGCTCGCTTTCCGAAAGGTCAGTCTGCGTGACGATGAACAGCTCGCGGCTATCCGTATCCAGCGCCGCTTTGGCGGCCAGAACGGACTTTTTTCTGCCGATATCAAACTGCACGATCATGCCGGGGAACACGACGAGTCCGCGTACGGCGAGTACCGGCAGAACTCTCTCTTCCTCAAGTATGGTTTCTTTCATAAAATTATCAAATCCTTATAAATCAGACAAGGCTGCGCAGCAGGGATCGCTGCACAGCCTGTATGATGATCACTATGATGCCGAATCCTTGCGAGCGCGCCGTTTGGGTTGTGTCATTTTGATCTTTACCGGGACGCGGTCGGGATTGTGCACGATTTCAGGCGCAGCGCCGTTCTCTACCGAATCCTTGGTAACGGTGATCTTTTCGATCGTATAATCGCTCGGGACCTCAAACATCAGGTTCTTCAGCGTATCTTCCATAATGGAACGCAGGCCACGGGCGCCGGTCTTGCGGGCAATGGTCTTTTCCGCAATGGCGTCAAGCGCTTCGGGTGTGAACTCCAAATCGACCTTATCAAGGTCAAAGAGCTTCTTATACTGGCTGACAAGGCAGTTTTTCGGCTCTGTGAGGATGCGCACAAGTGCGGCTTTGTCGAGGTCGCTCAGCGCGGTGATGACCGGCAGACGACCGACAAGCTCCGGGATGAGGCCGAACTTGACGAGGTCGTGCGGGGTAACTTCTTTCATCCACTCCGTGTTATCAAGCTCGTCTTTGCTCTTGATAACCGAGTTAAAGCCCAGCGTCTGCGCTTCGGTGCGGCGCTGAATGACGCTTTTAAGGCCGTCGAACGCACCGCCGCAGATGAAGAGGATGTTCGAGGTATCGATGTTGATGACCTCCTGCTGCGGGTGCTTTCTGCCGCCCTTTGGCGGGACGCCGGCAATGGTACCCTCCAGAATTTTGAGCAGTGCCTGCTGCACGCCCTCGCCGCTGACGTCACGCGTGATGGACGGGTTTTCGGACTTTCTGGAAATCTTATCAATCTCATCGACATAGATGATGCCGTGCTCGGCACGCTCAATGTCGTAATCTGCTGCCTGAATGAGACGCAGCAGGATGTTTTCGACGTCTTCGCCGACATAGCCGGCTTCCGTCAGAGTCGTTGCGTCCGCAATGGCGAACGGAACGTCCAAAAGCTTTGCAAGCGTCTGCGCAAGATAGGTCTTGCCGACACCGGTGGGACCAAGCAGCAGCACGTTGCTCTTTGCAATCTCCACGCCGCCGTCTTCACCGCTGAAGAAAATGCGCTTATAGTGGTTATAGACCGCCACCGCGAGCGTCATTTTGGCTTCATCCTGCCCGATGACGTATTCATCGAGCTGCTTTTTGATCTCCTGCGGCTTCGGCAGCACCATTTCGGCGTGCGGCTCGTTTTTCGGCTGCGGGCGGCCGCGGTGGAGAGAATCTTCATCCGCGATGATGTCCATGCAGAGCTCTACGCATTCGTCACAGATATACACGCCGTTGCCGGAGATCAGGCGCTTTGCCTGCGACTGCGGCTTCCCGCAGAAGGAGCAGCGCACTTCGTTATCATTTCCGAAATTATTCGGCATGAAAACACGCCCTTTCGTTATTTCGATTTCGTTGCGATGACCTTATCAATAAGGCCGTACTCCATGGCCTGCTGTGCGGTCATGAAGTTATCGCGCTCCGTATCCTTGCAGATGACTTCGTACGGCTGACCCGTACGCTCTGCGAGGATGGTGTTGAGACTCTTCTTCTTTTGAAGAATACGCTCTGCCTGAATCTGGATATCCGTAGCCTGACCCTGTGCACCGCCGGACGGCTGATGGATCATAATCTCGGCGTTCGGCAGCGCATAGCGCTTGCCCTTTGCACGGCCAGCCAGCAGGAACGCACCCATGGAAGCTGCCATGCCCATGCAGATGGTGGAAACATCGCACTTGATGTACTGCATGGTATCATAAATCGCCATGCCGGCCGTGATGACACCGCCGGGGCTGTTGATATACAGGCTGATGTCCTTATCGGGGTCCTGACCCTCGAGATACAGAAGCTGTGCTACGACAAGGCTCGCTGTGGTGTCGTTCACCTCGTCGTTCAGCATAATGATTCTATCGTTGAGAAGACGGGAGAAAATATCGTAGGAACGCTCTCCTCTGCTCGTCTGCTCCACAACATAAGGTACCAAACTCATCGTACAAACTCCTTTCGCGCTTCTTTTGCTTCGCCCGCTGTCCGATGCAGGGACAGCGGGCGAAAGAAGCAATATATGCTATAATACTAACCGTAAAGGCGGCAAATTATTCCTCGGTCTTAGCTTCAGCTGTTTCCTCGGTTTTTTCTTCCACTGCCTTCTTGGTGCTCTTTCTTCTGGTGGTCTTCTTTGCCGGCTTTTCTGCCTTTACGGAAGCGTTTTCCTTAACAAAGTCGATTGCCTTCTGGTTTTTAAGGTCTGCTCTGATCTGCGTCTCTGCAACGAGGTTCTTGATCTGCGCGACTTCCATATTGTACTGTTTTGCGAGTTTCTCGTACTCTTCCTCAACAGCCTCATCGGAAACTTCGAGGTTCTCAAGCTCAGCAATCTTCTCAAGTGCAAGTCTCAGCTTAAGCTGCTTCTCGGACTGCGGTCTGAACTGCTCCTTGATGGCGTTGACGTCCATGCCGGTGTACTTGAGATAGGTCTCGAGGTTCAGCCCCTGAGACTGGAGGCGGTATGCGAAGTTGTTGATGCTCTCCTCAACTTCCTGCTCGTACATCTCTTCCGGAATCTCGCCCTGTACCTTCTCGATGAGTGCATCAAAGATCTGGTTCTCAACGTTCATCTCTTCCTGCTTCTCGCGGTCGCTCTGCAGCTTCTCGCGGAGGCTGTTCTTGTACTCGTCGAGCGTATCGAACTCGCTTACGTCCTTTGCGAACTCATCGTCGAGGGTCGGGAGCTCCTTGCGCTTGATCTGGTGCAGCTTGATCTTGAAGGTCGCGTCCTTGCCCTTGAGCTCTTCTGCCTGATAGTCCTCCGGGAACTTCACGCTGATCTCGAACTCGTCGCCGACTTCATGGCCGACGACCTGATCTTCAAAGCCCGGGATAAACTGACCGGAGCCGAGGGAAAGCTCGAAGCCTTCCGCTTTGCCGCCCTCGAAAGCCTTGCCGTCGCAGAAGCCCTCGAAATCGATGACTGCGGTGTCGCCCGTAAGCGCGCCTCTGTTATCGACGTCGACCATTCTGGAGTTTCTGTCCTGAACCTTTACGAGCTCTGCGCTGACGTCTTCATCCGTAACTTCGACATTCTTCTTCGTAGCCTCGATGCCCTTGTAGCCTTCAATGGTAATCACCGGCTTCACAACAACGGTGAGCTTCAGCTCGATGCCGTTCTCGCGGGAAACGGAGGTAACGTCCGCATTGGAAACCGCGATGACTTCCAGACCGGAAGCTTCGATAGCGTCCTGCATAGCCGGGCGATAGAGCTTGTCCACAGCAGCTTCAAAGAACACGTTTTCGCCGTACATCTTCTCGATGACGGATCTCGGAGCATGACCCTTGCGGAAGCCCGGAACAGACATCTTCTTGCCCTCGGTCTTTGCGACCTCGGAGAGTGCTTTGTTGAAATCTTCAGCGGAGATTTCGACCTCCAGCTCATACTTGTTGGTTTCGGTTTTGTTGGTTGCCTTTAAGTTCATTTCCTTCTATCCTCTCAAAAATAAATTACAATTTTATTTGGAACACGCGGGCGGATATACCCGTAATGCGCGATACCTTTTGACATTATAGCACACCTGTGCCGAATATTCCAGACAAACCTTTGAATTTTTTGATATTTTATAATTTGTTAAAAATTCAGCCGATTTCTGCGTCTTTTCGCACCAATTTCGGGGTGAAACGGATATAATCACACGAGACAAGGTGCATTTTTATGCCCCCATATTCACCAAGCGGCGCTTTTTTTGCGGCGTGATCGCCGTGAATGTGCCCGTAGTAGCACTCCTTTACGCCGTATGCCTGCATCGTATCCAGCAATTCCCGGCACTGTGCGGTATCGTACGCCGGCGGGTAATGCAGGAACACGACGGGTGTGCCGCCGAGGGCTTTTGCGGCGTTTAAGGACGCGATGAGACGCCCGTTTTCGCGCGCGACGATTTTTTTATCCTCTGCCGTTTCGGCGTTATAGAGCCAGCCGCGCGTGCCGCAGACCGTAATGTCCCCCACACGCTCGGCGGAGTTGAACACGAGCTGCATCGTTTTGAAGCCCTTTTGCGCAAAGAATGTCTCGATCTTGTTGCGCGTGGACCACCAGTAATCGTGGTTGCCTTTTAACAATAGCTTTTTGCCCGGCAGACTTTCGATGAACGCGAAATCCTTTCCGGTCTCTTCCAGCCGCATGCCCCAGGAAATATCCCCGGCGATGACGACGGTATCCTCTTCGGTAACGAGGGCGCGCCAGTTTTTCTCCAGCCGCTCCACATAGTTTTCCCAGCCGCGGAACACATCCATCGGCTTATCTGTACCAAGGGAAAGGTGCAGATCGGCGATCGCGTACAGCGCCATTTTACACTCTGACCGTTTCGCGCACAAAATCTGCCATATCGGCAGCGGCGCAGGTGTTTTCAAAGCGGACGGGCTTCGTCCTTAACGCTGTGATTGGCGCAGGGATCTTTGTGTTTGAAAGCTTCGCGAGCAGCTCGGCCTCCGCAAACGGATCTGCGGGCTTTTCGCAAT
>OAUV01001751.1_pt1 | contig 10376 bp, 6 predicted proteins | sample 1516841 | NCBI WGS metagenome assembly OAUV01 (sample SAMEA2580044, study PRJEB22360) | human gut metagenome | biome: human gut; feature: human-associated habitat; material: faeces | place: Denmark | collected 2008/2010 | reverse complement strand
CGAGGGCAACGAGCACGGCAAGGCTCTGGTCTCTGCCGGCCCCCAGCTGTAAGCTGACAGCGCCTCTTACATAAGGCCATAAAATCAAAACCCATCCGGTTTCCCGCAAAAAGGAAGTCGGATGGGTTTTTCTTGTAATTCATCTCGTTTTATGGTACTCTAATGAATGAAAAGGTGCTGCATTGCAAATACAGGTGGTCAAACTCCTCCCGGCATCCAATGTCCGGAGGTGTTCAATTTTTTGTCTTCCTCCGGACGGTTTGAATGTTTACACAGGATCACCCAAAGGAGGATTCCATTATGGAAGTTTTGAATATTGTTTTTAGCGCACTGAACCTTCTGGCTACAGTCATCATCGGCGTCATCAATGTGACGTGGATGATTTCACGGGATGTCTTTCGGGACAGACCTCGAGCAAAACATTATTCCAGCAACAAAAAAGATTGACCGCCTCTGTTCCCCAACGGATCGGTCAATCTTTTTTAACTAGATGCCGGTAAGGAGCTGACCATTTTGCAGGCAGTGCCTTTTCCTTATTTTTAGTATAGTGGCATCTTCCCTTTTTGTCAAGCATCTCTCTTCTCCAAAAAATGACCGATCCTATTTTTTTTTTTGCAAAAATCTGTTATACTGAACCCAGCTTCTGCCCTGCGGCAGGAAGCACATAGGGGGATATTGCATATGAAAAAAGCAACGGTCAACGACTACTTCCGACATCACTGGATGAAGCTCATGCTCTTCGCGCTCTTTACGGCGGCGGTATCCTTTTTCGCGCCGCTGAAAAACTTCCAGCTCAAGTGGCTCATCGACTCCAAGAGCAAGCAGGAGGCGCTGGGCTATATGGGGCTGGTGTTCCTCATCACCTTCACCAGCTGGTTTTTCGAACGGCTGAGCCGCCGCTCCTTTACAAAACTCGCCTGCGGCGCAGTGGAGCAGGTACGGGGGCAGGTCATGGAGCGGGTGCTGCGCCGCCCGGTGTCCCAATATCAGCGGGAGGGCGACGCAGCCTATCTCTCCCTGCTGACCACCGACCTGCGCACTCTCTACGACGACTATTATATGTCCCTCTTCAACATCGCGTTCTGGGGCGGCATCATGCTCTGTGCGCTGGGGATGTATCTTTACATCAGCCCGGTGATGCTGGCGGCCATCCTGCTTGTGACCGTGCCGCCGCTGGTCCTGCCCCGGAAGATGAATGAGCAGCTCAAAGCCTCCCGAGACGCTTTTTCGCTCCAGATGGCGGGCTACACCCAGCAGCTCAAGGAGCTTCTGGGCGGGTTCGAGGTCATCCGGGGCTTTCTGCGGGAGGACGCCTATGCCGCCCGCCACCGGGATGCTGCCCGGCAGGCTCGCGACAGCGAGCAGGCCTACCAGCAGAGCCTCAACGCCATGGTGGTCAACACCTCTCTCATCAGCAACCTCATCTTCCCCATCGTCATGCTGGTGGGCCTTTTTCTCGCTTTCGACGGGCGGCTGACGATGGGCACCGTCTCCACCGCCGCCAGCATGGCGAACTTCGTCATCACGCCCTGTAATCAAATCGCCCAGTGCTGGGCCAAGGTCAGATCCTCGAAGGGCATTCGTCAGCGGCGGGAACCAGCCATGTCCGGCCCGGAAAAAGTCTCTGCGGGCCGGGCCATCGGCAAACTCGAGCACATCGAGTGCAAGGACACCGGCTTTGCCTACCCCGGAGCCGCTGCGCCGGTGCTGCGCGGCGTCCGGATGACGGTCTCCGGGCAGGAAAAAGCCGTCCTCGTGGGCGAAAGCGGCTGCGGCAAGTCTACACTGGCAAAGCTGCTGTTCCAGTACTACCCAGACTATACCGGCAGCATCCTCTTCAACGGCCAGCAGCTGCGGGACATCGACCGTCAGAGCCTCTACCAGCGGGTAGGTTACATTGCCCAGACAACCTATCTCTTCAATGACACCCTCCGCAGCAACATCTGCCTCGGCGCGGACTTCCCCGAGGCTCAGCTTTCCCACGCCATCGGGACGGCGGGCCTCACCGACTGGGTGAGCACCCTGCCCGACGGCCTCAACACCCTCATCAGCGAGAACGGCAAGAATCTCTCCGGCGGGCAGCGCCAGCGCATCGGCATTGCACGGCTGGCGCTTCGCCGGTACGACCTCATCATCGCCGACGAGATCACCGCCAGCCTCGACCCCGACACCAGCGGACAGGTCATGGAAAATCTGCTCGCCCTCCCCTGCATGGTGGTGGCCATCACCCACGACGTCTCGGGGGCGTTCATGAAGCAGTTTGACAAGGTATACCGGGTGGAGCACGGAAGCGTCACACAAGCATAAAAAGGAGGGCCTGTGCCGGGTTTCAGCACAGGCCCTCCTCTTGTTTTATTGGTTATTTTGCCGCGTCGAACTCGGCGAGGATGTCGGCCTCCGGGGCCGGGGTCACAAGGCTGACCACCACGCAGACAGCCAGCGAGACGAGAAAGGCGGGCAGCAGCTCATAGATGCCAAAGACGCCGCCCAGCGGGCTGACGAGGTACTTCCAGACGAAGACCATCAGGCCGCCGGAGAGCATACCGGCCAGCGCGCCCTGCCAGTTGCAGCGCTTCCAGAACAGAGCGCAGAGGACGACAGCGCGGAAGGCGCCGCCGAAGCCGGCCCACGCGAAGCTGACGATGCCGAAGACGCTGGAGTTGGGGTCGCGGGCCAGCACCACGCCCACCACGCTGACGCAGACGATGGTCAGGCGGGCGGCGAAGAGGCTCTGCTTCTCGCTCAGCTTGAGGTGGGCGAACTCCTGCAGGATGTTCTGGGACACGCTGGACGCAGCGGCCAGCATCTGGCTGTCCGCCGTAGACATGGTGGCCGCGAGGATGCCTGCAAGGATGAGTCCGGCCAGAATGGCCGCCAGCACGCCGTGCTGGCTGATGAGGCTGGCGACGCGGACGATGAGGGTCTCACTGGTGGAGCCGCTGAGGAATTCCAGCGCACCGGCCTTGGTCATGCCGAGGCCCACCATGCCGATGAGGATGGATGCTGCCATGGCGATGACCACCCAGACGGTCGCAATGCGGCGGCTGAGCACCAGCTTCTTCTCGTCCTCGATGGCCATGAAGCGGAGCAGGATATGGGGCATTCCAAAGTAGCCGAGGCCCCACGCCATCGTGGAGACGATGTCCAGCAGGCTGTAGGACGTCGCCTCGCCGGTCACGGCGTCGTGGCTGGCCGTCATGGTCAGGTAGCCGGAAAGGCTCTGGGCGTTCTCCACCACAGCGCCCCAGCCTCCGGCCACGACGATGCCATAGCCCAGAACCGCCACAAGGGCCAGCGACATGACCACCGACTGGATGAGGTCGGTGGTGGTGACAGCCCGGAAGCCGCCCAGAATGGTATAGCCCACGATGACGAGGGCCGACACCAGCATGGCGGCCATGTAGTCCACCCCGAAAAGGCTGTGGAACAGCTTGCCGCAGGCCGCAAAGCCCGAAGCTGTGTAGGGCACGAAAAAGACGATGATGATGACCGCGCCCAGAGCGTTCAGCAGGTTGCGCTGGTCATGGAAGCGGAGCGACAAGAACTGCGGCACGGTGATGGCGTCGAGGTTGGCCGAGTAGCGGCGCAGACGCCGGGCCACGATGAGCCAGTTGAGCCATGTGCCCAGCGCAAGGCCGATGGCCGTCCAGCCCGGCGAGGCGATGCCGCTCAGGTAGGCCAGACCCGGCATACCCATCAGAAGCCAGCTGGACATATCGCTGGCCTCGGCGCTCATAGCCGTGACCAGCGGGCCCATCTTCCGCCCGCCGAGGTAGAAGTCGGCGCTGTCGTTGTTGGTCTTGCTGTAGGCGAAGCCCACCAGCAGCATGGCCGCAAGATAGACGATGATGGTGACGATGATACAGATCTCACTCATATACATTTCCCCCTTTGCTGCTTTCTCTATAAAAGCATGGCACGATTTTACCACACTAAAGCAGCAAAGTGCAACCCTCTCCGACAGATTCTTCCCCTATGACCGAAAATTCGTCCTTTCCAGCGTCCAAAATCGCTCAATATGCCAACAGGCCGCCCCCTTTTCAGGGGACGGCCTGTTGGTTTGGATGAAGAAAATGATGAAAATAGAGAGGATGTCAGCTTATTTTGCGGCCTCGCCCTCGGGGAAGATGATCTTGTTCACGAAGAAGAAGATCACCATCGAGATGCCGCCGTTGAGCACGGTGGTGCCGATGTTGTAGATGAAGTCGGGCACCAGCAGACCGGCCACCGCCACCCAGATGCAGTTGATGGAGTTGACGATGCAGGTGATGAGACAGAAGGCCAGCAGGTACCAGCCGATCTGTTTTGCCAGATTGCCCTTGCTGCGGAAGACGAGGCTGCGCTGGATGGGGAAATTGATGCACTCGCCGATGATCATGGCCACCATGTAGGCGCAGAAGTAGGGCAGGCCGCCGTGGGCTGCATCGTAGCCGAGGATGTTCCACTTGAAGGTCTCCCCGAAGAGGGTGATGTCGATGCCCGGCCAGCCGAAGTCCACCACCGGCAGACCGGCAAAAGCTTTGGGCAGAAATTGCAGCAGCAGGTACTTGAACACGGTGATGAGGTTGGACACGATAACGAACAGTCCGCCCTCCCGCACCCATTTGGCCGCAGCCGGATGCTTTTGGGCAAAGGTATTCCAGAAATTCACGGTCGTTCCTCCTTCTCAGCCCTGACGCAGCCGCTTTTTCAGCTGGGCGTTCAGGATGGCGTTCTTGATAAATTCGTAGATGACCCGGACGATGCCCACCAGCCAGAAGCCCTTCAGCTCCCAGACGAGGCCGTCCACCATCCCCATGCTGACCATGCCGTTGGTCATCTTGGCCAGCGCACGGAGGGGCATATTGTACTGGAAGACGGTGTTCAGGTCGGGCTTGCCCTTTGCAAAGCTGGCGTCGAGACGGCTGCGCAGCACCTTCTGGGCCAGCCAGCCCAGCGGGCTGCGGCCATGATCCATCTCGCCCAGCGTCATGTTCCGGTCGATGCGGACGACGTCCTCCGGGATGGGATGGCCCAGCAGGGCCTCGAACTCGGCGTCGGTCACATAGGTGATCTGACCGGAGACGTAGTGGGTCAGGCTCAGGCCCGCGTAGGGGTCGGGGGCATTGGTGCCCTTGACGGTGATGTCTGCCGTCAGGCGGATGTCCACGCTGGACGCGCCCACCCGGAGCTGGTAGCTGCCGCCCTCGACCTCCCATGCGTTGGTCTTGACGTTCCAGTAGCGGAACGCCTTATCGTCCAGCGCGATGGCCACGGTCTTGCTCTCGCCGGGGGCAAGAGAGACCTTTGCAAAGCCCTTCAGCTCCTGCTCGGGGCGGAAGACCTTCGCATCCGGCTTTGCGACGTAGAGCTGGACGATCTCGGCACCGGCGGCGCGGCCGGTGTTGGTGACGGTAAGGGTCACGCCCGTTTCGTCGGCCTTGAGGCCGCTGTATTCGAAGGTGGTGTAGCTCAGGCCGTAGCCGAAGGGGAAGGCAGGCTTCACACCGGCGGTCTGATAGTAGCGGTAGCCCACATACAGGCCCTCGCGGTACTCCACGTTCCGGCCCTCGCCGCCGAAGTTTGCCTTGGCGGGGGTGTCGTCGTAGGCCTTTGCCCACGTCTGGGACAGCTTGCCGCAGGGGCAAAGCTTTCCGGTGAGGATGTCCGCTGCCGCACCGGCACCCGCCTGTCCGCCCAGTGCGCCGTAGACCAGCGCCTTGCACCGGCCCACCCACGGGGTCTCCACCGGCGCACCGGCGCTCAGCAGGACGACGACATTCGAGTTGACGGCGGCCACTGCGTCCAGAAGCTGCTGCTGGTTCTCGGCCAGCGCCATATCGGCGCGGTCAAGGCCCTCGCTCTCCCGCAGCTCGTCGAGGCCAAGGCAGAGCAGGACGGTGTCGGCCTGCTTTGCGAGGGAGACGGCCTCCTCCTGCTTTTTGGGGTCTGCGGCTCCCTGACGGTCGAAGCCGGAGGCGTAGCCCACAAAGGCGATGCCGCTGCCGTCGGCTTTGATGCAGTCCAGCAGTGCATCTACCTGAAGCGCATTGACGGCGCTGGAGCCTGCGCCCTGATAGCGGGGCGTCTGGGCAAAGTCGCCGATGACGGCCAGCTTTTCGCCCGCCTTCAGGGGCAGGATGCCGTCCTCGTTCTTGAGCAGGACGATGCTCTCGGCGTCGGCGCGGCGGGCCAGTGCGTGGTGGGCAGCCGCGTCAAAGGTGCGGGGGGCTTTTTCCACTGCCGCGTGGGTGGAGAGCACCAGCTCCAGCAGCTCGTCGAGGCGGGCGTCGAGGTCGGCCTCGGTGACTTTGCCGTTCTTCACGGCCTTCATCAGCTCCCGGATGGAGTCGCCGCCGGGGCAGGGCATCTCGAGGGTGGAGCCGTTCTTCACGCCAAGGGCGTGGTCGTTGGAGCCGCCCCAGTCGGTGACGACCGCCCCGTCGAAGCCCCAATCCTTCCGCAGGATGTCCTGCAGGAGATGGGCGTTCTCGTTGGCGTAGGTGCCGTTGACGAGGTTGTAGGAGGTCATGATGGTCTTGGGCCGGGCCTCCTTGACCACGATCTCGAAGCCGGTCAGGTACAGCTCCCGCAGGGTGCGCTCGTCCACCACCGAGTCGGAGGCCATCCGGCGCAGCTCCTGACTGTTGACCGCGAAGTGCTTGGGGCAGGCCGCGATGCCTTTTTTCTGGATGCCCCGCACATAGGCCGCAGCCATTTTGCCCGCAAGGATGGGGTCCTCCGAAAAATACTCGAAGTCACGGCCGCAGAGGGGGCTGCGCTGGATGTTCAGGCCGGGGCCGAGGAGGACAGCCACCTCCTGTGCAGCGGCCTCCTCGCCCATCGCCTCGCCCACGGCCTCGCCGAGGGCCTCGTCCCAGCTGCACGCCGTGGCGGAGGAGGTCGGGAAGCAGGTGGCCGGGACGCTGGGGTTCAGGCCCAGATGGTCGGCCGCCCCCGCCTGCTTGCGGACGCCGTTGGGGCCGTCCGACAGGGTGATGGACGGGATGCCCTTTCCGGGCAGGGCACGGGTGGTGAAGACCGTCTCGCCCGAGAGCAGGGCACATTTCTGTTCTAGGTTCAGTTTCCGGATGATGTCAGTGTGCTTCATCGCATTTTCCTCATTTATCCCTGAGCGGGGCAAAGGCCCGCTGTTCGCTGCAGCGGGCCTTTGCCATCGGTTTTGTTCAGGTGCTGCACGGAGAGTGCTTACGTCTTAGACTTCTTCCTCTTCCTTGCGCTTTTTGTAGTTCTTGATGGCGGTGTACTCCAGACCCACGAGGAGCAGTGCGGCGACGACGTCTGCACCGATCAGGACGATCTTCCACTTTGCCATACCGGGGTTCAGGTTCTCCTCATCGTAAGCGCGGCTGTTGACCACGGTGTAGAGGATGTTCTTGGCAGCGGTGCGCATGGCCTGCTTGCTGCTGTTGGTCAGAACGGTCACGTTGTTGTAATCGTTGCCCGTGGTGCAGAGCATCAGGTCGCCGCCGTTGCGGACAGCCTGATCGGCGGTCATGTAGCCGTAGACGCCGAAGTAGTCGGTCTCGACGAAGCCGAGGAAGCCCCACTCGCCGCGCAGGACGTTCTGCAGCAGCTCAGAGCAGCCGCCGGCCCAGCGATTGCCGATGTAGTTGAAGGAGGACATGACTGCGTGGCAGTCTGCATCCTTGACCGACATTTCGAAGGGCTTGAGGTAGATCTCACGGATGGCCTGCTCGTTGGACCAGGTGGCCGCCATGCAGTTGCGGTTGCCCTCCTGATCGTTCAGGGCAAAGTGCTTCATGTAAGCGTAGACGCCGTGCTCCTGTGCGCCTGCGATGGCACTTGCAGCCATTTCGCCGGACAGGACGCCGTCCTCCGAGTAATACTCGAAGTTGCGGCCGGAGAATGCGGTGCGGTGGATGTTCATGGCCGGGCCGTACCAGCCGGAGGTGTTCATCTCGTTGGCCATCTTGCCGATGCTGTCGCCGAAGTCATGGGCCAGATCCTTGCTCCAGGTCATGCCGATGAGGGTAGCAGCCGGGAAGCCGACCGAGCCGACGCCGGTGAAGTTGTTGTTGATGGAGGCGGGGCCATCGCAGTCGTTGGTGCGCACCTTGCCGACGCTGTCCACCGCTGCGGTCTGATAGCCGCCGAAGCCGATGGTCTGCTGCAGGTCGTCGATGCTCATCTCGTCCAGCAGGTCATCCCACTTGGAGTCGTTGTAATCCACGCTGCGCAGGTCAGCCAGCTTGAGGCCGTTCTTTGCGCCGGTGGTAATGTCCTCTGCGTTGGGGTCCTCGTCCTTCTCGTAGCCGGACTCGGTGTAGGTGAAGCAGTTCTCGAAGCCGGCCTTGACCTCGTCGCTCATCTCGTAGGTAGCAGGAGCGGCAGTGGCTTCATCGTAGTTTGCGAAGCCGTCTGCACGGGACAGATAGGTGATCTCGCCCTCAGCGAAATCGAACTGGTTGGTGGCCACGACCTCATCGCTCCCGCGCTTGTTGGACTCGTTGTAGACGATGTCCGAAGCGAAGGTGCAGGTCTTGGAATCCAGAGCGGTGTGGGAGTCTGCATTGGCGCTGATGACGTAATCGCCAGCCTCCAGCACATAGCAGCCGTTGTTCTGGTAATCGTAGGAAGCCAGCTCCTCCACCGGGATGGTGAAGTCGATGGTCTCGCTCTCGCCGGGAGCCAGCTCGTCGGTCTTGGCGAAGTCCAGCAGGTTTGCGGAGGCCTTCTCGATGCCGCCGTTGGTATACGGAGGATCGCTGTAGATCTCGACAACATCCTTGCCGGCAACAGAGCCGGTGTTGGTGACCGTGACGGAGAACTTCAGGTCTGCGCCATCGTTGGTGATGTCGCTCATCTTCTGGGTGAAGGTGGTGTAGCTCAGGCCGTAGCCGAAGGGATAGACCACTTCCTTATCGTAGTCGATGAGGCCCTCATCGGCAGCCGTCTCATAGAATTTGTAGCCGACGTAGATGCCCTCGACGTAGTTGACGAAGGAGGGAGTGGTGCCCTCGGGGTCGAACATACTTGCATTGGAGTTGAACTCGGAAGCGTTGGTGTACTTGAAGTCGCCGAAGTTGTTCCACCACGGAGAGGCGGTCAGGTCGGTGACATAGGTATCTGCGGTGCGGCCGGAGGGGTTGACCTCACCGGCGACCACGCGGCCAAAGCCCTCAAAGCCGGACTGGCCGGTGCCGGGGCAGAGCAAAACGCCCTTGATCTGGGGGTAATCCTTGACCCAGCCCATCTCGAATGCGTTTGCGCCGTTGTAGACGACGATGACGTTGTCGAAGTTGGAAGTGACCAGATCGATCAGCTCTTCCTCGCGGTTGGACAGCTGCAGGAAGTGGTCGCCCGCATCCCAGTCGTTGCCCTCGTTCAGGCTGTCGTCATAAGAGCCGTTGTAATAGCCAGCGCCGCGCTGAGAGCCGCGGTAGTCTGCCACACGGCGGACCCAGCTGCCGTCCACGACAGCAGCCATATCGGTGGGAAGGTCTGCGCCCTCGCCGCCGACGCGGGTGATGACCACCATGGCGGTGTCAGAGTATTCCTTGGCGTTTGCCATCATCTCGTCGGTGTACAGGCTGACGTTCGGCTCGGGCAGGGTCCAGTCCTGCTGTGCCATGCCGACGCTGGGACGGGTAGCGCAGTAGTCGGTGTAGAACTTGCTCAGCTCGTCGTTGGTCTCGATGCCCGCATCGTGCAGGCCGGTGAGCAGGTCGGTGACGGGATAGGCGTCGTTCAGTGCGCCGGAGCCGGTGCCGCCGTAGCAGGGGCTGGTGGAGGCCCAGCCAAAGACGTTCAGCTTGGAGCCGGAGGCCACGGGCAGGATGTTGTCATCGTTCTGTGCCAGAACGATGCCCTCCTGCGTGATCTCGTTCACCAGCTCGGTCGCCTCTGCGGAGGTCTCCTCGCTGATGGAGCCTTCACCGGAGACCAGATCCAGCATGGTGGACATGGGACCGGTGCAGATGAGGTTGACAACGATGACCAGTGCCAGCAGAATGGCGACACCAGACTGCGCGAGGACCATCTTCTTCTTGGCTTTCGGCAGCTTCTTGGCCGCAAACATCGCAACAAGTGCGACCACGACCACGACGCCGAAGGCGATCAGGTAGTTCTGGATGTTGGAAACTACCTGCATTACATCATCCATATTGACGGACAACATAATTCTTCCTCCTTATTCTGAATTCATATTTCCCGGGCACAGCTCCCGGACTGTCGGCATCCATTATAAAGGAATTCAATGAAAATTTACAAAGATTTTCACAACCTGTCATTTCCGAGGCATATTTTGCAGAAGTTTCATTTTGGTTTCAAATTTTATTGTGCTTATCCACAAATACAGGCCCGGCTTTATTGTGCAAAACAGAAAAACCTCTCCGGCATTGCGAAGCAATGAC
>OAUV01001748.1_pt1 | contig 10390 bp, 8 predicted proteins | sample 1516841 | NCBI WGS metagenome assembly OAUV01 (sample SAMEA2580044, study PRJEB22360) | human gut metagenome | biome: human gut; feature: human-associated habitat; material: faeces | place: Denmark | collected 2008/2010 | reverse complement strand
ATCCGGCCGTTGTAAGGGGACATCAGCGTCAGCGGACGGTATTCGCGCTGCCCAAACTGACGATCTCCGACGACAAAGTGCTTTTGCTGGAAATCGTCGAGAAAAACGGAGCCCGCCATCAGACAGTGGAGATAGCGGCCAAGGAATTATTGGATGCCAAACTGCTCTAAAGCGATGATCGGCAAACTCTCGAAAAGCGAATCGCTGCGGACTGTGATTGAATATGTCCTCAAAAACGATCATTCCCGGCTGATCGCCTGCGAAGGGATATTGGTAGGCGACTACCATAATGAGGAGTGGCTGGAACAGATGATCTCCGACTTCGAAGATCAGACGTTGCTGCATGATCCGGTTGCCAAAGCTGCCGGGCACATATCGCTTTCGTTCCACCCGAACGATGCTCCGCAGATGACGGATTTTCGGATGGTGAAAATCGCCCGGGAATATATGCAGTGCATGGGGATCGATAATACACAGTATGTTATCGTACGCCACACGAACACGGCGCATCCTCATTTGCATATCGTTTACAACCGGATATGCAATGACGGGAAGCTGATTCCCGACAGGAACGAACGTTTCCGGAATGTCCGCTTTTGCAAGGCATTGTCTTTCAAATACGGCCTGACGCTCGGGGAACGCCAAAAGTAGGTGTCCGATGTATATCCATCTGCTGAAAGCCTTTTGTCTGACGACGGGAATTTTGTCGCTGCCGGCAGCCGTCGGATTGGCATGGCTGATACTGTTCCCGGAATACCCCGAGCGAAAATCCCCGCAGGAACGGATAAAAACGCATTGACTGTTCGTATCTTTGTTGCTGACTTAATCTGCGGAGAAAAATGATTGAAAATACCCATGCGGCAGAATCCTTCGATGCGTTGTTCGCCCGGCTGGCGACATCCGAGTTCCGCCGAAGATTTCGTCTGAAAGCGGAAGATATCGCCTATATCGAGCGAAAAGGCATGGAGACTATCCGGCGTCATGCCGCAGATTTCGTGCGCACACGCCTCGCTCCGGCCGTTATTCCCAATGACGGGCGGCAGACCCCGATGCGCGGGCATCCGGTCTTTATCGCCCAGCACGCCACGGCCTGCTGCTGCCGGGGATGTCTGGCCAAGTGGCATGGCATCCCGCCCGGGGGGAACTGGCGACTGAAGAACAACGATATATCGTTGCGGTATTGACGGCATGGATCGAACGTAACGGAGCCAGGCATCAGACGGTGGGAATTTCCGACGGGGAATCCGTTGGATACAAAACTGCTGTAAGGAGATAAAGCGGCGAGGCCGGTAGTATTTTCGTCCGTTAAGATGGACAGGGCGGTGCTCCCGCAGGCATTTTTCGATGCTGCATGCCACGGCCGGAATTGTCCGGTGCGGAGGTTTTTATGCAGCAGTGGGAATGTTTCGAATCCGTGCGGCGATCTTACAGGAGCACTTTGCAAGAGGATATTCAGACGTGGTTCCGCACGCTGCGGCTCTGAAAGGCTGTTCGTTTCCGAACAATCAGACACCCCGGTACGGTTTTCAGACCGTACCGGGGTGTCTTTCATGCAGCTTGAGGAAACTCAATATTCATCTTCGTTGAAGAAATTTATCTATATTGATTATCAATATATTAGCTCTTTCTTGGTGAAATTTGTGCAAATAAACCACACTATTTGAGACGGGCGGAGGCCATTGATGAATAAATACGGCAAGCAAACATTTATACCCTACCACAGCACCGCCTATCGAAGGTGTGATAGATAAATAGTTTCCCAAATTTGCTTTTAACTATCTCCGTGTGACAATCGTCACGGATTTTTTTCTCAACGATATAATGTAATTCTCGACATCAAACTCTTCGCCCTCCCTTGTCCGTAATTTCGCTTTAGCAGCAACTTTATGAAATATTTCCCAAACATCATCTTCAGTCAAGTCAGAAGAGACTTCATCGATGAATTGTTTGTTGTAGAAATTTCCTATGAGATATAATGTTTCGATAGGTTGCGTGATTAGCCGAATGTTATTGATGTAGATTCGCTTACCCTCCTCTTCGATTTTATATTGTTTACCAACAATTCTGATTGCGAATTTCGAATACTCGCCGCCATACTCCAAATTGGAGTATTCTCCCGTCTTACGGTTCGCAAGAGTTAAGAGAAACGAGACAAGACCATCAATCTCTTGATAGATCTTATTACGATTAACTCCTTTACCAAATATTTTCTCGCCGAGAAATGTCATCTCAGTAATAAATACCGGGAAAAATAGTCCACAGGTATCAATTTTTTCAAATTTCGCGTAAAGTTTGTCGATTGAATCCTTCTCAAGTCCGTCACGAAGATAGGTTTGGACAAAAGCATCCATAATATCGTGACCAGCTTTTTCTAAAACCTTATATGACACAAATAAATCGATTGCATCTTTTTGGTAAGATGCTAAATATGTTTTGGTCTTCTTTAATACCTCGCGAGAAACGAATGTATATGTGGCATTGACGATATTTCGGTTCTGGTTAGTACTTTTGTGCATCCGAAGAACGAGAGTCCCAGATTTCAGGAAGGATTCTGGTGTGAGTTCTTCTTCAATCCAATCAATATTAATCCTTTGAGCATCAAGATTAGGAACATCGGAATTGAGTTTGGCGATGAAACCGTTGATGGTAGATTGGATATTATACTTCACAAATCGCTTGTCGGCTTCTTTAGATATAGCCTTAAACAACCGATAAAAACAGGATGCCCACTTATCTAAAATCTCAGGATGAGTAAAGATATGCCAAACAATTCCACCGCCTGCGGCAAAGCATAAGATACTGATAGGAAAGATGATATAAATGTTTATCATTGTTTCTCGTTAAAATAGTTATTCATTTTGCGAATACATTCAGGATTGTCACAGACAAACTTGATAGTACCGCTTTCCGGAAAAACGGATACGATGTTATCTAAGGAGATTGGTTGACTGCAAAATTTGCATTTTTCAGTTCCAGAAATAACATTCTCATAAACTCCAATATTCTGCAAAAATAATTGGAATTTATCTTCATAAACAGCTTTAATAGCATCATTGGGTTTTAATAATTTGCTCATATTTGAGGTGAATGTGGATTATCCGATATATTTTTACAATGACATTCTTTTATACTGTGCAAATGTACTAAATTTATCGAATATAATTCCCTATATTTGTGCTATTCAATCGAGGTATAATATGAAACTTAATAGGATAAAAGCAGTATTGGCAGAAAAAGGCATTTCCCAAACATGGTTGGCAAGGCAGCTTGGCAAGAGTTTCAGTATGGTGAATGCTTATGCCTGCAATAGGATTCAACCTAATCTGGAGACCCTTCAGCAGATAGCAGTTATCCTACAGGTGGATTTAAAAGACCTGATAACCGATAAAGAAGAAAGGTGAAGCTCATGGAATATAAATTCAATGAAAATACACGTGTGCAGGTTCCTGCCGCCATGCATTTGTGTAGGCTTGGATATACTTATTTGGACAATATAACAGAATATGACAGTAAAACAAATATTCTGACGGATGTATTTTTGCGCAGCGTTCAACGTTTGAATCCGGCACTGTCCGAATTACAGGCAAGACAATTGCTGAATGAAATTACATTGATACTTGACAATAATGACCTTGGAAGGGAGTTTTTTAATAAACTGTCTTCCAATAGCAATATCAAGCTGATAGATTTCCAAGATGCTGACCGTAACGAATGGCATGTAACTACCGAATTCACTTGTGAGAATCAGGATAACGGAGACAGTTTCAGACCGGACATAACATGTTTTGTAAACGGACTGCCATTGGCTTTTATTGAGGTCAAGAAGCCGAATAACCATGACGGCATTCTGGCAGAAAGGGAGCGTATCAATGTGCGGATGCGCAACGAAAAATTCAGAAGATTCTTGAATGTCACCCAGCTGATGATATTTTCCAACAATCAAGAATATGATAATGAAAACAGGGTTCCTATTCAAGGTGCGTTCTATTGCTGCTCTTCGAGGGATAAGGCTTTCTTCAATGTCTTCCGTGAGGCTGATAAAGATTTTGTGACTAAATATCCATATAAGGCCGTATCTGACAGTGTGGAGAAACAGATATTGCAACACCGGAATTGTGTCGTGATCAAGAATCTGCCTGATTATAATACGAACAAAGATACGAATACTCCAACCAACAGGATTCTGACATCGATGCTCAGTAAAGAGCGTTTTTTGTTTTTATTGAGATATGGTTTTGCCTATGTGGACAGAAAGATTGAACTGGAAGACGGTAGTAAGACTACACAGTTGGAAAAGCATGTAATGCGTTATCAGCAGCTTTTTGCCTCACTGGCCATTCGAAAGAAATTGGATAATGGTATCAAGAGTGGTATCATCTGGCATACACAAGGCAGTGGAAAAACAGCCTTGGCATATTATTCCGTACGTAGTCTGACCGATTTTTATGCGGCAAAGAATACAGCTGTAAAATTTTATTTCATTGTTGACCGCCTTGACTTGATGGAGCAGGCCAAGGATGAATTTGTGGCAAGAGGACTGTCTGTCAGAACTGCAAACAGCAGGGATGAATTGATGTCAGATATACGGAGTACGAATTTGACAGAAAATGCGGAGGGTAAAGCTGAGATAATGGTGGTAAATATCCAGAAATTCAAACAGGATTCTGCCAAAATACAGATTGATTCCAATTACAGCATCCAGTTGCAACGTATTTTCTTTATTGATGAAGCGCATAGAGGGTACAATCCACATGGAAGTTTCTTGGCAAACCTATTGGCAGCCGATAAGGATGCTATAAAAATTGCTTTGACAGGTACGCCTTTGTTAAAAGAGGAAAGGGAGTCTTGGCGTGTATTCGGTGATTACATTGATACCTATTATTACGACAAGTCAATAGCAGACGGTTATACTCTGAAACTTATGAGAGAACCTGTCGAAACAATCTATAAAGAGAAAATAGAGAGTATTCTTGACAAACTGGCAGGTGGTATTGAAGTCAAAAAAAGTGATATTGACCGCAACAAAATCATTGAACATGAATCTTATCTCAATGCATTGATAGACTATATTATAGCCGATTTCCGACGGTTCCGTATTGAACAAGCTGATGATACGGTGGGGGCAATGATTGTATGCAAGACAAATCCTCAAGCCCGTGAAATGTATCGTTTGTGGCAAGAGCGTTTCAACAAAGCTTTGTATATCGAAGGGAAACATGATGAAAGTCTGATGTTGGCGGCTGAACCTATGATTGCCTATGGATATCATGCAAAACCCTTGAGAGCTTCTTTGATTTTGCATGATGAAGGAGACAAGGAAGAGCGTAAGGCGTACATTGATGAGTACAAGAAAAAACTATCAGTCGATGTCCTGATTGTCAACCAGATGCTTCTGACTGGGTTCGATGCTCCCCGTTTGAAGAAACTCTATCTGGGTCGAAGTCTGGACGGACACGATTTGCTGCAGGCACTGACTAGAGTAAACAGACCATACCATAAATTCAAATATGGTTATGTAGTGGATTTTGTAAATATCAAGGAAAATTTTGATGCGACTAATGACCGCTATCTGCGTGAACTGAATCGTACTGCCGATATTAAAGAAACAGGCGAAAAAGAAACAGTAGGAGAAGCTCTCATTGTAGATAAAGAGCAGATTGTAGAGCAGATAAAAGAAATTCGCAGCGTTTTATTCAATTACACATGCGACAATCCTGAAGAGTTCAGAAAGGAAATAGATGAGATTGAAAACAAAGACAATCTATATACGCTCCGATCTACTCTCGAAAATGCCAAGGCAATCATTAACCAAGTAAGGGCTTTTGGCGATGAAGAGTTGAAAGAACGAATCAACAGTTTGCCTAAAGGTACTATTCCTACTCTGATCACTGAAGTTTCTCACCGTATAGAACGAATGAATTTTCTGGAAAGTACCGAACATAAGGCAGATGTATCTGGAATTATCAATGTCGCTCTTTCTGAACTGGAATTTGAGTTCAAAAAAGGCATTTCAGAAGAATTACGTATTATTGTCAATGATATTCGGGAGCGTTGTGAAAAAGTACAGGCTGAATTTGAAGCCAACTTTGACAAGACGGAAGACAAGTATGTGATTTTGGCTGAAGAGTTCCGGGAATACTTCAGAAAGAAAGGCTTCGTTCCTCAAAATACGCAAGAAGCTAAAGAAAGCATTGATTATATGGATTCGGTAATGAAGAAAATCCGTGAGATAAACCGTCGCAATAATATACTCAAAAAGAAATATCAGGGAGACGAGCGCTTTGTCCGTATCCACAAGCGTATAGAAGAAGAAAATGAAAAACGAGAAAAGCCTCTTATTTCCAAAACTGAATACGAAATAGCAGAAAGTCTGTCAAAAATGAAGCGTGAGATTGATAACCGTATCTACCTTGATATAAACATCATAGCGAATGAAAACAGTTTCAAACGGGATACGTTGGCTATGATAGGCCATCAACTCGTCGACTTGGGGATAAAAGCGAGTCTTCCCGACAGGAAGTTTATCAACAATCTCATTGCAAATGAATATATAAACCAATACAATCAACTTTACTTGAGATAATATGGATGCAAATACGCAGAATATATCAGAAGCTACTATAGCCCTTATTGATTCATTGAAATCGACCACTTCCTATTTTGGTCTTGCCAATAGTGGTGGTGAGTACAAGATTATTACGGAAATGTTTCTGTATAAGTATTTCAATGATAAATTCGGATATGAAGCAAAGCGGGATAAGATATACGGAGAAAGATTGAGCAAGGCAGACAAGTGGGATGCGGAATATGATAAATTCACTGAAGAGGAAGTCGAAGACTTGTTCAGCTATCTTCCCGCATCAGTTCCTTTGCTTAAACCTGAGCATACACTGGCACATTTGTATAATACTTCCGGATCAGGTGATTTTTCCACACGGCTGGATGCGACACTGATTGACATTGCCAATCTGAATGCGGATACTTTTTCTGTTGTAACTTCAGGGAAAAGCAGAGTCAATATATTCAGTGCACTCACACAGTTTGTAACAGATCCGCAGAAAAGGGATGATTTTGCACGTTCATTGATGAGTTCCGTTGCATCATTCAATTTTGAAAGTGTTTTTGCGGAAAAATATGATTTCTTCTCACGGATATTTGAATATCTTATAAAGGATTACAACAATGCTGGGGGCGGAAAATATGCGGAATATTACACCCCGAGAGCCATCGCACAGGTAATGGCCCGCCTGCTGGTCGGAGATGAAGCAAACCTACGTGGAGTGACCTGTTATGACCCATCGGCAGGAACAGGTACTTTGCTTATGGCTTTGGCTCATCAGATAGGTGAAGACCGTTGTACGATCTTCAGTCAAGACATATCGGAAAAATCCAGTGAGATGCTCCGGCTGAATCTCATTCTGAACAATCTGTCAGGAAGTCTTCCTAATGTTGTACAAGGGAATACTCTTACGGAACCATACCACAAGGAAGAAAACGGATCTCTCCGAAAATTCGATTTCGTTGTGTCCAATCCGCCATTCAATCTGGATTTCTCAGATTTTAGAGATACATTGGCTTCTGATACGGTGCGTTTTTGGGCGGGAGTCCCATCTGTGCCGGCAAAGAAGAAAGATTCAATGTCTATCTACTTGTGTTTTATCCAGCATCTCATCAATTCGCTGAAAACAAATGGCAAGGGGGCTATTGTCATTCCTACGGGATTCATTACAGCCAAAAGTGGTGTTGAAAGAAAAGTCCTGACGAAAATTGTAGATAACCGCTGGGTGTATGGCTGTATTTCTATGCCAAGCAATGTGTTCGCAAATACAGGTACGAATGTTTCCGTTCTGTTCTTTGACAAAGCTGCTTCTGCTGAGAAAGTCATATTGATTGATGCGAGCAAGTTAGGAGAGGAATATAAGGAAGGGAAAAATAAAAAACGTAGATTGCTGAAGGACGACATTGACTTAATTGTCAATACATTCAAAAATAAAGAAGCCATAGAGGATTTTTCGGTTGCGGTAAGCTATGATGAAATAAAGGAGAAAGGTTATTCGTTGTCTGCCGGACAGTATTTCGACATCAAGATTGACTATGTGGACATTACCGAAGAAGAGTTCAATAACCGCATGGCAAATTATAAGGCTGAACTGTCACGTCAATTTGCAGAGAGCCATCGTCTGGAGCAGGAGATAATGAAGCAGTTGGACGCTTTGCACTTTAATGTAAATGTTGGAAGTAATGAGTAAAGAATTGACCATCATAGATAAAGACTACATCCGGTGGGTGGAAGACCTTAGTGTACGCTATCGTCAAAGTCAAATTAGAGCAGCGGTCAGGGTTAACCGTGAGTTGCTTAAATATTACTGGGAACTTGGTCGTGACATAGAAGAGATGCGTGTGGAAGAACGGTGGGGTGAGAAAGTCATCAAGAATCTTTCTGTGGATTTACAGCGCAGAAATCCCAACGCCACAGGCCTTTCTCGAACCAATATATATTACGCAAAGAAATTCTATCTGCTTTATTCTCAGTATTTAAAAGTTGTCCCACAAGCTGTGGAACAATTACAAGATGGAAAAGTGCCACAACCTGTGGCAGAATCTTCGAAGTCTGTCCCACAAACTGTGGGACAATTGGAAGAGATGCTTTTCTCCATACCTTGGGGGCATCACCGTTACTTGATGGACAGGTACAGTAAAGAACCGGCAAAGGCTCTCTTCTATGTGAGAAAGACTATGGAAGAGGGTTGGAGTCGAGACACATTGCTCAACTTTATGGATAGCGGCCTGTATGAACGGGAAGGAAAGGCTTTGACAAATTTCACCCGCACATTGCCGGAAGCGACAAGCGATCTTGCACAAGAACTGACAAAAGACCCTTATAACTTTGCCTTTACAGGAATAACTCAACCTTATAATGAGCATATTCTCAAAGATGCGCTGCTTGCCAATATCTCGCAATTCTTGCTGGAACTCGGTACTGGATTCGCATACATAGGCAAAGAGTATAGACTTCAGATCGGACAAAAGGAGAAATTTATCGATCTGCTTTTCTACAACTTGAATCTATCATGCTATGTAGTGATTGAAGTGAAAATCGGCGAATTTGATTTTCAAGACCTCGGACAGTTAAGCGGCTATGTGGTCGCTTGTAATCATATTCTTAGAAAAGAGGGAAGAGACAACCCTACAATCGGTTTGCTTATTTGCCGCCAAAAGGATTCAATGCTTGCCCAATACGCATTGGAAGGTAGCAATCTCCCATTGGGAATATCTGAATATGAGCTATCAAAACTTTATCCGGAAAAAGTGGAGGGAACTATGCCTACTATCGAAGAGATTGAAGCAAGATTAGGTGAAAATCTAGATGGAAAACAAACTGAATTATGATTGACAACCTGGTTCAATGGGCTACCTTATTAAGCCCAATAATTAGTGTGATTGCTATAATTGTCGCACTACATGTAGCTCGCAGTTCATCGAAGGATGCACAAAAGCAGATTGCTGCAATTCGTCACTTGCTTGATGTATTCGTAGCTGCTAATAATCTGGATATAGTAGAAGCACAACGAAAATATCAACAGCAACTTGTAGAATTGGATAAAGAGATTGAAGATGCTCAAATGGAGGTTGATATAGTATACCCTTTTGTAGGAGGAGCAAGAATTGACCATATCATAGCAGCACAAGAAAAAGCAGACCAGAAAGCGCATCTCGATCAGTTATTGGCCAAGCGCAGGGAGATTGAGGTAAATCTATCTTTAATTCAAGATTATGTTAAAAAAGCAACACGGTAAATGGAATTGAAAAAATATAAGCTTGGAGAAATCCTCGATGTCACAAGAGGGGCAAGTCTCAGTGGCGAATTTTATGCCACCGAGGGTGAATACATCCGTCTGACTTGTGGTAACTTTGACTATCAAAATAATTGCTTCAAAGAGAATAAGTCCAAAGATAATCTCTATTATACAGGCGACTTTCGGTCTGAGTTCTTAATGGGAAAAGGAGATATTATCACTCCTTTGACAGAACAGGCTATAGGTCTGCTTGGCTCAACTGCTATTATTCCCGAAAGTGGTAAATATATCCAAAGCCAAGATGTGGCAAAAATTATTTGCAAAGAGGACTTGTTAGACAAAGATTTTGCATTTTATCTTATATCCTCTACTTTGGTCAAACAACAACTAAGTGCAGCTGCCCAACAAACAAAAATCCGCCATACTTCACCAGATAAAATTAAGGATTGCACAGTGTGGATTCCTGAATTGGCGGAACAGAAGCGTATTGGCAAGTTACTCCGCAGCCTTGACCGTAAAATAGAACTTAATCGTGCGATAAATCAGAATTTACCGATACTTGACCGTTCATCAGAAGCGGGAGAAGTTCGTCT
>OAUV01001747.1_pt1 | contig 10395 bp, 8 predicted proteins | sample 1516841 | NCBI WGS metagenome assembly OAUV01 (sample SAMEA2580044, study PRJEB22360) | human gut metagenome | biome: human gut; feature: human-associated habitat; material: faeces | place: Denmark | collected 2008/2010 | reverse complement strand
TCAGGCCGAGGGAAACCGGGACCGCTCCTGTTTTACGAGCCAACTTCCAGCCCGTCCGCCTTATTCGGCATTCCGCTTCAACCATTCCATTCGCCGCATATCGGGCAGATGTTTTACAGAAAAGTTTTCGAACTTCGCTTCGAATCCCTCTCCATCGGGACTGGCAGCCATAAGCCCCACCATAACCGGGGTGTTGTCCTGCAGCCATGCATTTCGCATCATCACATACTCCTTATCGTCGAACGAATAGAATATCTCCACGGCATCGAGCCGCCGTACGGCCTTGATCCACACAAACGGAACCGCTCCATCCTGCGGAATGATGCTCCAATCGCTGGTTCCATGAGTCACGACAGTACTGAGGTTGAATTTTCCGTCAACGAATTCGACGCCCGCCTTAATATAATTCCCGGCATCGATGCGCAGCATCAGTCCCGCTTGATCGAAACGGGTTTTGTAATCACCCGTCACTTTCACTTTCGCTTCGAACTCCCCGCCGTAGGTCGCATAACAGAACGGAGCGTCGTCAACCGTGAAACCGTAATGTGAAACCCGCCAGTAGTCGCAATGCGGCGGAACCTGCATCGTAAGAATTCCGTCCTCGGCCGTCCACCGTTCCGGCTCGTTGAACCATTGAATCTTTTCAAGACTCTGGGCGCATGTGACTTCTGCAACCGCCAAAGCCAAGCAAGCCAAAAGTATTTTCCTCATATGTTCGGATTTTTTGATGATTAAATTACCTTTGCAAAGGTACGGCATCCCAACGACCGGAGCAATACTGATTAGTAACCATTCCCAAACTATGAATATCGTAAGCACACTGAACGAAAAACTGCTACGTCAGAATTTCGACGACGAACACTCCGAAGCCCTCCTATGGGAGGAGTGCAGGCAGACGGCACTTGCATACGTGCGGACAGAAAACGCATTGGCCGTGTTGAGTGACCTGCAATCGAATACGAGCCGTATTTACAACGGCAGAACCGCGGTCCGGCTGGGGCTAGCCGAACACACTACCGAAGAAACGATTGCTTCGATCTGGGAAGAAAAAATCTTCGACCGAATACATCCCGACGACCTGCTGGAAAAACACACGCAGGAACTCCGCTTTTTCGGATTCCTGCAAGAAATCCCGATTACGGAGCGAGTCAACTACTATGTCTCCGGGCAAATTCGCATGCGTGATGCAACAGACATCTACGTCCCGATCCGCCACCGCATGTTCTACATCGGCAGCACCCCGAACGGCAGCCTGCGCATGGCGCTCTGTCTCTACGACTCGGTCTGCACGGTTCAGCCGGATTACACGTTCGTCAATTCTGCCACGGGCGAAATAATATCACCCGAAACACGCCGGTCCGACAACCTGCTGTCGAACCGGGAGAAGGAGGTCCTGCAATTAATCAGTGCCGGCAAAATGAGCAAAGAGATAGCCATACTGCTCTCCATCAGCATCCATACCGTCAACCGCCACCGCCAGAACATCCTGAGCAAACTGAAGGCCGACACTTCGATCGAAGCATGCCGAATCGCCGAATATATGCACCTTATCTCCTGAAACTCCATCAAGCGTTCTTCAAACACAACAAAAAACAACCGTGAAAATCACGGTTGTTTTTTGTTTTAACGAATCATACGATCATGGAAAAGTTGCCGAAAGGCTCGTCATGCATCGACCACGATCACCTCGATTCCGCGCTCGCGAAGCCGTTCGAGGTAAAGGGGCTGAATACCGCTGTCGGTGATGATGCGGTCTACAGCCTCCAGATCGCAGATCTTGCTGAAGCCGCGACGGCCGAACTTCGAACTGTCGGCCAGCACGATCACTTTCTGGGCGGCGTTCATCATCGCTCCGTTCAGCGTCGCTTCGAGCATGTTGGTCGTCGTAAGGCCGAATTCCAGATCGATGCCGTCCACGCCCACGAACAGCTTGCTGCAATTGAAGTGGCGGAGCATCTGCTCGGCGAAAGGCCCTACGACCGACACCGAACTGCTGCGGGTGATGCCGCCGAGCTGAATCACGTCGATGTTGGCGTCCTGCGAAAGGATCGAAGTGACGGGCACCGCCGCCGTAATGACGGTCAGGTGACCTACGGGCTTTATTTCGCGCGCCAGAAACGCCATGGTGGTTCCCGACGCGATGATGATCGAATCGTCCTGCGCGATCAGGCTGGCGGCCTTGGCGCCGATGGCCCGTTTCTCCGCGACGTTCTTTTTTTCCTTCTCATTGACATGGCGGTCGCTGATATAGGGACTGATCAGAATCGCACTGCCGTGAGTTCGGTACAATTTTTTCTGTTGTTCGAGATAGGAGAGGTCTTTGCGGATGGTGACCTCCGAGACCTTGAACAGTTCGGCCAGTTGGGCCACGGAGATGGAGCCGTTCTGCTGAAGCAGCGCAAGAATCCGGTTATGACGTTCCGGAAGGCTCAAAATAGTCTCTTCGCCGGATTTGTTCATGTGAGTAAAGTTTAATCGTTTCGTAATGCAAGATAAGAAAAATAATTCGAAATCCGCCGGAACGGGCAGAAGAAATAACCATTCTTGCGCAAAGGAAGCATATCGAAACGGAATATTATGAAATAAAACATATTTTATTTTGAAATACAAAAAATCATATGTAATTTTGTTGCGAAACGAAATTCACTAACTATGGAAAGACTTGCACAAATCAAAAAACTATCCGAAAAAGACAAAGTTTGGGATATCGTCGTGGTCGGCGGAGGCGCAACGGGTCTCGGCGTCGCCGTCGATGCCGCGACGCGCGGCATGAGCGTGGCGCTGCTCGAAAAAACCGACTTTGCGAAATGCACTTCGAGCCGCAGTACCAAGCTCGTACACGGCGGCGTCCGCTACCTGCAGAAGGGCGACGTCATGCTGGTGCTCGAAGCGCTGCGCGAACGCGGCCGCATGAAGGCGAACGCCCCCCATCTGGTGAAAGACCAAGCCTTCGTGATCTCGAACTACAGGTATTGGGATAATTTTCTTTATTTCTGCGGTCTGACCTTCTACGATATGCTTTCGTTCGGTTTCGGCTACGGACGTTCGAAATACATTTCGGCGAAAAAGGTAATGAAATACATCCCGACTTCGGTCGAGAAGGGACTGAAAGGCGGCGTGGTGTACCACGACGGACAGTTCGACGACTCGCGTATGGCCGTGAACCTCGCGCAGACCTGCGTCGAAAACGGCGGCACGGTCGTCAATCAGGCTACCGTCACGGGCATCGTGCATGACGCGGCGGGCCGCGCCGCAGGCGTGAAGTTCGTGGACAACCTCACCGGCGAGGAGCACACGCTCAAAGCGCGCAGCGTCGTAAACGCCGCCGGCTGCTTCGTGGACGACATCATGCACATGGACAGCCCGACGCACCGCAGAATGGTGACGCCGAGTCAGGGCGTGCATATCGTGCTCGACATGAAGTTCCTGCAGAGCGACTACGCAATCATGGTTCCCAAGACCTCGGACGGCCGCGTGCTGTTCGCCGTGCCTTGGCACGACAAAGTCGTCGTCGGCACCACGGACATCGTACGCCCCAAGGCCGAGGAAGACCCGCGCCCGCTCAAGGAGGAGATCGACTTCATCCTCGGCACGGCGGGACTCTACATGAACCCGGCTCCGACCTACAAGGATATTCTTTCGGTCTTCGCGGGCCAGCGTCCGCTGGCGGCGCCCAAGAAGGAGGGCAAGAACACGAAGGAGATTTCGCGCAGCCACAAGATCATCGTATCGGACAACGGTCTGGTTACGATCACGGGCGGCAAGTGGACCTCGTACCGTCTGATGGCCGAGGACACGGTGGACAAGGCGATCGAAGTCGCGAAACTTCCGGCCCGCAAGTGCGTCACCAAGAAACTGCACATCCACGGTTACCGCAAGAATCCCGATCTGTCGGATCACATGTACGTATACGGCAGCGACGAGCCGAAGATTCTGGAGCTTATCAAGCAGCAGCCCGAATTGGGCGAAAAACTCTCGCCGAAGTACGGCTACACCTATGCCGAAGTACTCTGGGCCGTGCGCGAAGAGATGGCCATGACGGTCGAAGACGTGCTTTCGCGCCGCGTACGCCTGCTCTTCGTCGACGCCCGCGAAGCGATGGCCGCGGCTCCGAAGGTGGCTCAGCTCATGGCCAAGGAACTCGGACGCGATCAGGCATGGATCGACGGGCAGGTAAAAGATTTCACGGAATTGGCGAAAACTTATATCTTTGCAGGCGAAGCCGAGGCTTAGGCCGAACGGAGTTCCGAACGAACGAAACAACTTTTATAGGGAACAAAGCCGAAGAATCCCGAATTTCTCCTCTCCGCGAGGAGGGATTCGGGAGGATTTGGAAAATGACCGGGCGTAGCCGAACGCCCCGACGCGGGTCCGACGCAGGGACGCACGTCGCCATGAATGAACCAATACCAACTTCAACTCAATCGGGTTCCTGCGTCGAGCCCCACGTCAATTATGTGGAAAATTCTTCAACCCCCTGCCTATAAACCGGAAATGGAGGCCGACAAGGTCGATGCGAAATACAAACGCATGCGTCTGCAGGTGTTTCTCGGCATCTTCATCGGGTACGCCGGATTCTACATCGTCCGGAAAAATTTCTCGATGGCGATCCCGGAGCTCGCCCTGCTCGGCTTCGACCAGAGCGAACTGAGCATCGTGCTGGCGATGAACGCCGTGGCCTACGCCCTGTCCAAATTCCTGATGGGAAGTGTCTCCGACCGCAGCAACGCGCGCGTATTCCTGCCGCTGGGACTGGTGCTGGCCGCCCTGTCGATGATGTTCATGATCGTTCCGGTTACGCTGCTCGGCCCGGAGCACAAGCGGCTGGCTATTTTCATCATGGCGGTCCTGAACTTCCTCGTGGGCTGGTTCAACGGAATGGGCTGGCCTCCGTGCGGCCGCGTCATGACCCACTGGTTCTCGATCAAGGAGCGCGGCACGAAGATGTCGATCTGGAACTGCGCCCACAACGTAGGCGGGGCTTTGGTCGGCCCGATGGCCGTCTACGGCGCCATCTGGTTCGGCTCATGGTTCTGCGGCAGCCACACGGAACTCTATTTCCTGATAGGAACCTATCTTTTCCCGGCGGTCGTCGCGATCTTCATCGCCATCCTCGCCTATGTGCTCATCCGCGACACGCCGCAGTCGTGCAGCCTTCCCTCGGTGGAGAAATGGCGCAACGACTACCCGAAAAATTACAGCGCCAAGCAGGAGGAAGTGCTCACGACCCGCGAAATCTTCTTCAAATACGTCCTGAACAACAAACTGCTGTGGTTCATCGCCATCGCCAACGCTTTCGTCTACATGGTACGCTACGGATGTCTCGACTGGGCCCCGACCTACCTCCGCGACGCGCAGGGTTACGACATCAAGCAGGCCGGCTGGGCCTACTTCGCCTACGAGTTCGCCGCCATTCCCGGCACGCTGATCTGCGGCTGGCTGAGCGACAAGGTGTTCCACGGACGGCGCGCCGTTCCCACGATCCTCTTCATGGCGATCGTCGCGGTATTCATCTTCCTCTACTGGCAGTTCTCGTCGAACTATTTCATCGTCACCATGTCGCTGATCGCCATCGGATTTTTCATCTACGGTCCGGTAATGCTCATCGGCGTGCAGGCGCTCGACCTCGCTCCGAAAAACGCGGCGGGAACGGCCGCCGGACTGACCGGATTCTTCGGTTACTTCCTCGGCACGGCCATTCTGGCCAATATCGTGATCGGCTCCGTGGCCGAAGCCGCAGGCTGGGACTGGACGTTTATCCTGCTCATCGCGGCCTGCTTCCTCTCGATCGTATTCATGGCGTTCACCTACAAGGGTGAAAAGGAGATACTCGGCCAGAAATAGGACTGCCGAGACTCAACGAATTGCGAAAGCCCTTAACTCACGGTTAAGGGCTTTTTCATTGCCCCCGACCATGCGGTCCACGAGCGCATGGAAACGCGGCGAATGGTTGTGGTGGACGGTATGACAGAGTTCGTGGACGATCACGTAATCGCGCAGGTGTTCGGGCAGGGTCATCAGAAAAAGGCTCAGCGAAATGGTATTACGCCCCGAACAACTCCCCCACTTGGTACGCGAAGCCCGAATCGTGAGCTTGGCGTATTTCAGCCCCGTCAGCTGCGACAGCCGCTCGATACGCGCCGGAAGATCGGCTTTGGCGGCCCGGCGCAGCTCTTCGATGCGGGCTTTGGCCTCGGCGGGCGGAAGCGGGGGTTCCGCAGGCATCCGTGCCGCCATACGTACGCGGGCCTGCTCGACCCAGTCGGCCTTCAGGTCGAGGAACTCCATGGCCCTGCGGACCGAAACGCCGTACGGAAAAGAGACCCGCACAGCCCCCGTACCGCGCACGCTGATCGAGATGCGGCGTGCGCGCCGCGTCCGGGAAAGAGTCACCTCGCCCAGCCGGGGATGCGTCACGGTCGAAATCATCGCATCAGCACTGCGTTGATCGACATGCCCTGTATCACAACGGCCGAATCCGTACGTTCCAACCTGATATTCTCGAACAGAATCCGGCAACGGTCGTCGCGGTAGTCCAGCAGCCGCAGCAGCTGATCGGACGTCGGCTCGCACCCTTCGGAGGGTTCGAATCCGCTCTCTTTCAGCTGGCGTTCGAGCAGTTCCCGGCAGGGAATCCGGTGTACGGCACGCTCCTCGCCCAGAAACAGCCGGAGCGTATCACCACCGAAATGATAGCTGCTGTCACTCCAGCCCCGGAGATTCATATAGTAATGCGGATATTCGGCATTTACCTCGAACCGGGCATTGACAGGCGCTTCCAGCTCGATGATATTATTGACGCAATATGAATTGCAGTAATCGTAACCCCACCTCACGTAGCTGCGCATCCGCTCCGGGAAAATCGCGGCAAACCCGTCGAGGTCGGTCCCGAACCGGGCAAAGACCGCAGTATCGCGCCTCTCGACGAACTTCAGCGATTCATAAAGTCCGTGATAGGCCTCCCGATATACGCTGTCAGCCGGCGGCACGGGGGTCAGGATCAAACGCCCGTCGTCGCCGAGCCGTCCGAGGGATTCGGCGATGCGGACGGCGCGGCCGACCTGCGAGCGCACGGCCAGCCGTTCGGGTTCGAGCGACGGCACGTAAGCGAACGCCGCGAAGACCGCGAAAGCCGTCAGGCAGACATACATATAGCGTCCCGCGCGCCGGAAGAGGAACAGCACCACGCAAAGGGTCATCAGACCGCCGCAGACAAGCAGGTAGATACGCGGCGAGGTAAGCCCGTATTCGCTCGTACGGCGAATCGCACCGACCCAGAACAGGAGCTGCGTCGGCAGCGAGATCAGGCTGAACCGGTCGAAAAACCAGTCGTAAAGCCGCTTCCGCATCAGGAACTGCAGCGCCTTCTCGGCCAGCGCGAAAAGCGTGAATCCGAACACGAGATAGGCGACGCCGCCTTCGGGCAGCGACCACGTAACGAGGATTTTGGCCATATAGAGGTAGAGAATGGCCGTATAGATCAGCAGCGCCGGAGCGACGATGTAGTTGAGCAGGATTTCGAGAATGCGGTTGCTCTCGTACCCGGCTTCCCGCCAGCGGTCCGCCATCATCAGGAAGAGTACCGGCACGGCGAAGGTCTCGAAAACGATCAGCGCATAGGTCCACACATGGTCGATCCACGCCCCCTCCAGCCCGAAGATATAGGTCGTGGAGAAGAGAATCGCCCCGAACAGTCCGAGGGCGACATTGGCGAAGAACACCGCCAGCACGCCCGACCGCAGCCACAAAAGCGCGTCGCAGACGAAACGTTCGTTGTGCACGGCGCGGCGGCACATCAGCAGCGCCAGCGGGACCAGTATGCCGAAGGTCAGGAAAGCCGGCTCCGAGACTATCCACGCTTCGAGTCCTCCCCAGAGCGACAGCGGGACGATCGGTGTCCAGCTTACCCAGTAGACGCGCCGCCACGGGCCGCGGCCCGCAAGGTTATTGACGACCAGCGCGACGGCGAAAAACAACGCCGCGAGGGCCAGTTTCGGAAGGGAGTGGTCCCAATCCAACTCATAGGTGAGCAGGCATCCGGCGCAGGCGTATACAGTAAGCGCGCTCTCGACGGGATGCAGGCGCAGCATCTGCAGAAACCCCTCCCGGAGCCAGCGCAGATAACGTTCCAGTTTCGCTTTCATGGTCTTCGGTCAATTATACGGTTCGATGAATTATTCGGCAATTCGCTGGCGCACCGCTTCGAACAGCATCACGGCGGCCGCCGAGACGTTCAGCGACTCGATATGGCCGATCAGCGGAATCGCCAGCTGCTCGTCGCAGAGTTTCAGCACCTCTTTCGAGATGCCCGTATCCTCGGCGCCCATCACCAAAGCCGTCGGCTTGCGGAAATCGGCGTCGTAAAGCAGTTTGCGGCTCTTCTCGGTCGCGGCGACGATCTGGAATCCCTCGGTTTGCAGCAGTTTGACCGTATTGCGGATCGAACCCACGCGACAGACCGGAATCGCCGTCAGCGCCCCCGCCGACGAGCGGATCGCCTCGGCGTTCACCGGCGCCGAATTCTTCAGCGGCGTAATCAGCCCGTGCGCCCCGGCGCACTCGGCCGAGCGGGCGATGGCTCCGAAGTTGCGGACGTCGGTCACCCCGTCGAAAATCACCACCAGCGGCGTTTCGTCTTCGGGCACGCGCTCCAGAATATCGGCCAGCCCGACATATTCGATGGCCGAGATCTGCGCCACGACGCCCTGATGGTTGCCGCGCGTCAGGCGGTTGAGTTTCTCGACCGGCACCTCCTGCACACGCACCTTATGCCGGAAGCAGAGGTCTCTCAACTCCGACATCAACTGCCCCTCGGCGCCCTTGCGGATGTAGAGCTTTTCGATCTGTTTTCCGGCCTCGATCGCTTCGGCCACGGGACGTATCCCGAAAATGATATTGTCCATATCCGTATGATTTACTGTTTTCCAATCGCCTATCCCGCACACCGGAGATGCGGCCGAGCAGGCTATCCCTGCTCTTCGACTATTTCAAGTTCGTACGACGCCTTCTCCCACTCGTGCATCTGGTGGTCGTAGCGGGCTTTCAGGTCGTTGTAAGCCTTGTAGTCGGCTTCGTTGTATTCGGTCGCGGCGGCGAATTTCGCATCATACGCCGCGATCTGCTTCTCGATTTCGGCCAGCTCCGCTTCGACCGTCTCGACCGCCCGGCGCAGTTTGCGGAGCTGCTTCTCCTGCTCCTTGCGCTGCTCGTAGGTCAGTTTCCCCGACGCCGCGGCGTCCCTGTTCGCAGCGGGCTGCGCGGCGGATTTCGCCGCGGGATTCGCCGCCGGTTTTGCCGGAGCGTCGCGGCGTTCGATCTCCTGCAGGGATTCCAGCTTGCGCTTTTCAAGGAAGTAATAGATACCGCCGAGGTACTCCTTCACCCCGCCGTCGCGGAACTCGTAGACCTTCTGCACCATGCCGTCCAGAAATTCACGGTCGTGCGAAACGACCACGACCGTGCCGTCGTACTTCATGATGGCACTCTTCAGGATGTCCTTCGAACGCATGTCCATATGGTTCGTCGGCTCGTCGAGAATCAGCAGGTTGCGCGGTTCGAGCATCATGCGGGCCATCGCCAGACGCGCCCGCTCGCCGCCCGACAGAACCTTGACCTTCTTGTCGATGTCTTCGCCGCGGAACAGGAACGCTCCCAGAATATCGCGCAGGCGGGTGCGGATATCCCCCACCGCCACCCGGTCGAGCGTATCGTACACCGTAAATTCGCCGTCCATCAGGTCGTCCTGATTCTGGGCGTAGTAACCGATATTGACGTTGGCACCGAGCCGCACCGAACCCTCGGTCGGCGTCAGCTGGCCGATCAGCATGCGCGCCAGCGTGGTCTTGCCCTCGCCGTTGCGCCCTACCAGCGCGATCTTGTCGCCCTTTTCGATGATGAAATTCGCACCGCTGAAGACATGCTTCGTCCCGAACGACATGCCGGCCTCGTTGATCTCGGCCACGATCTGTCCCGAACGGGGCGCAGGCGGGAATTTGATGTTGAGCGTCGAAAGATCCTCCTCCTCGATTTCGAGCCGCTCCAGCCGCTCCAGTTGCTTGATGCGCGACTGCACCTGATTCGACTTGGTGGGTTTATAGCGGAACTTCTCGATGAACTCTTCGGTCTTCTCGATCATCCGCTGCTGATTCTCGTAAGCGGCCATCTGCTGCGCCCGGCGTTCGGCGCGCAGCACGACGTATTTCGAATAGGAGACCTTGTAGTCGGTAACCTTGCCCAGCGACAACTCGACCGTGCGGTTGGTCACGTTGTCCAGAAAAGCGCGGTCGTGCGAGATGAGCAGCACCGCCCCGTTGTAGTTTTTCAGGTACTCCTCCAGCCATTGGATCGACTCGATGTCGAGGTGGTTGGTCGGCTCGTCCAGCAGCCGCCTCTCTG
>OAUV01001743.1_pt1 | contig 10411 bp, 8 predicted proteins | sample 1516841 | NCBI WGS metagenome assembly OAUV01 (sample SAMEA2580044, study PRJEB22360) | human gut metagenome | biome: human gut; feature: human-associated habitat; material: faeces | place: Denmark | collected 2008/2010 | reverse complement strand
TATTCACATATCGGCAAGTTCCATTGTCCAAAGTGTGGTTTTAGCAATATCGAGCCTGAGGTGGAGATAAAGAACGTTGACCTGACTGTTCCGTCCTTTGAAGCAGACGGGGAAACATATAAGACCGCTCATAACAGTATCTATTATATGTATAACATGGCGGCTGTCTATACCGCCGCAAAGCTTTATAACTTTGATAAGGCTATATTGCATGACACTTTTGAGCATTTCGAGGTGAATAACGGCAGACTTGAACGCTTTGAGGTTGACGGCTCAAGCCTTCTTGTGAACCTTGCCAAAAACCCTGTTGGCGCAAATATGACCCTGCGTGTGATGAACGAGCAGGCCGGCTCAAAGGAACTGCTTTTTGTCCTTAACGATAACCTTGCAGACGGCCATGACGTTTCATGGATATGGGATATAAATTTCTCCGTGTTCAATAATGTTGACAGAGTTGTGACTTCTGGTACGAGAGCATATGATATCGCCATAAGAATAAAAAGCTCAGGCTATGACCCTGACAAGATATTCGTTTATCCTGATCTTGACGAAGCAACAGCGTCACTCTTTTCCACAAAGGGAGATAAGTTCGCCATAGCCAATTATACCGCTATCCAGCCGACAAGAGCCGCAATAAAAAGATACAAGAGCCTGAAAGAAAACGGGGAGGAAAAGTAAAATGGAAAAGCTGAAAATTCTTCATATGTATCCTAATATGCTTGACCTCTATGGCGACAGCGGCAACGTTGAAGTGCTTTCTTACCGCTGTAAAATGCGTGGCATAGAGCTTGAAGTTTCAAAGCATCTTATTGGTGACAAGGAAACTGATTTCACCCAGTATGATATCATCTACCTCGGCGGCGGTGCTGACTTTGAACAGCAGATACTTGCCGATGACCTTGTTTCCTGCAAGGACAGTATCATGGAAGCTTATAAGTCTGGGACATTTTTCCTGATGATATGCGGCGGCTATCAGCTCATGGGTCAGTATTATAAGGACTCAAACGGTGAAAAAGTGCCTGGACTGGGGCTTTTTGATTACTATACTGTGGCGTCTACCGATAAAAGATGCAGATGTATCGGTAATATCGTTATAGAAGCTCAGCTTGACGGAGAAAAATACAAGGTCATAGGCTTTGAAAACCACGGCGGACAGACCACCAACGTCAAGTCACCATTCGGAAAAGTCCTCTCAGGCAACGGCAATGAGTTTGAAAGCAGTACCGAGGGCTATATGGAAAAAAGCGTTATCGCAACCTATCTCCACGGTCCGCTCCTGTCAAAAAATCCAAAGGTCAGCGACTATGTTATTTCATATTGCATGAGCCGTAAGCTTGGCGAAAAGTATATCCCTGAGCCTATAAACGATAAGCTTGAAGAGGATTGCCGCAAACAGCTTTTTGAGAGGCTTGGTGTGTAAACATGTTTTCACTGTTCAAAAAGAAGCAGACTCAGAGCGAGCCGCCTCTGAAAAAGAAAATAAAGGATATGAAGTGCAGAAAAATAAACTACGTTGACGAGGGCTTTGATACCCTCGCTTCGGAAATGTCTGCCGACCCGAAAGCTATTCTCAGGCTCAAGCCTGTGAACTATTATGCCATAAAAAATAAATATATTATGGGAAAAGTTTATACGTCTGAGGATTATCAGGAGAATTATGTGCAGTTTTTCAGATACGAGTATGACCACGAGTGCGGAAAAACTGATATTTATCCCCTAAGTGCAGAGCTTATGTCAAAGGCTCTTGCAAAGGTGGGTATAATAATAGACCTGAAAGCCCTCGCCAAAGACCAGTGAGGAAACGAAAATGGCTTCAAAACTTGACGAATTTGATATGAAAGCCCCTGTGGCTGACCTGCTTTATCCCTCTGTGGAAAAGCACAACGCAATGAAAAAAAGAGCTGCCGCTCTTGAAAAGCTCCCCAGAGCCTTTGTTGACAATCTGGAGCTTGAAAAGGTGGCTGATATCATCACGCCCCATTACCAGTATCGTGTAATGAGGCTTTTTTGTGAGGTTTGCGACGATGAGGAGGTAATAAACTACCGCCTTGATATCCTTGATGATTTCATAAGGCTTCCGTCATTGTCTGCCACCATACGCAAGGTGATAAACGTCATGGTGGAAAATGACAGAAAGAACATCTATAATCTTACTACTCCCGACAGCTTTTCACAGCTTGACGACGCCATAAGCGGCTTTGACGCTTACATACAGTGCATGGAGATAATGCACGATTTCTATGAAAAAATGAAAGATAAGATACGCTCAGAGGGCGTGAAAAAGCTCTTTGCGTTCTTTGAGGAGCATTACGGCGACAAGCATTATATATCCCTGAAAGGGGAGATAGCGGAGCTTAAAAAGGCTCTCTATGACCGTATCCGCAGTGTTACAGTGGCAATAAACCTCGATGAAAGGCTCGTTCCTGTTTCAGCAGGCATTATAGAGCTTTCAAAAGAGCGTTACGATATAAAACCGTCCCTTGTTGACAGGATACTTTACCATGGGGCAAAGTTCAACGATAAGGCTGTTGTGAAAAATCTCAGAAAAAAGTATAATGACAGCGAGGTGTCTGACGATAAGCTTATCAACACTGTGGATAAGACCCTTTTTGACGAGCTTAGCGATCTTACTGATACTTTTGTGAAAATGATAGACAAGGTGCTTGCTGAGTATCAGAAAGCAGGCATTGCCGATATGCGCTATATAGACTATCAGCTTGAATACTACATGGGCGCAGTGGCTGTGATAGAAGCCTGCGAAGATCAGGGGCTTAAAATGTGCCGTCCGAAAATTCTTCCTGCAGGTGAGAGAAAAGCCGTCATAAAGGATATCTTTGACCCTGTTTATTTCCGTGAAGCCAGAATATATAATCTTGACCACAAGGAGAAAAAATCCGTTGTCACAAACGATATCACCATGGGGGGTGACAGCGAGGGCTTTTATGTGCTTACGGGCGCAAACAATGGCGGAAAGACCACATTTCTCCGTGCGGTCGGTCTGTGTCAGATAATGGCGCAGACAGGGCTTTATGTGCCTGCTTCATACTGTGAAATATCCCTTGTGGACTATATCTACACTCAGTTCCCGCAGGAAGAAAAAACAGGCATCGACACAAGCCGTTTCACCACAGAGATAAAAGAGTTCCGTGAAATAAGCGACACTATCACAGCAAACAGCCTGCTTCTTATGAACGAGTCTATCCAAAGCACAACCCCAAGGGAGTGCGTTGAGGTCGCCTGCGAGCTTTTGAGGATATTCTGCAAAATGGGCGTAAGAGGAGTTTTTGCAACACATCTTGTGGATATCGCATACAAGACCGTGGAGCTTAATAAAGACAACACGCTCAGAACAAAGCTTGCAAGCATTGTCGCCGACGCAGATGATGAAACTGGAGAGCGAAAGTATAAGATAGTCCGTGGAATGCCCCGTGACAACAGCTTCGCTCAGACTATCCTTAAACAATACGGTATAGATATGGAAACGATAGAAAAGCGTATAAGAGAGAATAAAGCCTGACTATTACAAAATTGTAACCATACTTGAAAATTTCTTTGATGTGTGATATACTGAAACATACAACTATGAAGACAGGAGATAAAAACATGAAAAAGATACATAGAACATTGAGCCTTTTTACAGTCGCTGCAATGTGCACCGCACTTCTCTGCTCATGCGGAAAGGTGCCTGACAGTTCACAGACCGACAGCAGCTCAAAGGCAGCCACAACTACAACAGCCGATACAACGGCTGATACAACCACCACAGGTGAGGCGAGCAGTACAGCTTCTGCCACTTCTGCACCTGACAGCAGTGTTTCAGACAGCTCATCAGCGGTAACGGACGATACAAAGACGAACGGTATCACACCTGCTATGTGGAAAGTGACTTCACCTGAGGGCAACACAATGGTGATGCTCGGCTCTTTCCATGCACTGAAAGACGAGTGCTATCCGCTGCCTGAGGCAGTAACGAATGCGTACAACAATGCTGATATACTTGCGGTGGAGTGCGATATAACCTCCACAAGCGAGGACGGCGAGTATATGAAAAATCTTATGAAGCAAATGCTTTATAATGATAACACAAAGCTCAGCCAGCATATTTCCGAGGAAGCATATTCAGCCCTGCAAACATATCTCGGCTATTGGGGCATGGATATCTCAGCTTTGGAGGTCTATAGACCGTGGGCAATATCCAGTACCCTCGATACACTGCTTATTCAGGATGCCGACTTTGATTCGGAAAAGGGTCTTGATAACTACCTTCTTACCACCGCCCACGCAGACGGCAAGGAGATATATGAAGTTGAGTCGGTGGATTTTCAGATGAATCTGCTCATAAACTTCTCTGACGATATCTATGACCTTATGTTCAGAAGCTACGAGGGTGAAACCAAGGAGAGCCAAAAGCAGGCTCTTGAAGACCTCTATACCGCATGGAAGTCGGGGGATATCGAAACCTTCCTTGAGGAAGATAACGAGGAGGAGCTTGCAGGCTATACCGAGGAGGACAAAAAGATCGCCGAGGATTATAATAACCAAATGCTCTATGACAGAAACAAGAACATGGCAAAAGCTGCCGAGGATCTTATGTCTCAGGGCAAGAACGTGTTCTATGTTGTTGGTGCGGCGCACTATGCAGGCGAGGGAGGAATAATCGACCTGCTTGAAAAAGACGGCTACACAGCCGAGCGTGTGCAGTATTGATGGATCTATAGATTTGTATAGGGGAAAGGGGAAAAAAATAAATGCCACATTCATCAGGTGGAGGCTCTCACAGCGGAGGGTCACACAGCGGCTCAGGCTTTTCCAGCTCTTCATCAAGCTCGGGAGGGTCGAGTGCTAAACATATAAAGAACACAAGCTTTCCTGGGGCAAGAAGATACGTATACTATGAGAACTATCGTCCTGTCTATATCTATGCTGACTATGATATTCGCAAGGGGACCGCTTCAGGTAAGTTTTTCAGTATACTTGGCAGTGCTGTCAGCCTGCTCTTTGGTATCATGCTTCTTGCCATGTGCTATGATAAGCCACAAAAAATGGATACAAGTCCTTCTTATAGCTGTGAGATAGTGGACTGTGCAGGGGTAATTGACGATGCCGATATGGTGCAAAGCGCAATAGATGATTTCTATGACGAAACGGGTATACCTGTTGAGGTAATGACAGTGAACAACGAGGATTGGCAGGGAAGCTATTCAAAGCTAGAGGACTTTGCCTATGATATGTATGTGACGGAATTTGACGACGAGGAGCATTGGCTGGGGGGTTATTCTGAACCTACATCTCCCGACCCTGATTTTAACGATTGGTACTGGGAGGGTATGCAGGGCGATGATACAGATGATGTTCTGACAAAATCAGTAACGAACAGCTTCAATGACGAGCTTCAGAAAAATCTCACAGCGAGAACACGCTATACAGTGTCTTCAGCTATCAGCACATCATTTGACGACCTGACGCCTACAGTAATGAAGAGTAAAGTAAATTGGACTATGCTATTTACCTCGATCGCCATTCTGGCATTTGTGTGTCTGCACGCCTGCCTTATGATAGGCATAAATCCAAAGGCGAGAAAATATGCCAAAGCAAAGCCGTGTTCTGACGCAGCTCAGGAAAAAGCCTGCGAATATTGCGGCTATACCTATGTCGTAGACACTTGTACAGAATGTCCTCATTGCGGAGCGCCTATCCCACCAGAGGATCAGCCTGGGCACGATTTACTTGATAAAAAAGTCACCGCCTGAGAAGCTATTTCTCTCAGGCGGTTTTGTTTGTCATTTTTAGCCGTACATCTCTGTCTGCTCAGCGTAGCTGTAGATTATCTCGGAGTCAGGGTCAATGGCAACTCCCTTTGCGTGGAAAAGCTCTGTTATGGTGACGAACTCGTAGCCCTGTTCTTTGAGGGCAGGGATTATCTTATCAAGGGCTTCAACTGTCTGAACGTTTCCGTTCATATCGTGAAGCAGGATAATTCCCCCGTCCCTAGCCTGTGCAAGCACCTTTTCAACACGCTCCTCAACGCCTATGGCATTGTTATAGTCCTCTGCGCCGTATCCGCATATAAACGGCATATCTATAACGTCAAACATTGTCTGGTTCACCGCAATATATGGCGGACGGAAAAACTGTGGACGTTCGCCAACAGCCTCTTCCACCTTGTCAGAGGTAAAGTCTATCTCGGCTTTTATTTCCTCTGCGGTCATTTTTGTCATGTCAGGGTGGCTCTGAGAGTGGTTTTCAATGTCACAGCCCATGTTGTAAGCACGCTTCATGACCTCTGCACTCTCGTCTGTGATGTTGTTTCCGATAACGAAAAACGAAGCCACAATGCCGTGTTCTTCAAGTTTGTCAAGGACAAGGGGAGTTGTGTCAGTGTTAGGGCCGTCATCAAAAGTGAGGGCTATCACTTTTCCGTAGTCAGACTTGTCACGAAGCTGTCTGCGCTTATTCTGTGAACTGCTGTCCTCAGCCTTTGAGCTTTCTTTTTCCAGACTGCTGTTTTCGCCAGTCACACAGCCCACTCCCATAGCAAGGCTGAAAGCCACAGCACCCATAAGAATAGTTTTAAGCACCTTTTTCATAAGATTTTCTCCTTTGTTTTTATTATCTATATGATAGCATATTCCCCCATGATTTTCAATAGAATTTGATGATAAAGCAACAAAAAAACGAGCGGTCAAAAACCGCCCGTCAAATGTCTTTTATTTTTCAGAATGTTTCTTGTCCTTGAAGAATTTTCTGTATATTGCCACTGTTATAACAGCATAAATCGTTCCCGTTAGAACGCCTGCGATAACGTCAAATGGATAGTGTACCCCAACATACAGCCGTGAGAACGCAATGAGTGTTGCCACTATAAGTGCAGGCACGCCATATTTTTTCGGCATCTCCATGAACATTACCACCGCCACTGCAAAGGAGGCTCCCGAATGTCCCGAGGGAAAGGAGAAGTCCGATTGTGCCCCTATTATCCTGTTAAGCCCCTCTACCACCTCGTAAGGTCTTGTTCTGGCAATAATGTTTTTGAGAATGATGTTGTTTATAAGAAAAGTCACCGCAAGGGAGCATGAACACACGATGCCTGTTGTTCTAGTCTTTTTCAGTATGAGAAGTAAAACGCATATGCCTATCCATAACGCATCTCCGTTTGCAAGATATGTTATGAACTTCATTATGGGGTCGAGCCACCCTGCACGCAGGTTGTCCTGTATCCATAACAGTATGTCGCCGTCTAGTTTAAGTAAGGTGTCTAACATTTATCCTCCTGCCATTTATGTAAATCTATCCCTTGAATATATTTACATCAAAACTGACAAGCCCGTCAAAAAACGAGCCTGTCCTTTGTGTATTAATGCTTTAGTTCATATTTTCGCAAATTAATATTATGATAAGTTCATTTTCGTGTATAAAAAGCTTAAAATCATGTGTCATACCCTTAACAAATTCAATTTGCATAGAAATTTGATTTCCAATTACAGCTTAACAGGCTCTATCTTCCAGATGTTTTCTGCATAGTCCTTGATAGTTCTGTCAGATGAGAACTTGCCTGCATTGGCAATGTTCAGCCAGCACTTCTTAGCGAATGCAAGCTTGTCCTTGTAGTCTGCGTTGACCTTGAGCTTTGCCTGAACATAGCTTTCAAGGTCGCCAAGAACATAGTAGTGGTCAGGAACGTGCCAGCTTGCACCGTCAGTGAGAGCCTTGTAAAGCTCCTTGAAGCTGCCCTCCTCGTTGGACGGAACGCCGCCGTCTGAAAGGCTGCCGTCAATAAGCTTGTCAAGAACACGCTTTATCTTGTCGTTTGAGAAAAGTATCTCCCTAGGGTCATACTTTGGCATTATCTCAGCCAGCTCCTCTACTCTTGCACCGAAGATGTAGTTGTTCTCCTCGCCTGCCTCCTGAACGATCTCAACGTTAGCTCCGTCATAAGTTCCCAGTGTAACAGCACCGTTGAGCATAAGCTTCATGTTGCCTGTACCGCTTGCTTCAGTGCCGGCAGTAGATATCTGCTCTGAAACATCAGCCGCAGTAACAAGCTTTTCCGCATAGGAAACGTTGTAGTTCTGTACGAAAACCACCTTGATAAGGTCTTTTGTGTCAGGGTCAGCGTTCACAAGCTTGCTTATCTCGCCAATAAGCTTGATGATAGCCTTAGCCCTCCTGTATCCCGGTGCAGACTTAGCACCGAAAATAAATGTTGTCGGTGTGAAGTCCTTTATAGAGCCGTCCTTGATACCATAGTAGATATACAGTATAGACAAAGCGTTAAGGAACTGCCTCTTGTATTCGTGCAGACGCTTGATCTGAATGTCAAAAATAGTGTTCGGGTCGATGTCAACACCGTCATGCTCCTTTACAAAAGCGGCAAGGCGGTTCTTCTGAGCCTCCTTAACAGCCATGAACTCGTTAAGAACAGCTTCATCATCAGCATATTTTTCAAGCTTTTTAAGCTCGTCCAAGTCCTTCACCCAATCTGCATTGCCAAGAAGCTTTGTGATAAGTGCGGAAAGCTCAGGGTTGCAAAGTGCAAGCCAACGTCTTTGTGTGATACCATTGGTCTTGTTCTGAAATCTCTCAGGATAAAGCTCATACCAATCCTTAAGAGCGTCCTTTTTCAGTATCTCAGTGTGGATAGCCGCAACGCCGTTTATATAGCTTGAAACATAGATAGCCATAAACGCCATTTTCACCATGCCGTCGCCAACAGGAGAAAGCTTAGAGATATACTCTCTGTCCTTTTTGAGAGCGTACATATCCTTTATAAAACGCTCGTTTATCATAAGGATATATGTGTAGACCTCAGGCACTACCTTTTCCACAAGTCTGCAATCCCACTTTTCAAGAGCCTCAGCCATGATAGTGTGGTTTGTGTAGTTAAAGACCTTGTGGGCGATCTCAAAAGCCTTGTCAAAGTCATAGCTATGCTCAGCACAAAGCTGTCTTATAAGCTCAGGCACAGCGATAACAGGGTGAGTATCGTTAAGCTGGATAGTAATATAGTCGCCAAGGTTGTCAAGAGTGCCGAACTTAGCCAAATGCTTTTTGAGAATATCCGTCACAGAAGCGGAGGAGAAGAAATATTCCTGTTTAAGTCTGAGTATCTTGCCCTCTTCACAGTTATCGTTAGGGTAAAGCACCTTTGAGATGTTCTCAGCGTCATTTTTAGCCTTTACAGCACCGTCATAGTTACCGCAGTCGAACTGAGCGAAGTCGAAATCCTCCACGCTCTCAGCCTGCCAAAGTCTGAGTGTGCCAACGTTCTTAGTGCCAAAGCCGATAACAGGCATATCATAAGGCACAGCATAAACAGTCTGGTCGCCGTATTTAACGACTACCTTGTCATTTTCGCATCTCTTAGACCAAGGGTCGCCGTATTTAGTCCAATTGTCAGCCTCTTCCTTCTGGAAACCGTCAACTATCTTCTGCTTGAAAAGACCATACTTGTATCTTATTCCGTAGCCGTCCAAAGGCAGGTCATGAGCGGCGGCGGAATCGAGGAAGCAAGCGGCAAGTCTTCCAAGACCACCGTTGCCGAGGGCAGCGTCCTCTATTTCTTCAAGGTCATTAAGACTTCTGCCGTGAGCCTTCAAAAGCTCGTCCACCTCGTCAGTGATACCAAGGCAAAGGAGATTGTTATAAACGGCTCTGCCCATAAGGAACTCCATAGAGAGATAGCAGGCTCTGCGGCTGTCAAGGTGAGCCTTTCTGCTGTTCTCCCAATCGCTGTCAATAAGCTCCATAACAGTAGCCGACAGGCTTTCGTGGAGCTGCCAAGGCAGAGCTTTTTCAACGCTCGTGCCAAACTTCTTTTTCAGGTCTTTACTAAGTTCGCTGTAAAACAGTTCTTTGTTCATTGGTTTTTTTATCCTTTCTGATATTTTATGTATTCTATTGCATTTTGTACTTTGTTATTATCCGCATAACGTATGGTAGGGGCGAACATTGTTTGCCCGTCGAAGGAACAAGCAACGATAACAACATGGCTCAATAACCATAAAAATTTTCCCACCGCACCGTAGGGGACGACGCCCTCGGCGTCCCGCACCCCTCGCCGTTTCGACTGCAATCTCATTTGTGTTATCCGCACAATGTTGCTCTGCACAAATTCTGGATAATTTAAACCTTGTCACTTCGAGTGGGACGTCGCATTTCTGTGAAACAGAAATTGAGCCGTTTCCCTACAATGTTTTGGTCAATTTTCTTCTGCCGCAAAATCGCTGTCGCTCTTTGCGGATCTACGTTGCGCTAAGGGATAGAAAAGCGGTGCAGATTTAATTCTCCGATATTACTTTTATCTGGTATCAAACTTTCATGTGCTTTTTAGTTTTACTCTGCACCGCTTGTAGGCTTACGCCTATTGAGGCTCTGCCTCAAACTCCGCTAGGGACTCTGTCCCTAGACCCTG
>OAUV01001741.1_pt1 | contig 10424 bp, 7 predicted proteins | sample 1516841 | NCBI WGS metagenome assembly OAUV01 (sample SAMEA2580044, study PRJEB22360) | human gut metagenome | biome: human gut; feature: human-associated habitat; material: faeces | place: Denmark | collected 2008/2010 | reverse complement strand
CCACGGCTTCAAGTCGGGCGCCATCCATGTTCTCGTTGCGACCGACGTCGCGGCACGAGGTCTGGACATCAAGGAGTTGCCCTGCGTCATCAACTATGATGTTCCGTTCAGCGCCGAGGACTACGTGCACCGCATCGGCCGTACCGGTCGAGCCGGTTCCCACGGCCTTGCCATCATGCTCGCGACGCGCGAAGACGGCCGTCTTGTCGACGCCATCGAGAAGCTCACGAAGCAGACCTTCGAACAGAAGCCTCTGCGCCCGCTCTCGCGTCAGGCTCGTTCGGAAATGCGCCGCGCCTCAGGAGAGCGTCCCGAACGACGTGGCGAGCGAGAGATCGAGCGCGTCGATACGCCCGAGGATGAACGTCTCGCCAAGGAGCGTGCCCGTGCATATGTGCCGCCCTCCCACCGCAACCGAGATCCGATCTTCGACACGCCCTATCGTGAGCGCAGCGGCGCTTCGGGCAAGCCCGAAGAGCTTCGAGTCTTCGAGCGCGAGACCGTTCGAAAGCCCCGACAGGCGGCGGTTCTGCTTTGCGGCTTTCCCCGTCGACGCGATTGATCGAAATGATCAGCTCGTCTAGGCACTTTGTCCATCACCTATCCATGGTAGGCGTGTTGCGACGAAGTGCCTCGGACGTGTATATTAATTCGACAGCATGAAGAGATGAGGACTTTCCTAAAAGCCCTCACGCCAACCTGCCCGCCTCCGGGCAAGGTGGTGGCCTCCGCGGGAGGCCATGTGGCCGGTAGCTCATCGCGCACCGACAAACATACGGAGAATGGCAATGCCTCTCGACATGCGTGTACGCTGCGGGAGGCTTTTTCGCATCAGGACCGGAGCTTCATCGAGGATGAGGCCCCTGACCGAAAAAGCTCCGCGGCATGCACATCCATCAACATTTATCTGCATGAAGGAGAAGCATATGTCGCATCGTCTTACCATCAAGGGGCAGGTCACGATCCCCAAGGAAATTCGTGACTTTCTCGGACTCGAGGAAGGCTGCTCCTGCGTGGAGTTCGTCGTTGAAGCCGACGGCAGCGTCAGCGTGCGCAAGGCGGGCGAAAAGCCTCGTTCCAGTCGTTCCTCCCGCACTTCCTCCGTTCAAACCGTGCGCAAACCCGTGCACGGTGTTCGCACGCGCGCCCATGGCGGCGTTCTCGCCCTGCTTGCGGGCGGTCTCTGATGGTATAACTCCCGTTGACGTCTCTGTTTCCGCTGCCTGAGAAGTGTTTCAGGCGGCGGTTTGGTTTGCGTTGGGAGAGGGAAGATCAGGCAGATGAGCGGGAGAAAAGAATGTCGGGGAGAAAAGCGGCGGGAGGAGAGGGCTTGCCGGATAAAACAAAACCTCCGTCAGTTCAAGATACTGCGGAGGTTGAGTTGGCGTCCCCAGCGGGGTTCGAACCCGCGTTAGCAACGTGAGAGGCTGCGGTCCTGAACCACTAGACGATAGGGACGTTGTTTCGTAGGGAATGAACTATACGCCGTTTTTCCAGAAGTTGCAGATCGGAATTTGCGTTAAGTCAATGTTTTGCGTAATAAGGATGAAAATAAAGCTCAGTCCGCATGCTTGCGGACTGAGCTTCAACTGATCAGCCTTTTGCCTCTGTCGGCAATCAGAGCGCGCGGGCGATGCGGGCGAGAACTTCTTCCTTGCCGATGAGGCAGAGCGTCTTGTCGATCTGCGGCGTGCGATCGGCGGCGCAGACACAGACGCGGAGCGGGTTGGCGAGCACCTTCATCGCAATACCCTGCTCCTCCATCACGGCCTGAATGCACCCGTAGACGGCCTCAGGCGTAACGTCGGAGATGGCCTCGAGCTTTTCACCGAAGAGCTTGAGGGCTTCGCGACCGCCGTCGGCGAGGACCTTGGCGGCTTCCTCTTCGTTGACCTTGGGTTCAACGTAGAAGAAGAGGGCGGCGTCGGCCAGCTTTTCGAGAGTGGCGGAGCGGGACTTCAGCAGTTCGCAGACGGCCGCGAGATCGGGACCGCCTTCAACCTTGCCGCCGCGGGCCTCGATGCGGGCCTTCGTGAGATCGGCCAGACGATTTGCGTCGGCTTCCTTCATGTACTGCTGGTTGAGCCAGTCGAACTTCTTCCAGTCGATGCGGGCGGCGGCACGGGAGCAGTCGGAGAGCTCGAACACTTCGGCGAGCTCCTCGCGGGTGAACTTCTCCATGTTGCCGTGGCCCCAGCCCAGGCGGGCGAGATAGTTGAAGACGGCTTCGGGGAGGTAGCCCTGACGTTCGTATTCGAGCACGGAGACGGTGCCGTGGCGCTTCGAGAGCTTCTGACCGTCCTGACCGTTGATGAGCGGCAGGTGGGCGAAGACGGGCACTTCAGCGCCGAGCGCGCGGTAGATGTTGATCTGGCGCGGGGTGTTGTTGATGTGGTCAGCGCCGCGGATCACGTGGCTCACTTCCATGTCCCAGTCGTCGACGACGACGGCGAAGTTGTACGTGGGAATGCCGTTGCGCATGATGATCAGGTCGTCAAGTTCGCTGTTGGAGACTGTGATCGTGCCGTAGACGGCGTCGTTCCAGGTGACGGCGCCTTCATCGGGATTACGGAAGCGGATGACCGGCTTCACACCTTCGGGGATGGGCTTGCCCTGACAGTTCTCAGGACGCCAGCGACCGTCATAGCGGGGCTTGAGGCCCTTGGCCTTCTGTTCTTCGCGCATGGCGTCGAGCTCTTCGGGCGTGGCGTAGCAGTAGTAAGCGCGGCCGTCGGCAAGCATCTGGTCGACGACTTCGCGGTAGCGCTCGAGGCGGTCCATCTGATAGACGGGACCCTCGTCGTAGTCGAGGTTGAGCCACTTCATGCCGTCGAGAATGACCTGAACGGCCTCCTTCGTGGAGCGGACCTGATCGGTGTCCTCGATGCGAAGCAGGAACTTGCCGCCGAAGTGGCGGGCGACGGCCCAGCAGTAGATGGCCGTGCGGGCGGTGCCGAGATGCATCATGCCCGTGGGGCTCGGTGCAATGCGGGTGCGAATCGTCTTCATCACTAAAACTCGTTGTTTGAAAAGGGTCCCGCCTGAGCGCTGCGGCTTCGGGCGCGGAGGAGCGGACGCGCGCGGGGTTGGACGCGCGGCTTGAAAGCTGAACAAAGTCAATATTTTACCCCGTTTGCTGATACTGACGTTAAGCGGAAGTCAAATCAGGAAGTGCGGGGAAAGAAAGGGGCCCGACGCGTGTGAGCGTCAGGCCCCGCCTGATGGATCAGGGATGCGGTCAGGCAGTCCAGGTGAGCCAGGTCCAGGCCGAGAAGACGACGAGAACGATGGCTTCCGCAAGGATGACGGGCACCAGCGTCTTGAAGAAGTCCGACTTGAAGTAGTCGATCGTGATCGTGAGGCAGACGTGGGTGGGCGTGATCATCTGGCCTGCGACACCGAAGACCATGGCGACGCCGGCCAGATCAAGAGAGCCGGGCATGAGGCCCGCCACGATCGGCATCACGATGGCAACGTGGCCCTGGCTCATGCCGGTGAGGATGCCGATGACGAAGCTCGTGAGTGCGATGATGACGGGCACGGGAAGCGCCGAGCCTTCGAAGCAGGTGATGATCTGGTGCAGGATGCCCGTGGCCTCAAGAAGCTGGATGAAGAAGAGGATGCAGCCGACGTTGAGGAGAAGACGCCAGTCGGCGGCGCCGACGAACACGTCCTTGACGCTCACGCCGCGCTTCATCATCAGAAGTACGGGGATGAGCAGCACGACCACGGCGCCCATGGCGAGGGCGGCGGAGAGATTGAAGGCCATCATGAGAACGACGCTCAGAAGCACGGGCGCGATGGCGAGCACGACGTTGATGAGGTCTGTCCTGCGCTGCTCGGACGACAGTTCGGCCTTGCGGCGCTTTTCCTCAAACTTGAGCGGGCGGACCATGACGAACCAGCCTGTGGCGAAGGCGACGACGGACATCCAGAAAAGATGGATGACGAGATCGGCGACGCTCACGTGAGCGATGGCGCAGCCGAGGATCATGCCGGGAATGATGGGGCTGGCGAACTCGCAGATGTGGCGGAACCAGAAGTTGATGGCGGCCTTGCTTTCGGGCTTGATGTCCATACCTTCGCAGGCCGTCTCGACGATCGGAGCGGAAAAGCGTGCGCCGCCGACAGAGGGCAGAAGACCAAGGAAGGCGGGCATGCTGGAGATGACGACTTTCGTCGAGGAGAAGAAGCGGTTGAGCGCGTCGACCATGCCCTTGAGCGTGCCGGATCTGCGGAGCTGGATTTCAAGGCACATCACGAAGTAGAGCGCAAAGAGGAGGTCGTAGGTGCGGTTCATCGTTAGCATGTCGTGACCGGCTTCGGTGAGGGCGCGCAGAGTGGGGTCTTCAAAGAGCCAGAGAAGGGCGCCGCCGGCCAGAATGGCCATCTCCAGCGGACACTTGAAGCGAAGCAGGACGACGATGAGGATGATTGCCGCCGCAATGAGGAGGAAAACGTTCATTGTTGTTGCCTTGGTGATGGGCGGTCCCTCCTGAATTCGGGGACCGCGAATGTGCATCCCGAAATTTTCCGCCTATTCTCCGAATTTGGCAAAAAATACTTTCCGAACTCGCCATGGCCGGAGCGTGACGTGCTCGGAGCGCAACAGATTGAGGAGGTTTCGTGCAGAAAGGCGTCGTTCTTGGGGAAAAATGATCGCCCTGTGAACTGAAAAAAAGTTCGCGCCTAAGTAGAATGCACCCTTTGGCCTGCAACGGCACGGTGCCATGCGGGTCCTGCAATGATTCAACGGCTCTTTCGGACAATGACAGAATCCTTTAACTGGCTCGGGCGGTGCGCCCGGGCAGCGGCTTTCGGCATCGCCGCACTCCTTCTGCTGACGATTGCGAGAATCGTCTTCTTCTTCGCCTATAAAAACGACGATCTCGGCTTTCTGAGCGACTTTGCACCTGCAATGGTGATGGGGCTTCGCGTTGATGCCAAGTGGCTGGCAATCCTGCTACTGCCCGCCTGGATCTGCGTTCTCCTTTCCTACTGGAAGGCCTTCTTCTGGAAGCTGGCGCGCATTCTTGCCTTCGTGGGCATGTTTGTGACGGCGCTTCTGACGGTCATCAACTTCGGCTTTTACGGCTTCTACGCAACGCCCATCAGCCCTATCATCTTCGGCTTCCTTCAGGACGACACGAAGGCGATCGTCATCACGATCATGAAGGACTGGCCCGTGTTCACCTACCTGCTTTGTCTGGCGGGTTTCACGGCTCTGCCCTTTGCGTGCACCATGCTTCTCGGTCGCAGCCGTGAGCGCAGGGTCGGCAGGGCCGCCTACGGCGTCCTTTCGATTCTTTCGATTGTCGTGATGGCGCTTGTCATTCGCGGTAGCTTGGGCACCTTCCCGCTTCGAATCCAGAGCTATTCCGTTACGAAGAACGCCTTCATCAACGCCACTGTTCCCAACGGCATGGCTGCCTTCCATGAGGCCCGAAAGGGCATGCAGGTGCTTGAACTCAAGGGCGGCGCCATTGCCGCCCTCCAGCAGATGGGCTTTGGCAAGGCATCAGATGCTGAGGCTCTCATTGCCGAGGTTCGCCCTGTACTGCCTCAGAGCAAGCCGCTCAAGTCGCAGCCTCATGTTGTTCTGGCCGTCATGGAGTCCATGGGGCGTGACGTGTTCGAGTCGCACAAGCCCGGTGTCAACGACACGCTGGGTGCTCTGGCAGGCGAACTCGATTCGGCGCTTGTCTTCAAGCAGTCGCTGTGTGTGGGACAGGCAACCTTCCCGACGCTCGAGGGCCTGCTTTTCGACTCTCCCCTGAATCCGATCACGCAGAGCCGCTACGGCCGGCACGTCTTCGATTTCTCCCGCATGCTTGAGTACAAGAAGGCGGGCTACAGGACGATCTTCTTGACGGCGGGTCCCGAGGCCTGGCGCCAGATCGAAACCAATTTTCCGCAACAGGGCTTCGACGAGATTGTCGGTGCGGGCAAGCTGTCGTCCCGCTATCCCGGCGTCGAGAACGGCACGTGGGGTGTCGGTGACGCCTGGATGTTCAAGCGTGCGGAGGAGATTCTGAAGGAGGCGGACCAGAAGGGGGAGAAGCTCTTTATCGTGATGCTCTCCACCGCCAATCATCCGCCGCACAGGGTGCCCGACGGCGTCAAGGTCAATCCCGTTTCCTACAAGGAGTTGCCGCCCTTCATCACGGACAACAGGTACGACATCCTGACGGGTTCTCTTGAAACCTATCAGTACGCGGCCAATGCTCTGGGCGGATTCGTGCATGACATGAGACGCGGCGCGCTCAAGCGCGAGCTTCTGATCGTGGCGACCGGCGACCACAATCTTCGCATGTCGTACGCAGGCGGCTACGCCCATCATTTGCATGGCGTTCCGATTCTGATCTGGGCGCCAGAGAGCCTTGAGGCTGACGCCGGGAAGGTCGACGTCACGCGTTGGGCGGGGCATCGCGACATCTTCCCGACGATTGCAGGCGTCGTGTTGGGCAGGACGCCCGAAATTCACGAAGGCCGCAACCTGTTTGCCAACGAATCGATGGACCTCATCGTTTCCTATACGGGCATCTCAGCGGGCAGCTGGGGTGCCGCCGAGATCAGGGACAACGGAAGCGTGACCTGCTATCGCTGGGAGAATGACCGCATGGTGCCTGAGGATGCCTGCACGGGGCTTTCCAAAAAGATGGCCGATGCGGCCAGAGCCCAGAGGGCGCTCGCCGACTACAAGGTCAGGAAGGGGCTTCTCAACGAGAAGTAAACACCCGGATTGAAATGACAGCGGGCCCGCTGTCCATTGAAACTTGTCAGCCCTTTCCCGTAAGCCCCAGTGCTTCAAGATAAGGCTTCATGTGGGCGGGAAGGTCGGAGGGATCGCGTTCTCGAAGATGTCCCATGGAGAATTCGCAGCCGCACCAGAGCTGGTTGTAGAAGTTTTCCTCTCTGAGGATCTCGCCCCTGCGCTCCTGCAGACCGCCCTTGCGCCAGTTCTGATCCCAGTAGGTGGTGCCGGGGTGCAGGGCAGCCGCTTCGAGCGCGGCCTCTCGAATCTGATCAAGGCGCTTCCAGCGGCTTCCTGCGAGGGTTGTCGTAAAGCGCCTGATGCCGAGCTTTGCGGCCATGGCGGCGGTGGCCCTCATGCGCACGCCGAAACACAGCCTGCAGCGTTCGCCGCGTTCTGGATCGCATTCGTGTCCCTTGATGGCGTTGCGCCAGCCTGCGTGGTCCCAGTCGCCGTCCGTGAACGGAACGGCAAGCTTTTCACAGTAGCGGATGCACTCGTTCTTGCGAACGAGATACTCCTCTTCAGGAAATATGTTGGGATTGAAGTAGTAGACGTGAGGCGCGTAGTCGTTCTGCAGAAGCCATTCGAGAATGGCGGAGGAACAGGGCGCGCAGCAGCTGTGCAGCAGAATGGGTTCTTTCACGGGTTCGGATCCCTTGCTGAGGATTGAAGTCCGCTCATTATAGGTTCAGGAAAAGAACCCGTGGAGGTGCCAGCGGACCTCCGTCTTGTCGGAATCCTCCGTTCGGTAAAGCCAGACGCGGCGGCCGCTCGAACTTTCGGCCACAAAGTAGTCGCGGATCTCCGAGTCGTCGGCATGGCGCACGGGACCATCAACCAGACGCAGGGACTCTTGACGCCATGCAAGTCCATCGTCCGAAGCGTGGAGCGGTAGCGGATCAGAGAGAAGCATCGTGGGCCTCACGTCTGCTTTGCCGGCAGGAGCGCTCATGGGCTTGCGCGCAAAGGCGTCCGCAACGGGAGCAAGACGGCTCGAGGTGGAGGGAAGGCCTTCATCGAGGTTGCTGAGACGGAAGACGCGTCCCGGACCAAGGCGTGCCTGAAGTCGGGCGGCAAGCCCCGTCGGGACGGAAGCGTTCGGCGTGTCCCTGATGAGATCAGAGATTTCGGGCTCAAGCGAGAGCGTCATGCGTCGCAGGCTTCCCGGAATGGGCGTGCGGATCAGTCGGTCGGTCAGGACGTCGGTGAAGGCGCGTGCGCTGCCGTTATTGACGCTGACGACGATCCTGCGGGTTTCGTCCAGCCCCTCGAGCGTGAGAGTGAGTTCGCCGCCTGAGCAGTCGGCGTTGCCCGCAATCCCTGCGCAGAGACTTTTGACCATTGAGGGAAGTTCCTGCAGACGGATGCCGACGGGGAAGCTGACGACGGCTTTGAGGGATGTTTTGGCGCAGGTGGCGATGTTCATGAGCTGGACTCCTTGATGGACGAGCATGAGGGCTGCGTTCAGCAGGCGGGAGAGAGACGGGCCGAGGCGAGAGCCTGTTGCACTTTGCGGCGGCATGCGCGCGGGGCGGGAACGAGGGGCCTTTCCTCCAGACTGACGTCTGCTTCCCGCGTGCGGTCGAAGAATGCGCCGCGTCGCGTAGCTCGAACGTGTACGGTGCCGGACCTGCCCGGCCGCAGCATCAAACGGAGTTCGGCAGGGGACGGCGTGCAGGCCATGCTCGAGGGGCGGATGAGGAAGATCGTCGTGCCCGTCGAGTGCGCGGCCATGTCGAGCCTTGCGAGGGCCGCACCGTCCTTCCCGTGAACGAGCGGATTGAGCCAGACGACGACGGCCGAGGTTTCTCCGCTGGCGGCGGCCTGTTCCGCGCACCAGAAGGCCTCTTCAGGCGTAGAGGGAATGGAAAAGAGCTGTCGGTCAAGATCGAGGCCGGCGTCGGCAAGGGCGGGCGCGTAGGGAGCCGCCTCCGAGTCGCAGGGCAGCACCCAGGTGACGTGCTTCAGGGATGCCAGAGCGGGAAGCAGCATGCGGACCTCTCCGATGCCGGCGTGCGGAATGAAAAGCTCGGTCAGGGCGTTCACGGGAAAGCCGCCCTCCGTCAGTTCGTCGAGCGCGGGAATGCGGCTTGCAAGGCTGGCAGGGCGTTCGGAACGAGCCTCTCTCAGGGCTGCGGTGAAAAAGTCGGAAAGGACTGAGGCGGTCGACATGCTGGTACTCCTGAATTTGCTTGAACGTAACACTTGAACGATGCTGTCGTCGTAAGGTCAGTGTACTTTGAGTCTGTCTGTTGCGTATCGACTCGTGATCCTCTGGCGTGATCCACTTGTATTTTATTCTTGCTATCTTGTTGAAGAGTAAGTAAAAGATTTGTTTTGGTGGTTGATTGCGTGTCTTTGCGGGATCATGAAAGGATGCAGTGTGTCGCAAGTTGTGCGCCTTCGCAAATCCGCTCCGGGCTTCAGTTTGCGTAAAAGACAGCGTGAGCTGCGTTTGCGTCAGAACGGCGGGGACGGCTGTTCGGAGGGTGCTTCGAGAGGATCAAATCCGAAAAATGATGCATTTGAAAATTTGACGGAGGTCAAGAAATCGTCAATCTTCGTGCGATGCCGATGCGCCGCCACCCTTGCTAGACTGTCGTTGCGCACGAAGGACGCCTTTCCTTCGAACAGCTTTCAGGAGAATGCATCGTGAGCGAACTCAAGCCGGGACTGCCCGAACGACTGGAACGGGTGCGGGGGGAACTTGCGGCCGCGGAGCGTGCGGCGGGCAGGCCTGCGGGCTCCGTCAGGCTCATTGCCGTCGGGAAGACCTTTCCCGTCGAGGCCTGCGAGGAGGCCTATGCCTGCGGTCAGAGGGCGTTCGGGGAAAACTACGTTCAGGAAGGGGTGGAGAAGATCGTGCACTTTCGTGCGGTGCATCCGGAGGATCCCGGCGAGTGGCACTTCATCGGGCCGCTTCAGGCCAACAAAACCCGCCTCGTCGCCGAGCACTTCGACTGGGTTCAGTCCGTCGACCGCCTTCGCGTTGCGTCGCGGCTTTCCGCTCAAAGACCCGCTGGCATGCCGCCCCTCAACATTCTGATCGAGGTCAACATCGACGGAGAGGAGACGAAGTCGGGGGTTGCGCCTTCCGAAGTCGAGGCCTTCGCGGACGAGATCGCCGGCTATCCGGGCCTGAGGCTAAGGGGGCTGATGGCGATTCCCGCGCCGGCGGCGGACAGCGAATCTCGTCGAAGGCCCCTTGCGGCCATGCGCGCACTCTTCGAGCGGCTCCGTGTGAAGCACCCCGGCATGGACACGCTTTCCATGGGCATGAGCGCCGACATGGACGAGGCGGTGTCGGAGGGAGCGACCATGGTGAGGGTCGGCAGGGCCGTCTTCGGACCGCGCGACTATTCGGTGAAGTGCGCCGTTTGAGGCAGTTGGATGCAGAAAACGCCTTTCGTAGGGAAAATCCCATCATGATGCCGCGAAGGCCTGCCAGAGCGCACTTTGGAGGCGGCTTCAGCATCTGGTGGTAGGCGCATCCACCGATCGGCGTATGGACAGGGGAGGGGGCATCCCCTATGATCCAAAATCGGGCGAAGGCTTTTCGTCCAAGGAGTTTGCCTTTCCTCCTTCATGGAAGTGCCCTCGGAGACCGGTGACGGATGCTGCTGACGGCGCCTGGCAAAGGCCCCCTCTGCTCAAAGGAGAACAGCAT
>OAUV01001736.1_pt1 | contig 10438 bp, 8 predicted proteins | sample 1516841 | NCBI WGS metagenome assembly OAUV01 (sample SAMEA2580044, study PRJEB22360) | human gut metagenome | biome: human gut; feature: human-associated habitat; material: faeces | place: Denmark | collected 2008/2010 | reverse complement strand
ATACGCTTTACAGCACGTATTCGTAGTGGGGGGGCGGTTTATAAACGCAGCCAAAAGCCGGGAATGATGGCGCCCGAATCCGAAATCCTGTTAATGAGCTGAATATCGTTTGAAAAATAGAGAGAATTCGTTAAATTGTCTTGAAATAAAATCAATATAGCGTTTCTTAGATGGGGCCATTTAGAGATAGATGCTGAAAAATAGATTCGGTTATGAAGAAAATATTTTGTTTAGTTTGTTTTTTCTCTGCTTTATTTTCGTTGAAAAGCATTGCTGCTGTTCCTGAGGGAGCTATTCCGTTTGTTTTCGACGGACATCTGTACCTGCAATCGACCTTGAATGATACTATTCCCGTTACCCTTATTTACGATACAGGAGCTGACTTTCTCTATCTCGACGAAGATTATTTGAAACTCAAAAATCTGCAAAACGCTTTCGGACGAAAAGGTAAGGCTAAAATGGGAGGTGCGGGGAATGGCGAGCCTGAACGCATAGAAATATTCATCGATCCGATTACAGTCCATTGCGGGGCGAGGGAATACCAAAACGAGATTACACCTATAATTAAGTTGCGTGATCTCCTCGGGAGGCACACTGACGGCTTGTTAGGTAATACTCATCTATTGATGAATCCTCTGGAAATCAATTTCAGCGAGAGCTATTTGCGCCAGTTAAAAGAACCGTTGTTAGCTGAACAGCTCGATAATTATGTAAAACTCGACGCTCGATTCGAGGATAACCGTATCGATGTAAAGGCGACGCTGCAAATCGACGATGAAAATAGCCTGGAGGGTTGGTTTAGAATGGATTTAGGGTGCGGCTCCACGATTATTCTCACGAATGAAACGGCGTCTGCATTCAATTTTATGGATGTGCCGAAGGCATATTTTCGTACGCAGGCCGGAGGTATCGGCGGCGGTTCTGAGGAGGTTACGATAAGGGCTGCAAAATTCTGTATGGTCGATACGCTCGAAAATATCGTGATAGATTACTCGCTCAATGAAAAGGGGGCATTATCGTCGGACAGACCCTATATAGGTATAATAGGTAATGAGATCTGGTCGCTCTACGACATTGTTTTGGATCCGGTAAGTTCTTCTGTATGGGTCAAACGCAATGAGAATCAGGGTACCTACGCCCAATCGTCGGTGACGCATATGGTTACTGGTGACCGTACGGATATTTGCGGTGGCTGGATTGTCAATGGCCTATATAAAGGAGGAGTCGCGGAGCAAGCCGGTATCGAAATCGGTGATATAATTGTAGCCATAAATAATCGTCCTGTCAAAGAAATAACCTGGGAAGAGCAACGAAAAGGTTTGGAACTTCAGGGAGAAACTACATATACCGTTCAAAAACCCGACGGTCAAATCGTTTCCTATACTTTGTTTATTGGTAAACAGATTATTTGACCCAACTATATCCCATATAGTCCGGAGTTTGCTGTTTCCAAAAAATTTATGGAAAGGACGAGTATATGTCGATATGGAATCGGAACCGAGGACAATCGGTAAAGATGCCGCTCGCCGTCACACGCCGTTCCGCTTTGTTTTTGAATGTATGATCCATATTATTCGCCGAAAAACTCGCGGATAATTCCGTATGTTTTGTAAGTTTGGGGATAATTATGTGCGACTATGAAACATCCGGTAGATATTGATAATTGGAATCGTCGGGAGAACTATCTTTTTTTCCGGGATTTCGCCAATCCTTATTACAGTGTTACATCGCAGGTCGATGTAACGGAAGCGTATATTCGGGCGAAAGCGCTGGGTATCAAGTTTTCGCACTATGCGATGTACGCTTCGCTACGGGCTGTCAATTCCATTGAGGCATTGAGGTACAGGCAGGTCGATGGAAAGGTATGGCTATATGATCGGATCAGGCTCAATACGGCGGTTGCGCGTGAGGATCACTCCTTTGCATCGGTTATCATTCCCTATAAGGATACGCTGGAGGAGTTTGTCGCTGAAGCGCGAGGGATCATTGCGGCTGTGCTGCGGGGCGAGGGAGATGCGTACGGAGCCGATTCCGAGAAGGACACGTTTGTTATAAGTGTGAACCCGTGGTATAGCTTCACAGGGTTGCAGTTCCAGTTTCCGCAGAATGCAGGCGAGAATATCCCTTTGTCGGTATTCGGAAAGATAATGGTCGATATGCAGGGACGCCGTACGATGCCTGTGGCTGTAAGTTTCCATCATGGGTTTGTCGATGGTTATCAGGTGGGGCGTTATTGGGAGGCGTTCCAACATAATCTCGATACGCTCTCGATGTAAAATACACGATCCGATTTCGGCCGGAGTTTTACGGTTGTCTAATAGGAACAGGTAGGGATATAGGGGGGCTTTGAGGGGGGGGACATAAAGAATTATCCGGGTATTATCGTCTGTAAGTTGTGTCTTGCGGCGAGGTGATTTTTTGAGAGGTCTATCGCGGCGTCAGAGGGTCTTATGGATTTATACTGCTCTCCAAAGGAGGCTTTTAGTGGCTTATCCCTTGTAATGGGGATGGTTTTCTGTGTTTTTTAGCCGATTCAGGCGATTGTGAAAGATAATGAATAGAACGATCTTTGTATTGTGAAAAGGGATAAGTGTTAATAGGGTTGATGAAAGGTTAGAAAAATTTTTGCCAAGAAATTTTATTTGTTAAAGATTGTGTGTGGAAAAGTCTGCTGGGAAGCAGGCTTTTCTGTTTCCGGGAGGCGACAGGGGCCGGCATTTCAACCGGTATGCAGGGGCGGTCGCGTTCAAATGCCGGAACAAGTCGATCGCCCTGTCGCGGCAATGCGATCGGGGGATTCGTTGCTGCTTTGCTCATTGTGCGGTCGTATAGTCGGTAATTCGTCGGTGTTGCGGCAGGACGGTTTCGGGGGATGCGGATATCTGTCCGGGATTTTGCATCGAGCTGTGTCACGCGGCCCGTGTCGGTGCGTGTCCGGTGCCGGAGTGCGGTACGAGGTGCTCGGCTTGCCCCGGGACTCGTCTTTGCTGTGGCAGGTGCGGGTCGTGCCGAAGATCGATGTCCCCGGTACGACCCGCACGGGCCGGAGAGTCAGATGCGCGGTTTTACGGCGATGCGCAGCAGCAGCGACAGTGCGTAGATAATCAGGCCGTAGATCGGAGCGATGAACGCCACGCGCAGACCGCCCGAGAGCAGCGTGAATGTGACGGAGTATCCGGTTGTCTGGATGATTTGGAGAATGGAGTAAAAGCCGATCATCATACTCAACACTCCGAGGGTGCAAGCCAGCAATCCGAGCTCCTTGATCCAGCGCGGCGCTTTCCATGTGCAGAAGAGCATGGCGATCAGACAGAGGGTGAGTGCGGTCATCCAGCCGTAGCCGCCTTCCAGGTAGAGATCGGCCGGTGAATGTCGGCTTTCCGATATTGCAAATTCGCTGACCTCCCACTCTTGTGTTTCGGGATTCAGAATGGCGATCTCATGCTCGTTCAGTTGGGGCTCTTTCCCCGGTTCGGTCGGTAATGTGCGGGTGATCTCTTGGGCGGACGGGAGGGCGGTTTTCTCGCCGGGTGTCGCCGATGTCGATTCGGCATCGGCCGCAGCCGATGTGTCGGCGGACGGAGGCGGTACGATGGCGACCTTTTCCTGTGCGAAGAGCGGGACCGAGGCCAGCAGAAGCAGCAGGCCGGTTGCAAGCAGTCGTTTCATTGCGTAATGATTTTAGGTTTGACATTGAGTGGATCGATCCTATTGCAAAGGTAGGGAGACTCGGCTGCAAATCCAATGTCGAATCCCGCTCTTTGCCGGTCGAAAGCCGCTGTTGCGTCCCGGAGAGGTTGCGTTGCGACCGGAATTTTGCTAAATTTGCAATAAACGGCTGCTGCAGGGCGTACTCCGGTGTTCGGTTTCGCCGACTGGACGCGGTCTGTTGCGGGTCTTTGTGCGAAAACGACGGATATGAGACATTCGGTGATGATCGGCTATTGGTGCGTGGTGGTACTGATGCTCGCTTCGGTGATGGCGAGCTGCGGGTATGAGTTTCGTCAGGGGGTATTCCTTTCGACGACGATGTTACCCGGGATGTTTTGCGCCAAACTGTCGTTGCCGGGGGCGCTGCGTGCTTCGAACCGTCGGGCCGTGGCGGTCGCCGGCGTTGCGGGTGGCATACTGGTCATCGAATGGCTGGCGTTGCTGTTGGCGCATCGCTATATCTGGAGCGGTTGGTTGCCCGGTGACGGGATGGTTTTCCACGTTCTTTTCTACAATCCGGTTTTCATCGGGTTGCTGCTGGCTGCGGTCCTTATCCCCGAGAGGCTGCTGGACCGCTGGATAAAAGCGCGGTTGCCGCGGATGGAAACAGTGAGCTTCATCTCGGAGCGCCGCAAGGTGACGCTTCCGGTCGGCGAATTGCTCTATGTCGAATCCAACGACACGGAAGTGTTTCTGCACACGGCGGACGGCGGGCTCTATCCTACGCGAACCCGGATTTCGCAGTGGGAGCGTTTGTTGGACGATCGGTTCATACGCATCCACTGTGCTTGGCTGGTCAATGCCGAGCGGGTGTCCCGGGTCACTATGACGGATGTGACCATAGAGCGGGTCACTCTCGAAGTTTCCCGGAAATACCGCAACGCCGTCGCCGAGCGTTTCGGACTGCATAAGCCTGCGCGGTAACGTTCGTTCCGTCATTTTCCTATCCTGTCCGATGCGGCCTTGTGTCGATTGGATACGAATGTGCGTATATATGCAAAAAAGCGTCCCGTGAAGGGACGCTTTTCATTTCGAGGGGCGGTTATTATTTGCCCATGTAGTTTTTCACGTAGTGGTGGTGCTGTCCGTAGCGCTCGAATGCTGCCCGGTCCAGGGATTCCTGGGCCGAAGGATCGGCGATCGAGATGATCAGCCGCGCACGCTCCTGCAGGCTTTTGCCGTAGAGATTGACGGCGCCGTTTTCGGTGACGAACCAGTGGATGTGGTTGCGGGTGGTTACCACGCCTGCGCCGCAGGTCAGTTCCGGAGCGATCTTCGAGATGCCTTTGTTGGTCACCGAAGGCATGGCGATAATCGCCTTGCCGCCTTTCGACAGCGAAGCGCCGTAGATGAAGTCTATCTGGCCGCCGACACCCGAATAGAATTTCGTGCCCAGCGAATCGGCGCAAACCTGACCGGTGATATCCACCTGGAGTGCCGAGTTGATGGCCGTTACGCGGTCGTTCTTGGCGATGATGAACGGATCGTTGGTGTATCCCACGTCCATCATCAGTACGCCCGGGTTTTCGTCGATGAAGTCGTAAACCCGCTGCGAACCCATCAGGAAGGTGGAAACCATCTTGCCCTTGTCGATGTTCTTCGCTTCGCCGTTGATGACACCCTTCTCCACCAGCGGGAGAACGCCGTCGGCGAACATTTCGGTATGGATACCCAGGTTCTTATGGTTGCCGAGCTGTGCCAGAACCGCATTCGGAATAGCGCCGATACCCATCTGAAGCGTCGCACCGTCTTCGATCAGGGCCGCGCAGTGCTTGCCGATGCGGGTTTCGATCTCGTTGGGTTCGGTGAAATGCGCCTCTTCCAGCGGGGTATCGTCCTGTACGAAGAGGTCGATTTTCGACGAGTGGATCATCGCGTCGCCGAACGAACGGGGAACGTGCTTGTTCACCACCGCGATCACCGTGCGAGCCGTTTCCACGGCTGCCAGGGTCGCATCGACCGAGGTGCCGAGCGAAACGTAGCCGTGTTTGTCGGGCGTCGATACCTGGATCATCGCTACGTCGCAAGGTACCGTGCCGCTGCGATAGAGCTTCTGGGTTTCGCTCAAAAAGACGGGAATGTAGTCCGCATAACCGCTCTGCGTCACTTTGCGCACGTTCCCGCCCACGAAGAACGAGTCGAGCTGGAAGATGCCTTCGAACTGCGGATCGGCATAGGGAGCCGGCCCTTCCGTGTGCAGGTGGTGGATGTGCACATCCTTGAATTCGTGGTTGGCGCCGCGTTCGCACATGGCCTTAATCAGGCACTGGGGGGCCGAAGCGACCGAGCTGAGGTGAATATGGTCACCCGATTTGATGACTTTCACGGCTTCGGCTGCCGTTGTGAATTTAATCTGAGTGTTCATTTCTTTTTTCTTATTTTAGATAAGATTCCTTGCATTCGGTTAGTTGCGTTTTACCTCGACTTGCTCGTAACCTTCGATGACATCTCCTACGCGGATGTCGTTGAAGGATTCGATGTTCAGACCGCAGTCCTGACCCGTGAGCACCTCCTTGACATCGTCCTTGAACCGTTTGAGCGAGCCGAGCTTGCCCGTGTAGATCACGATACCGTCGCGGATCACGCGGATCGGGGTGTGGCGGGTCAGCTTGCCTTCGCGGACGACGCACCCGGCGACGGTGCCGACTTTGGAAATTCGGAAGATCTCCATGACTTCCGCCGAGCAGACGATCTCTTCCTTCATCACCGGTTCGAGCATGCCTTCGATGGCATCCTTGATGTCGTTGATCGCATCGTAGATGATCGAATAGAGGCGGATTTCGATCTCCTCCTTTTCGGCGAGCTTGCGTGCCGATGCCGACGGACGGACCTGGAAGCCGACGATGATGGCATTCGAGGCCGCCGCCAACAGAACGTCCGATTCCGAGATCTGACCGACGGCCGAGTGGATCACATTCACCTGCACGGTCTCCTTCGAGAGCTTGATCAGCGAACCCGACATAGCCTCAACCGAACCATCGACATCGCCTTTTACGATGATATTCAGCTCCTTGAACGATCCGATGGCGATGCGGCGTCCGATTTCGTCGAGCGTCACGTGCTTCTGGGTCATGATGCCCTGGATACGCTGGAGTTGCTCGCGTTTGTTGGCGATTTCACGGGCCGAGCGGTCGTCCTCCATGACGTTGAACGTGTCGCCTGCCTGGGGAGCACCGTTCAGACCGAGCACCTGTACCGGCGTCGAAGGGCCAGCTTCGGTCACTTTTTGGCCGTTTTCGTTGAACATCGCTTTCACACGGCCCGTGTGTATGCCCGAAAGCATTACGTCGCCTATGTGCAGCGTACCGTTTTGTACGAGCACCGTAGCCACGTAACCGCGGCCCTTGTCGAGTGTCGATTCGATGACGGCTCCCGAAGCGCGGCGGTTCGGATTGGCCTTCAGGTCGAGCATTTCGGCTTCGAGCAGCACTTTTTCGAGCAGTTTGTCGAGATTCAGGCCCTTTTTGGCCGAAACTTCCTGATCCTGGTATTTGCCGCCCCACGACTCCACGAGGTAGTTCATCTGCGAAAGCTGCTCCTTGATGTGGTCGGGGTTGGCTGCGGGTTTGTCGATCTTGTTGATGGCGAAAACCATCGGGACGCCTGCTGCCTGGGCGTGGTTGATCGCCTCGACGGTCTGGGGCATCACGTTGTCGTCCGCCGCGACGATGATGATCGCTACGTCGGTGATCTTGGCACCACGGGCGCGCATGGCGGTGAAAGCCTCGTGGCCGGGGGTGTCGAGGAACGTGATTTTCTGGCCGTTCAGCTCTACACTGTAAGCACCGATGTGCTGGGTGATACCGCCCGCCTCACCTTCGATGACGTTGGTTTTGCGGATATTGTCCAGCAGCGAAGTCTTACCGTGATCGACGTGTCCCATGACGGTTACGATCGGCGGTCGCGGCACGAGGTCTTCCTCGCTGTCCTGTTCGTCGTCGCCGATGGCTTCCTGGATGTCCGCCGATACGAATTCGGTCTTGAAGCCGAACTCTTCGGCTACGACCACGAGCGCCTCGGCGTCGAGACGCTGGTTGATTGATACCATCAGGCCCAGGTTCATGCAGGCCGTGATGACCTCGGTCGCCGAAACGTTCATCATCGTAGCCAGCTCGGCTACGGTCACGAATTCGGTGACCTTCAGGATGGAGCGTTCCTGCTCTTCGCGCTGGAATTCTTCGTTCATGCGCTCGGCTACGGCTTCGCGTTTTTCCTTGCGGTATTTCGAACCTTTGCTCTTGGCGTTTTTCGACGTCAGGCGGGCCAGTGTATCTTTCACCTGCTTCGAAACCTCCTCGTCGCTGATTTCGGGCCGAACGACGGGCTTCGGAGCTTTGAGTTTGTCCTTGCGGGTCTTCTTGTTCTCTCCCGGACGGGGTTGGTTGGATTGCGGGCCTTGTCCGCGGCCGGGCTGTGCGGCGGATTTGCCGTTGCTGCCCGGCTTGGGGCTGCCTGCCGGCGTACGGGTCACGTCCACTTTCTCTTTACTCAGGCGTTTGCGTTTGTGGCGGTTGCCCGGTGTGAATCCCGATACGTCCATCGTGCCGAGTACCTGCGGGCCCGTGAGGGTCTGCACGGCGGGGCGGAAGATGTTGTCGCTCTTGGGCGCCGCTTCCGGTTCGGGTTTGGCTGCGGAAGCCGTTTCGGAGGCAGGTGCCGCTTCCGTTTTGGGGGCGGCCGGTTGCGGCAGGCAGCCGGAGCCGCAGCCTCCGGTACGGGCTCTGCCGCCGGTTTGCTTACCGGTTTCGGAGCCGGTTTGGGCTTGGGCGAAAGATCTATTTTGCCCAGAATTTTGGGCTGGGGCAGTTCGTCCTTGACGCTGATGACGTTGCTTTTGATAATTACCTCCTGCTCCTCTTCGCGCGTCTGTTTCTGTGCCTCTTCGAGGGTGATCGTAGCCTGCTTCTGGGAGATTCGCTCCCGGATGCTTTCCCGTTCGTTGCCGGTAATTCGGCTCCCGCCGAATTCCTTCTCCAGAACGGCATAGACGTCCGGTTCCACCAGCGTATTGGGCGAACCGTCGGTTTTTATACCCTTCTTTTGCAGGAAGTCCGTGATGGTATTCAATCCCACCTTGAACTCCTTGGCAACCTGGATAAGTCTTAATTTTCTTTCGTTACTCATATATCGGTTTTAATTTTTGTGCGATGGGACGGATTACTCCTCGAATTCCGCTTTCAGTATCTCGACGACTTTCTGTGCCTGTTCCAGCTCCAGGTCGGCACGGGCGGCGATCTCTTCGACGGGCAGTTCCAGCACGCTCTTGGCCGTGTCGCAGCCGCAGGCTTTCAGGGCGTCGATCACCCAGCCGTCGATCTCGTCGGCAAATTCGGTGAGTGCAACGTCTTCCTCCTCGATTTCGCGGTAAACATCGATATCGTAGCCGGTCAGCATCTTCGAAAGCCGGATGTTCAGGCCGCCCTTGCCGATGGCCAGCGATACCTGGTCGGGCTTGAGATAGACCGAAGCTGTCTTCTTCTCCTCGTCGATGGTGATGCTCGAAATCTTCGCGGGGTTCAGGGCACGCTGGATCATTAACTGCGGGTTGGTCGTGTAGTTTACCACGTCGATATTTTCATTGCGCAGCTCCTTGACGATCGAGTAGATGCGCGATCCCTTCATGCCGACGCAGGCACCGACCGGATCGATGCGTTCGTCGTAGGATTCGACGGCTACCTTGGCACGCTCGCCGGGGATGCGGACGATCTTCTTGAGGGTGATCAGACCGTCGAAAATTTCGGGGACCTCCTGCTCGAAGAGCCGTTCGAGGAACTGGTTGGCCGTGCGCGAAAGGATGATGCGCGGCTGGTTGTTGTTCATCTCGACGCTCTTGACGATCGCCTTGATCGTGTCGCCCTTGCGGTAATAGTCGTTGGGAATCTGCTCGGTCTTGGGCAGGATCAGCTCGTTGCCCTCGTCGTCGAGGATCAGCACCTCTTTCTTCCATACCTGATATACCTCGCCGGTGATGATCTCGCCGACCTTCTCCGAATATTTTTCGTAAAGGTTGGCCTTCTCCAGATCGAGGATGCGCGAAGCGAGATTCTGACGCAGCGACAGCACGGCCCGACGTCCGAACGATTCAAGTTTGATCGGATCGACGTATTCGTCGCCCACTTCGTAGGTCGGATCGATGGCCTTAACCTCCGATACGGCGATTTGCATGTTCGGATTCTCCACCGCGCCGTCCTCCACGACCGTACGGTTTCGCCAGATCTCCAGGTCGCCCTTTTCCGGGTTGATGATCACGTCGAAATTCTCGTCCGTCTCGAACTGCTTCTGAAGCGCGTGGCGGAAAACGTCCTCGAGGACTCCGATCATCGTGGCCTTGTCGATGTTTTTAAGCTCCTTGAACTCTGCGAAATTGCTGATAAGATTAAGATTATCCATTGGTTTTTTATCTTGTTTATTTTTGAATTTCCACTATTTGAAATCGAGGTATTCCTTCGTGTATTTGATCTCTGAGAAAGGGTAGCGGCGCGTAACCCGCACCGTCTGTTTCCGCTTTTTACCCTCTACGGCCTGCTTCTCCTCGTAGGAGAGGGTGAGTCCCTCCTGGTCCGCCTCGTCGAGCGTCGCCAGAATCTTCACGCCGCTTTTGAGCAGCACTTCGACCGGCTTGCCGATCAGTTTGCGGTATTGGCGGAGGTGCTTGAGTTCCGAGCCGATGCCCGCCGAAGCTACCGTGAGGGAGAAATCCTCCGTGTCGCGGTCGAATTCGGCCTCG
>OAUV01001733.1_pt1 | contig 10472 bp, 9 predicted proteins | sample 1516841 | NCBI WGS metagenome assembly OAUV01 (sample SAMEA2580044, study PRJEB22360) | human gut metagenome | biome: human gut; feature: human-associated habitat; material: faeces | place: Denmark | collected 2008/2010 | reverse complement strand
AAGCCAGTAGCCCACCTGCTGGAGGTTGGCGAGGAGGTTGCGGTGCGTGAGGATGGCGCCCTTGGCAACGCCGGTCGTGCCGCCCGTGTACTGCAGGAAGGCGATGTCGGTGTTGTGGATCTCATGGGCGGTGAAGCCGTGGCGGCGGCCGATCTCAAGCGCTTCGTTGAAGCCGACGGCGTTCGGGAGCGAGTATTCGGGCACCATCTTCTTTACCTTGCGCACGACGAAGTTGACGAGCGTGCGCTTGAAGAACGGGAAGAGGTCGCCGACGGCGGTCGTGATGATGTGCTCGCACTTCGTGCCGGGCAGGGCGTTCTGGAGTGTCTTGGCGAAGTTCTCGATGATGATGATCGCCTTCGCCTCGGAGTCGCGCAGCGTGCCGTTGACCTCGCGGGAGGTGTAGAGCGGGTTGATGTTGACGACGATGTAGCCCGCGCGCAGGCAGGCGTACATGGCGATGACGTACTGCAGAAGGTTCGGCATCATGATGGCGACGCGGTCGCCGGGCTTGAGGCCGAGACTCTGGAGGTAGGCGGCGAGTTCCTTGGTGAGCGCAGCCGTGCGGCTGTAGGTCAGGCCGCAGTCCATGTTGGTGTACCCCACCTTGTCGGGGTAGCGCGCGGCGATGTCGTCGAGGACGGCCGGAATGCTCGGATAGCGGTCCGGATTGATTTCGTGCGGGACGCCTGCGGGGTAGCTCTTGTACCAGGGAAAGCTTTGAGTCATGTCTTAGTGATCTTCGAATTCTTGCGATGGTGGCCGGCCTGAGCCGGCGGTGCGGATGCGCCCGAAGGAAGGCTTGGCTCCCATGGCCCGCGCCGTTGATGAACATCGGCGAAAGGCGGACAAGCGCACCTAGCTTAAGTTTAGCGGCACGAGGACGCGAAAACGAGGTCAAAAAACACGACTTAACCCCTATATGCGCAAAAAGCCTCCGGATTCCGGAGGCTTTTCGTGTGCGGAACCTGAGCGGAAGGCTTAGGCTTCGAGCGTCAGGCAGTGGCGGGCGTAATCTTCAACGGCTTCCCAGTCGGTGTAGTCGATGACGGCCGTCATTTCCGTCGGGCCCTTGGTCATCTTCATGATCATCTGGATGAGCTTGGCGTCGATCCAGCTCCAGTTCGGGTAGTCGACTTTGCCGGCGAAGCACTTGACGTCCTTCGGGTGCCACGGGTTGTTCTCAAGGAACTTGCGGCAGTAGACGTTGCCTTCGGGCGTGGCCTTGGCCGGGTTGCGGGCGATGACGGTCACGTTGAAGAAGCTGTTGGGCTTGGCGTCGAGGACGGCCTTCCAACGGTTGACGAAGGCGAGGAACTGCTTGCGGAACACGCCGTAGAGGACGGGAGCGCCGCAGATGACAAGGTCGTACTTGTTCCAGTCGACGCCTTCGCGGTCGGCTTCAAGCACGTGCATCATGTCGGCCTGGTGGCCTTCGGCAATGATGGTTTCCCAAATGCGGCGGGCGATACGAGCGGTATGGCCGGAGCGGCTGTCGTAAACAACAAGCACCGTCTTCATGTTCTATTCTCCAAAAGGGTCGCCGGCGCGCAGGCGAGCGCACGCCGAAAAATGTGTTTCAAGAGCAGGGCTTTCGCAGGTCTTCCCTACTCCCGCCTGTATTTTAGCCAAGTGTATATTGTCCGAGCCTTAACCGTATGGGGAGAAACGACGAAGATTGCGGGTAAAACCCGATGTTGCAAGGACAATCAGTGCTACAATCACGCACTTGTGACGGCGACCGTTCGCCGTCGATAGTTTCACCCATCGCCGTGTCCGCCTGCTGCCCGACGTGCAGCCTTTTTTTGTTTTTGAGGACCCGGCGGATCAACTTGGAAGAATATGGCAAAGGAAGATCTCATCGAGATGTCGGGCCAGGTGCTTGAAGTGCTGCCCGATGCCCGTTATCGCGTCAAACTTGACAACGGTCATGAACTGGTGGCCTACACCAACGGCAAGATGCGCAAGCATCACATCCGCATTCTCGCGGGCGACAAGGTGTCCCTCGAGCTCTCGCCGTACGATCTGACCAAGGGCCGCATCACCTTCCGTCACATCGAAGGCCGTCCGCCCGCCGGTGCCCAGAACGGCAACCGCCGTCGCTAAGAGGCCCGGTCGTCAGACCGCGTGAAAAAATGAAAAACCCCCGAAGCCGCATGGCCCGGGGGTTTTCTTTTGGTCGTTCCTTCCGGACGTCCGTCCTTCTGCTTAGAACGCGTCCTTGTAGAGGATGAAGAATGTGATCGTCAGATGGTAGAAGACGGGGGCCGCGAAGGTGAGGGGAGCGAGGCGCGCAAGCGTGCCGCGCGTCATGTAGATGTCTCCTTCGCCTGCAAGGCGCGTGGCGCCCATGCTGTGGCGCACGGAGTTGATGACCAGGTCGCCCATCACGCAGGAGGCCGCGATGATGACGGCCATGATGACGGCCTGCCAGGCGCGGAACGGCGTGATCCAGAACATGGCCGCACCGGCGAGCACGCCGCAGAAAGAGCCGATGAGCGTGCCCTTGATCGTGCGGTTGGAGTTGAAGCTCAGGGTCTTGCCGCCGAAGAAGGAGCTGGCGATGCTCGAGGCGAGGTCGCTCACGAATACGACGAGCAGGAAGAAGAGGAGCAGCAGCGGACCGGACGAGTTGTAGCGCGTTAGGTCGAGCGTCGCGATGGCGGGTGCGTGGCTCACGCAGAAGACGCAGAGCATGACGCCCCACTGCACCTTGGCGACGCGCTCGAGATAGCGCTCCGTGTCCTTCGTCATGGCCATGATGACGGGCAGCGCGAGGAACAGGTACGTCGGAATGAAGAGCGTCGTGAAGTACGAGAGGTCGAAGCCGATGAGCGCGTACTGCACGGGAATCGCGATGTAGAACGCGACGACGAGCGCATTGTGGTCGGTGGGCTTCGTAGGCGTGATCGCGATGAACTCCCTCAGCAGGAAGAAGCTGATGAGCGCGAAGAAGACGAGAAGCGTGGCCTGGCCGAGCGCGAAGGCGATCGTGAAGACGACGATGAGCCACCAGGACATGCGCACGCGGGCATTGACCGCAAGCAGGCGGGCGCGATGTTCGGGATCGCTGCTGCGGTTCAGGGCCCAGTTGGCGTAGAAGGTGCCGGCGGCGGCAAGAAGCGCGAGGCCGACGAGAAGGATGCCGTAGGCCTCCTGAATGGTGAATCCGAGTCTCATGGCTGTGCTAGGGAGATGATGGCGTTGCGGGCGCGTTCAAGGAAATCCTCCTTCAGGTCTTCGGGAGAATGCTCGAGCGGGGCGCCGAAGCGGATGGAGCAGACGGTGGGAACGGGAAGCAGCACGCCCTTGGGCATGGCGCGGTGCAGGTTCTCGATGTAGACGGGAATCAGCTCGACCTGAGGAAATTCCTTCATCAGGCGCCAGATGCCGGACTTGAACTCGCTCGGCAGCGGTTGGGGACGGCGGGTGCCCTCGGGGAAGATGATGAGGGAGGAGCCTTCCTGTAGCGCCTGACGCAGGGGATCGAGCGGATTGCTGTGTTCCGTGCGGCGGCGGTCGACGAGCACGACGTTGAGCTCGTCAAGCGCGATGCGGCGGCGAAGCAGGCCCTTTTCCCAGTAGTCCTTGGCGGCGACGGGGCGAACGAAGGGACGGAGCTGCGGGGGCAGCGAGGCCCAGATCACGATCGTGTCGAGATGGCTCGTGTGGTTGGCGAAGTAGATGCGCTGTTTGGAGGACGGCGCACAGCCCTGCCAGTGGGGGTAGGCGCCGACGAGCAGCCTCGTGAGCCACACGATGGGCGTCATTAGCTTGAACGATTTGAACACGATATGTTCCTGTTTTAAGGGAATCTAAACATTATAAACCGCACGGCTGGTACGCTTAAACGGCATTTTCCGCAGTGCCGCCAACGGTCAGCGCATCGATGCGGATGGTGGGCATGCCTACGCCCACGGGTACCTGCTGGCCGTCCTTGCCGCACTGTCCCGTGCCCTCGTCAAGTGCAAGATCGTTGCCGATGAGCGGGATGTGCTTGAGGGCCTCGGGACCCGAGCCCGATAGCATGGCGCCGCGCACGGGGTGAGTGAGCCTGCCGTCCTCGATCATCCAGGCGCGGCTCATCGCAAAGACGAACTTGCCGCTGGTGATGTCAACCTGGCCGCCGCTGAAGTTGCTCGCGTAGATGCCTCGTTTGACCGACTTGACGATGTCGGCGGGATCGCAGTCCCCGGGCGTCATGAAGGTGTTGGTCATGCGCGGCAGGGGCAGCGTGGCGAAGCTCTCGCGTCGGCCGTTGCCCGTCGGGGCGGTTCCGAGAACGCGGGCGCTCGTGAGGTCGTGCATGTAGCCCGTGAGGATGCCGTCTTCGATGAGCGTCGTGCGCGCGGCGGGCGTGCCTTCGTCGTCGGCGCAGATGGAGCCGCGCGCTAGTCCGATCGTGCCGTCGTCGACGACCGTGACGCCGGGGGATGCGACGCGCATGCCGATCCTGCCCGTGAAGGCGGAGGTGCCCTTTCTGATGAAGTCGCCTTCAAGTCCGTGGCCCACGGCCTCGTGGAGCAGAATGCCGGGCCAGCCCGGACCGAGCACGACGGGCATGATGCCTGCAGGTGCGGGTGCGGCGCCGAGATTGTGGATTGCCTCCGAGACGGCGTCGCGAGCCCACTTACGGATGCGCTCCCGCGTGAAGAACTCAAGCCCCGCGCGTGCGCCGCCTCCGGCCGAGGCTCGCTCGCGCCTGCCGTTTTCCGAGGCGATGACCGAGATCGAAAGGTAGACCATGGGGCGGATGTCGCCCGAAAGCAGGCCGTCAAGGCGGCAGAGGAGCGTTGCATCCGTCTCGCACTGAAGGGTGACGACCACGTCTGTGACCCTGGGATCCGCCTCGCGCGCCAGGGCGTCGGCCTCGCGGATGAGCTCAAGCGCCTGTGGCGTGTGCATGTTCGAGGATGCGTCCTCCGTCCCGCAGCAGGGCCTGTAGGAGCCGGGGGGGAGGCAGGCGGGTATGACGACGCCTGGGGCGCCCTCGGGGGAGTAGGCGGCCGAGGCGACCACGGTGCCTGCAGCATCGAGAAGCGAGACGGGCGTGAGCACGTCCGTGTAGGCGAGCGTGGAGGTCTCGCCGCAGACGGTGCGCAGTCCTGCGCCCCTGTCGATGGAGAATCCGCCCGTCTTGACGGCGCCCTCGTCGAGAATCCAGGAACGGGAGACGGTCTGCTGAAGGTAGATGTCCGCCCAGTCCGCGCCTGCCGGCGTCATGCGGCCGAGCACCTTGAGAAGCGCGCCGTCGTCGAGTCCCGTGCCCGAGTAAAAAAGCGCTTGAGCGGCCGAAAGCCGCTCAAGCGAGGATGTGAATGTCGTCATGTGTTCAGTAGATCGTGCGCGAGGCGAGCGCGGGAAGCGTGCTTCGGACGTTCTCGAGCTGGCTGCGCTCGATGTTGCCGATCACGATGCCCGTCCCGGAGGCGAGCTCGCTCACCATGCCGCCCCAGGCGTCGATGATTCTGGAGTGGCCCCAGGTGCGCCTGCCGCAGGCATGGTGTCCGCCTTGGGCGGCCGCTGCGACGAAGCACTGGTTCTCGATGGCGCGTGCAGCGAGCAGCGTCGCCCAGTGGGCGCGGCCCGTCATTTCCGTGAAGGTCGCGGGCAACACGATGAGGTCGGGCTGGGAAAGGCCGCGGAAGAGTTCGGGAAAGCGCAGGTCGAAGCCGAGCGAGAGGCCGACGGAGAAGGACTCGCCGTCCCAGGTCGTCATCCTGAAGGTGACGGGGGACTTGCCGGGTTCGATGTAGATGCGCTCGTCGTAGAACTCGGTCTTGTTCTGCAAGCGGAAGAGATGGATGCGGTCGTAGCGGGCCGCGATGTTGCCTTCCGGATCGAACACGAGCGAGGACTGCGTGTAGTGGGTGGCGTCCTTTCCCTTGAGCGGAATCGAGCCAGCGACGACCCAGAGGCCGCAGCGCATGGCCGCCATGCGCACGGCATCCTGGATCGGGCCTTCGCCGACGGCTTCGGCAATGCCGAGGTTGGCGGCGTCGCCCGCCATCAGGGCGAAGTTCTCGGGGAGCACGACGAGATCGGCGCCCGAGTCGGCGGAGGCCGAAATGAGGTTGACGGCGTCGAGAACGTTCTGTTCGGGATCAATGCCCGAAATCATCTGGCAGGCGGAAATGCGCATGGTGTCAAAAGAAAGGGATGTTGTGTCCGCACATTGTAGCGGATGCGTTCTAGTCGAAAAGCGGGCGGATGCGCTCGCCGGGCGCGGCGGGCTTGATTTCCGCGCCGAGTTCTGTTCGCGAGGCCTTCTCGACGACGGGGTCGTCGAACGGGCCCTTGATCTCGTACTCCATGCGGAACATGTTCGAGAGCTGGTCCTTGAAAACCCACTGCGTGAGGAAGGTGCCGATGCCGACGGCGGGGTTGATGATCGAGAGCGCAAGCGCCGGCCCGCCCGCGTTGATGGCGGGGAGAATGATGGCGTCGAGGTCGAGCGTCTCCCTGACGAGGCTGATGCTGCCGCCCACCATCACGGTGGCGGACGAGCCGAGGACGGAGGCCTTCGGAATGCTCAGGACGCCGTTCTTCACCGTGCCCGCAACGTGGGCGGAGTCGAATGCGAAGCCCTTGCCGAGCACGTCCCTGAAGTCGAGCGTGAGCCTGCGCAGAAGGTGCTGCATCGACAGCAGGCTCAGCAGGCGGCCTGCGCCGGGCTCGATCTGCAGGAATTCGCCGCGCTTCATCTCACTTGAGAAGGAGCCCCTGAGCGTGGAGAGGTCGGGGCGGTGAGGCGCGTTGTTCCAGGAGAGGTCGGCGTGCAGGGTCGTCGGCGCGCCGTTCACGGCGTGCGGAATGTCGAGGCTCGCCAGAAGCTTGCCCGCGTCCGGAATGTTGCCGTCGATCGAGACGGAGGTCTCGCCCGACTTGCCGGGCGTGTGCACCCAGCTACCTCGTGCGCGGATGACGCTGCCCGCATTGCGAAGGGCCGCCTCGGTGATGCGCCAGACGATGTTGCCCGCCTCGACCCTTCGGCTGGCCTCGAACTCAACCTTGCCGAGGTGACGCTTGTCCACCTTGAGGTCGTCGATGACGAGTGAGATGTCGGGCAGGTCGGAGACGGTCGTGACGGCCTCCTGCCTGGCGCTCGGCACGAAGCTCTCGGCCTTGCTGTCGGGAAGCGCGAAGCGGGTGAGGTTGACCTTGAGGCGTGCATGGGCCTCGCTCGTCGCCTGGTTGTATTCGATCTGTCCTGCGGCGTCGTCGCCCGCCACCCTGACGTGCCAGTCGTTCTTCGCAAAGCGTCTGGCCGTGAGGCTGAGGTTGCGGAACTCCTTGTCCGACCAGAGGGCGCCGCCGATCTCGGCTTCGACCATGGAAATGCGGTCGACGGCCGACTCCCCGGCTGCGGTCCTGCCGCTGCCGGGCTTCGCGGGACTTTCGTCCTGAAGAATGTAGGGCTGCCAGTCGTCGATGGACGCACGGGGCGTCTCGACGCGGATTGCGATGCCTTCGGCGGGGACCCGCCTGGGGGGGGGTCCGCGGACCGACGCCGCATGGGTGCGGATCCGAGGCCTGCGTAGCCGTGCCTGAGCGAGAGGCCGTCCTTGTCGCGGGTGAAGCGAAGCGCCACGGCGGCGCGTCCGGGGCTCGATACGTCGACGTGCATGGCCTTTTCGGGAAGCGTGACGCTGAAGGTCGTGGGCCACTTCTCGCCCGCCGCCTTTTCATAGGGCTCGGGCAGCGTACTCGCGATGCCGTCGAGGTCCGTCCTGCCGGTGACGGCGAAGCGGCTCTTCGTGAGCCCGATTTCGGCGTCGACATGAACGGGAGATGTGCCCGTGAGCTTTTTGAAGAAGAGCTCGGCGACATCAATGCCGAGGAAGTGCTCGAGTTCGGCTGTCGTCGGCTCGGCATCGATGCCGAGCGTCATGACGCCGTCCTTCGTTTCGGCGGTGACCTTGACGGGCTTGCCGCCGGGACTCGTGCCCGTGAGGGGCGCGGGCGTGACGACGCTCTTTTCCGTGATGTGCAGGCTCCCATTGACGCCCGAGACCGTCGGCAGGTTGAGGCCGTAGTAGAAGGTGGCGTTGCGGATGTCCGCATCGATGTTGACGCGCAGGTTTCTGACGATGTCGTCGGAAAGGGGAATATGAAGGTTCATGCGCACGTCGGCGGCGCCCGAACCTTTGCTTTCGGCGAACGCGGAGGAGAGGATGTCGTTGAGCATCCTGCCCTGATTGAGATAGCGGAGCACGCGGCCGAGGTCTCCCTGGGCGCGGCCCGTGATCTCCAGATCGGCGTCCGTGTAGGACTTCATGCTGACGACGACGTCGCTTGCCTTGAGGTCGTGCGAGGTTGCGCTCCGGCCGCGGATTTCGAAGCCGTTTCCGATGAAGGCGAGGTGCGCGTCGATGTTGTTGAGAACGGGCCAGCTCGAGGCGGTCTCCCAGCTGCCGTCGGCCTTCCTGACGTGCGAGGGGAGGAAGTCGAGCCTGCCGCCCGTCATGTCGGCCTCGATCGCAAAGTGTCCGTCGTTCTTGTGCTTGCCGGCCCAGGGGAAGTGCTCGAGCGGTCCCTTCACGATGAAGGTTCCGTTGGAGCCGCTGCCGCCGAGAATGCCGGCCTCTAGCCAGTCGAGCACGTCGTCGCCCACGACGAGCGGAATGTAGTAGGGCACGGCCGTCGCCCTGGCCCTGCTGATCGTGCCGTTGAGCTCAAGCGTGCCGGGGCCGCCCGTCGCCTGCCAGCTGCCGCTTCCCTTGAGCGCGGCGTCCGGATTCGAGGCCTCGAAGGACGGAAGACGGACGGTGAGCGTCGGATGGGGCACGATCTCGGCGGTTGCCTTGAGCGTGTCGAACTTCATGTCGGGGTGACGGAAGATGCCGGGGAAGGAAAGGGTCGACTTCGGGCTGTCGAGGACCACCTTGAAGCCCTCGCCGTTCTTGAGGGGGGAAATCGAACCCGAAATGGCCCTGATGCCGGGAATGCCGTCCGCAGCCTTGAGGGAGAGGTCCTTGAAGGTGGCGGCGGGACGCCAGTTGCCGGGGTCGGAGGGATTGCCCGAGAAGGCGACGCTGACGTCCTTCAGGTAGCCCTCGGGGGCGTGTGCGGTCACGAAGGAGCGCACGGCGTCGTCAAGCGGAAGCTCGGGAACGAGGGCGATGAGCGAGCCGATGTCGAGGCGCGAGACGGTGATGGCACCGTCGGAGATCTGGCCCGCGCTGTCGGTCCTGATCGTGACCGAGGCGTCGGTGGGCTTGAGGCGGCGACGGTCGGCCGTCATAAAGTCCAACTTCCTTACGCCGAAGGTCTGTTCGGCGCGATCGCCGAACGAGCCGTTGTAGTAGAGGCGCGATTCGAGCCAGGCAAGCTTCAGGGGCTCGTTCCCGAAGCTGAGTGGGGATGTCGAGCAGCGCGACGTCGGCCGTGGCGCTCGTGATGCGGCCGTCCGCAAAGCCCGCCCAGACCTCGGCGGCGCCCGAACCCGAGGACATGAACTGCGGGAAGCCCGCGCGCGAGAGAAGCTTCGCGACGTCGGCGTGCGAGAAGCGCACGTAGACCTGTCCCTTCCAGGTCAACGGGTTCGACGTGTCCGTGAAGATGTGGCGGTCGATGCGGGCCACGGCGGGGAAGTATTCGCCCTGCCTGTGCGGACTCTCCTCGGCGCTGATGTGAGCGGTGCCGTCGACGGCGACTCGCCAGTCGAGAAGCGTCTGCTCGAAGACGACGTTAGCGTTCATGACGCGGACTTCGGCGGCGCCGGGGCTGTAGCGGTCGTCATAGGTGATGGTGCCGTTGACGAGCTCGAGCTTCTTCTGCGCGAGTAACCAGGCGGCGACCCTGCTGTCGCCGGAAGCGGCGAAGTCGGATTCCTCGTCGCTTCCTTCGGGGAGATTGACGACGAAGCCCGCGATGTCGAGCGTCGTTTTGTCGAGACGGGTGATGCGCAGGTCGGGACTGCTGATGCGCAGCAGCTGGAAACGTGGCTCGAAATGCCAGAGCGAGGACCAGGCGAGTCTTGCCTTGACTTCGGGGAGCGTGAGCGAGACGGGGCCGCCCGGCCTTGCAAGCTCGAGCTGCCTGACGGTGATGACGGGCCAGAAGCGCTCGAAGCCTGCGGAGAATTCGCCCGCATGGACGTCGACGCCCGCGGCTTCGGAGACGAGTGCTGTGATTTCATCCCTGTAGTGGTCGGCCTGCGTCATGAAGAAAACGCGGGTGCAGATGACCAGGATGCAGATGATGAAGTAGAGCCAGACGGCGAGCTTCACGATCGGCTGGGAGAAGCTGAGCTGCGTCGCGAAGTTGCCGCGACCTCTGTAGCTGATCGAACGGCGGCGGAAAAAAAATTTCTTCATCGGCGGCGGTGCAGAGTCTGAGACCTTTTGACAGAACCCGTGCGCCGCAAGCCTCTCATTTCAATGGGAGGTAAGGCGCACAAAGTTTTCGAACGTGAAGTAACATTGCCTTATGCGCACCTCCACCTCTTCCTACATCGTCGAACTTCCGCT
>OAUV01001731.1_pt1 | contig 10490 bp, 5 predicted proteins | sample 1516841 | NCBI WGS metagenome assembly OAUV01 (sample SAMEA2580044, study PRJEB22360) | human gut metagenome | biome: human gut; feature: human-associated habitat; material: faeces | place: Denmark | collected 2008/2010 | reverse complement strand
CAAACGCGCCGGGGCGGGGGATTGTCCCTCCGCCCGCCGGATCGTGTGAAAGTGTTCGTTTAGTTTTTCCTGACAACGATGTTGTCCAGACAGATACGGCCGTTGGCGCTGGTAGATCCTGCACCTGTCGTATCCCAGCATATCTGGGTTTCCGCCGTCGCGCCTTCGATGGTTATCGAGAAATTGGACCATTTCTTCAAGGCCTCGTTTCCGTGTTTGGGGCAGTGCGCCGATGTGATATTGATCGACTTGCCGCCGCTTTCCGGAGCGATCGATGCGGCCGAACCGCTGCCTTCGACGACCACTTGCGCCGAAGCGATTGTTCCGGCATTCAGTACTTTGACGGGAATGTCGTGTTCCGATGCAAACCGGACGGCGTCGAATGTGACGGTGACGGTCGATGCCGCGGTCAGTTTTGACAGTTTGGGCGTGGTCAGCACTCCGTAATACATATTCGAACCCGAAGCCGAATTGGAGAGACGGACGTATCCCGGAAACTCATAACAGTATTTGATGCCCCAATCCGTCAGTCCCCGGTTTGCGAGATAGGCCGGTGCCGCATCCTTGTCGGAACTGATGTTTATGCCGAACGTCGTGTAACTTGCAGTAGCCGTGGCAGGTTCGGTGCCGTCGATGGCCGCAGGACTCGTGGATGCCAGTTTTCTGCCGCTGCTTGCCACTTTCCCCGTCTGGATCCAGTCGCCTCCGTATACCATCAGATCGAAATACTGTTCCAGAATGATCGACGGATCTTCGTTCTCGACGAGTTCCAGACGATAGCGCGGAGTCTTGTCGGCGTTGGTGCAGTCGATCTCGACGTCTATTTTGCAGGTCGATCCCGAAACATTGACCCAGAATTTATTTATATCAGCATCTTCGGTCTTGGCCGTCATTTGTCCGAGACTTTCCCGCACGTAGTATACGGCTGCCGGGTAGGTGTAGAACGGGACGGTCGCATAAACGCTGTTTACGGTTCCGACGCCGCCGTTGCCGCTGTAAGCGGTGAACCCGTAAGGCGTGTTCTCAATCAGGATGGTGATGTCGTCCGAGGCCTTGCAGGTGATCGCAGCGGTATAGATGCCGGATTCCGACTCTTTGAGTTCGTACAGGCTTCCGTCGGAAGTCCTTGCCCATACGCCCTCCGAAGTGTCGATCAGCTGGAACGGAAGCGTAAGCTCCTCCGAATCCTCCGAATCGGGCAGTTGGCCCTTGGCGTATATGGTAAAGGTGTTTTTCGCTTCCGGATCGAATCCGCTCTTGGTGATTTTCAATACGTCGGCTCCGACTTCGGTCCATTGCGTCTCGTCGTTGAATTTGTAGGCATAGCCGATGGCGCCTTTGACGGCTTGCCATGTGACGACGACCTCGTCTGCGGATTCGCCTCTGGTGCATGACGGGGCCGGGGTCGGAAGCGTCGGGTCGATGTCGAAATCGACGGTGCGTTCGGCCGAGTCGGTCGTGTGTCCCTGATTGCCGACGGCATAGATGCGGAACGTATGCGAACCGCGCGAGAGTCGGGTCAGTTTCAGGGTTGTGGTCGCTGCGTCGACGGTCGTGTATTCGGTGGAGTTGTCCAAAGCATAGGCATAGCCTTCCGCTTTTGTGACGGCATCCCATTTGAAAGAGGCGGTCGCCAACTCGGTCGTAACCGCAAGTTTTTTGGGGCTGACCAGCTCGATGCTCATGACCTCGTCGTCCGACGATTCGCACGAACTCAGGCCGAGCGCCAGAAGCAGGCAGGGGAATAATAATAACTTTTTCATATAGGTTCGGTTCTTAGTCTGTTTTTAATAATCCAGATGGTATATGCCGGGATGCGAATCGGGGTCGGTGAAGACCGTCTGTTCGTATTTGTTGCCGAAGCGGTCGATCGCCTCGACCTTTACGTCCGCATCGGGATTCGTCAGCGTGTAATAGAACATGTGATCCGTGGCCTTGTTGTAGCTGCTGCTGTTGTTCAGGATGCCGATGTGGTAGGCCACCGTCCATGCGTCCTTGTCCGAATACTGGGTCATGGTGCCGGTTTTCGCGCCGTTTTCATAGACATTGACGGTCCAAGCGGGGTCCCAGTTCCAGATGTTCGCGACGATCTGGCCGGCGTTTTTCTTCGAGAAGTAGTACGAAGCGTCGCCGCCGCCGGTGAATTTGTCGGACCCGCGGTAGAGCCGGATCTGGAAATCTTCGCCGTGCTGCACCGATTTGTAGTTCCACTCCTTCATCGCGGCGCCTTCGATGCGGTAGATGCCGAAGCCGATGGGCGTGCCTTCGGTGCAGACGGTCGAACGCCACCATGCGCCGCAGGAGGTGCCCGTGACATGCTCGAAGATCTCCTTGCCGTTCTTGGTGTGGATGTGGTTGATGTTCGAGTGGGTGTGGGCCGACATGATCGTTGCGTATTTGTACTGCGAGAGCAGCTCCAGCACTTCGTCGTAGTAGGCGTATTTGCTGTTGCGGAAGGGAATGTGAACGCACAGGATCACCATTTTATCCTTCGGAACATAGCTCAGGTCCTGCTTCAGCCACTCGTATTGCTCGGCGCTGAAACCGCCGGTGTAACCTGCGCTCTCCTGACATTCGTGGATGATGTTGTCCATCGATACGATATGCACGTCGCCGCGGTTGAACGAATAGTCCACCGGACCGAAGAAGCTTTCGTATTTCGCGCGGGCCTCCTTCTCGTTGGCCGTCGGGAATTCGTGGTCGTGGTTGCCGATGGTCGAGAATACGGGGATTCCCGTCTGTTCGGGCTGCAGGGCCACCACCATGTTGCTGTAGAGCGCCCATTTGTTGTTCACCAAGTCGCCGAGGTGGATGGCGTAGCACGGGATGTCGGCCGAGGCGGAATACTCCCGGATGTCCTTGGCCGCTTCGCGCTTGAACCGGACGGCGTGCGCCGCCTCGTTGATCTGGGGGTCGCCGATGCAGATCAGGTCGAACCGGGTTTCGGGGGCGTCCAGCGCCGTCAGCGTGAAGTCGTAGCGGGCGGTTTCCGGTTTGAGTTTGGTGAAGAACTTGGGCAGTTTGTAGGTCTTGTGCATGTTGACCTTGTAGCCCGAAGGCAGGGAGTAGAAGACGAAGCCCGATTCCGCGTTGCGGGTCAGCACATACTGGCCCTCGGCGTCGGTCTGCGTGCAGGTGAAGCCGTCGCTGACGACAACCCCCGGAACGGGGTTGCCGTTTGCGTCCGTGACATATCCGTAGGTGTCGCCGCCGTCGGGAACGATCTCTCCGCCGTTTCCGCCGTTATTGTTATTGCCGTCGCTGTCCGAGCAGGCCGCGAAAACCGCGATCGAGCAGAAGAGAAGCAGCAGTCTGTATAGCCGTTGTATCATGGTGTGTTTGTTTTTATTGTTATTCCTCGATTGAATGACCGGCATAACCGGGGTTCTGGGTTATCAGCGGATTGGCGATGCGCTCGTCCTCCGGAATGGGCCACAGGGCGTCTTTCATCGGGTCGTAGGACATCGTGATGAATCTGCGCAGGTTCATATCCTTGCCGTCGAACGTCTGGCCGTTGTAGGTTACGTGCCAGTCGGAGTCGATTGTCGGTACGGCGTTCGATACCGAACCGTCGAGAGCCGGTGCGTAGAGCGTCCCGGAGATGACCGATTCGGCCATATCCCAGCGGCGGATGTCGAACCAGCGGAAACCCTCGTTGCAGAGTTCGACCATACGCTCGTAGCGCAGCGCCGAACGCAGGCCGTCGCGGCTGAGGTTTTCACCGAGACCGGGCATGTGTGCGCGGCTGCGGATCGTTTCGATGTCGGCTTTGGCGACGCTGAGGTCGCCGCCGTTCCACTCGATGTTGGCTTCGGCGCGGATCAGATAGAGCTCGGCCAGACGCATCAGCGGATAGCTCAGCACGCATACCGAGCTGGTGCCGAATGCATTGTTGTATTTGTACTCCTGAATGTCGAGGTATTTGCGCCACAAGTAACCGCACGGGCCTTTCGAACCGTTGGCGCCGTATTCCGATTTGCTGCCGTAGGCTTCCGAGTTTGCGACGTCTACGCCTTCTTCTTTGTCATTGTAGTTCTTGATGGTCTGGGCGGAAGGATTGGTCTCGAACTGCATGCCCAGTACGCGGGAACCCGGACGTACGCAGAAGAGATCGAGACGCGGGTCGCGGTTCTTCCACGGATTCTGGTAATCGAACAGGGGCGATTCCACGATCGACTTGCCGTCCGTGCACTGGATGGCGTCGAGGAAAGCCTGCGTCGGGCTGAAGTAGGAGCAGCCGCCTGCGATACGCGGCGCCGCATAATAGCCGGCATTGTGCTGGTTGCTGGAGATCGCCGTATTGTACTGCAAGGCCCAAATCCATTCGTCGCTGTTCTTGTGACCGTTGATGCCGAACAGATTGGAAGGAGTGGGTTCGCCCTTCGTGTGGTCTTCGCCGCAGTAGCGGATGTCGTATGCCTGAAGGGAATATCCGCCCTCTTCGGCCAGTTTCAGCGCTTTGTCGGCATAATAGGCCGCCTCTTCGTAATATTTCCAGTTCAGACAGATGCGGGCTTTGAGTCCATAGGCGCCTGCGCGTCCCAGACGTGCCGATCCGTAGCTGTTCTTGTTGTGGCGGATCGGCAGAAAGTCGAGCATTTCGTCCGCAAGATCTTCGTTGAGAATCCGTGAAATCACCTCTTCTTTCGGCGTGCGCGTGTAGGTGTCGCCCAATTTCAGGGTGTGGTCGATGTAGGGGATGTCGCCGTAAAGCTGGCAGCCCCAGTCGTAGAGGAAGGAGCGGACGAGCAGCAGCTCGGCTTTATACATATTGTACTCCTGCTCGCTCATCAGCTCGCGGACGTTGTCGATGCCGTCCAGTACGAGATTGGCGCGGGCTGCGGTTTTGTAGATTTGGGTGTAGACTTTGGTCACCCATGCGTTCGAAGGCGGGAGTTTCGACTGCTGCTGGTAGTTGTAGTTGGCGGCGTTCAGACGCGATGCGCCGATGTCGGAAGCATTGTCCTGAATGCCGGGGAACGGCGTCGAGGATGCGTCGATCAGGGTAAGGCCCTTGTAGGTCGCGAAGACGCCCGCTTCCACCTCCGATTTCGTAGCCGGGAACGTGGACGCATTCGGACCGTTGAGATATGCTTTGTCGAGCGAGCAGCCCGTGATGAAGAGACTGCAGAGCGCTATGCCGGTGATTATTTTGTTTTTCATGGTTGTAATGCGTTAAAATTTGAGTTCGAGTCCGACCGTAACGATCTTTACCTGCGGATAGTTGTTCGCCGAGCCGAGTTTCACGACGTCGAAGTCGCCGCTCGAATCGCCTCCGTAACCCACCTCAGGGTCGTAGCCGTCCCAGAAGTTGGTGACCGTGAAGAGGTTCTGCGCATTGACGTAAAGATAGGCCGAATTGAGACCGATCCGGTGCATCCACGACTTGGGTAGTTCGTAGCCCAGCTGGATGTTCTTCAGGCGGAGGTAAGCGGCGCTTTTCATCCAGAACGACGAGTCGTACCAGTTGTTTTTGTTCGCACTCGTCAGACGCGGAGTCTTGCCGTTGGGATTCTCTGCGCTCGCCCAGTCGAGGTGCTCCTTGCGGAACGTACCGCCTTGGTTGCTGGGCATTACGTAATAGGTGTTCAGATAACCGTCCGTTTTGCCGACGCCTTGGAACAGCAGACCCAGACGCAGCCCTTTCCAGCCGAAGTTCAGGTTCAGGCTGTAGGTGTAGCGGGGGATCGTGCTGCCGACGATGTCTTTGTCGTTCTCGTCGATCGAGTTGTTGCCGTCGATGTCGGCATAGCGGATGTCGCCGATCTGGACGGTTTCCTTGAACTGCGGACAGTTGGCGTTGACCCAGTCGGCCTCCTCCTGCGTGCGGATGATGCCGAGGCTTTTCAGCGCATAGATGCTGCCGATGGAATAACCCTCCTGATTGCGCAGCACGCCGCTGGTCGAGGTCTTGCCGCGCATGTCGAGGATTTCGTTCTTGACGTCGGACAGGTTGGCCTGCACGCCGAACGAGAAGTCGCGCCACTGGTTGTTGTAACCTACGCTTACCTCCCAGCCTGTGTTGCGGACCTTACCCGCATTCTGGTAGGGAGCGTTGAGACCGATGCCGAGGGGCATGTCGAGTTTCATCAGAATGTCCTTGGTCTCCTTGCGGTACCAGTCGGCCGTGATGTTGAGCTTGTTGAAAAGCGAGAAATCCACGCCGACGTCGAGCATCGTGGTGGTTTCCCATTTAATGTCGGGGTTGGCCAGCGTGTTGAGGGTGACGAGCGAGTAGATATTGTCGTTCATCGAGATTTGTCCCATCGCGAGGTTCTGCGTGGTGGGATAGTAGCTGGCTGCGTCGCCGCCGGCAAGGTTCTGGTTGCCGAGCGTACCGTACGATGCGCGGAGTTTCAATCCGTCGATTATGTGTTTGACATCCTGCATGAACGGCTCCTCGGAGATACGCCATGCACCCGATACCGAGGGGAAGTAACCCCAGCGGTTCGATTTGTTGAAGCGCGACGATCCGTCGATACGCAGGTTGGCCTCCAGCAGGTAGCGCTCCTTGTAGTTGTAGTTCAGACGGCCGAAGTAGGACTGTATGGCCCACTCGTAACGGCGGCCGGAGTTGTCCATGTTGTCGATTTCGCCTACGTCGATCTGGTCGTAGTTGTAATTGAAGACTTGACGGTAGGCCATCAGGTATTTATAGTCGTACGTGTTGCGCTCGGCGCCGAGAATCAGTTTCAGGTCGTGGCCGCTGAAGTTGTGCTTGAGCGTTGCCAGAAAGTTGTAGTTGCCGTAGAAAGCGCGCGAACCCGATTCGGTGAGGGTGGCATAGGACGCGGAGGTCAGCGTGGAGGTGCCTTTGTAGTCCTGATAGGTCGTAACGGGCTTCTTCCAGTTGTGGCGGTTGGTGGTCGTGTAGCGCGGCGCCAGCATGCCCTGCAGGGAGAGCCATTTTGCAGGCTCGTAGGTCAGCGTGATGGCTCCCGAAAGCCGTATGGTGTTGGTGTTGTTGCTGCCGCCGTAAAGCATCAGGGCTACGGGGTTCATGCCCTGCATTCCCAGACCGTTGTAAAGACCGGTCGAAAATTGGTTGGGAATGTCGGCCGGACGGGTGTTCATGTAGTTGAAGATCGTGCTCTGATAGGGCGAGGCCTTGCGGTCGTCGTTCGAGAACGAAAGGTCGAGTTTCATCGACATTTTGTCGTTGAACTTGACGTCGGCGTTGTTGCGGAACGTGTAACGCTGGAAGTCCGCATTTTTGATGATGCCTTCCTGATCCACGTATCCCAGCGTGGTGAGCATGCGTACGCGCTCGCTGCCCACGCTGAGCGAAACATTGTGGCTGTGGGTGAAGCCCGAACCGGTCAGCACGGCGTCCTGCCAGTCCGTATTGGGATAAAGATCCGGGTCCTTGCCCCAGTTTTTGCGGTATAGCGCCATATCCTCGTCGTTGTAATCGGGAATGGGGGTGCTGCCCGGCTTTTCGCCGTTGAGGTCCACGCCGTCGTTGAGGTACATGGCGCGTGTCAGCTCGCGGAATTCGAGCGCATTGACCATGTCGGGCAGGTCGGTCGGCGACTGCCAGCCCACATAGCCCTTGTAGGTGATGGAGAACCGCTCCTTCGAACCGCGCTTGGTGGTTACGAGGATCACGCCGTTGGCGGCGCGCGAACCGTAGATGGAGGAGGACGCGGCGTCCTTGAGGATGGAGATGGATTCGATCAGGTTGGGATCGACGCTGTCCAGACTGCCTTCGATGCCGTCGATGAGCACCAGCGGCGAGGTCGAGCTGCCGCCGAAGGAGTTGATGCCGCGGACGGCTCGAAACCTACAAGGTCCTCCCCCGGGGCGCCCGACTGCGTGGTGACGGTGACGCCCGGAGCCATGCCCTGCAGGGCGGCCGAGGTCGAGACGATCGGGCGTTTGTCGAACGCCTTCGAGTCGATGGTGGCCACCGAACCCGTCACGTTCACCTTTTTCTGGGTGCCGTAGCCCACGACGATGACTTCGTCGATCTGCGCATTGTCGCTTTCGAGCCGGATGTCGTAATCGGTCTTGGTGGTTACTTCGACCGAAGTCTCCTTGTAGCCGATGTAGGAGACGGAGAGCCGCTGGCCGGGAGCCGCCGCAATGGCGAACTTACCGTTTGCATCGGTCGTGGTACCCCCCCCCGGCTGAGTGCCTGTAATGACGATCACGGTAGCTCCTACGAGAGGCATGCCGTCCGCGTCGGTGACTGTTCCGCGGACTGTCGTCTGGGCGTGCACGGCCACACTCAGGCAGCATGCGATGACCGCTGCCAACAGTTTTGTTAAGGTGCGTAGCTGTTTTTTCATAGTTGGTGAAATTAGTAAAATTTTAAGGTCTTTGGTCTTGGGATAAAACACCACGGGGCAGACGCGATGCGCCTGTCCGTCGGAAGGAATCCGGGTTATTGGCCCGAAAAGGCCGGAAATTCAGGGTTCATAATGCGATGTCGTTTGTCTTGGTTGTGTATGCGGGTGTTTTCTCTTTGTTGTCTGAATTATGGATGAAGTTTCTTTTCGTTGTTGTAAGATGCTCTTTCGAAAAAAGAAAAGTCCGAAAGAAAATCCGGCGCCGGATCATGCGGAAATTCCGGGGCCGATACTTATTCGGACCGATTTCCGTTCTTTATATAAAATATAGGTATATGAAGAGTACGTCGGGAAAGGGATAACGGAGGATTCTGCCGTGCCGGAGTCGGAGAAACTGCCCGGATTACAGCGAAATACCCGGTCCGCCGGATATGCCGCCCGGAAAACGGAACGCCCGTTTTTCCGGTGAGCCGGCGAGAAGGTCTGCGCTGTAAAGTTAGTCATTATTTGCTTTTGTTTGTTTTTCTTATCTTTTTCAGGGGTGAATTTATATTTATTTTTTTTTGTATTTGCAAAATTTCTTGTTGAAAATTTTCTTTTTGTAGCAATATTTTAATATATTCGCAAAGTCAAGTAAGGGATTTTGCTCTCTTTTACCTTTCGTTTAGCGACGATTTGCACTGAAAATAAGCTATAATGGAACACCTGTACGTTATTGGAATAGACTACGGCACCGACTCGGTGCGGGCGCTGCTGGCCGATGCAGAGTCCGGCGAAGAGATCGCCGTCGCCGTTTGTAATTACTCCCGCTGGGGCCGGGGATTGTACTGCGATACTGCGAAGTCGCAGTTCCGCCAGCACCCGCTGGATTATCTGGAGGGGCTGGAGCAGGTGCTGCGGCAGGTCATTGCGCAGTGTCCTGCGCCGGAGGCGATACGCGCCATCGCCGTGGATACGACCGCCAGCACGCCGTGTCTGGTCGATCGCACCTGCACGCCGCTATCGCTGACGGTGGGTTATGAGGAGAATCCCGATGCGATGTTCGTTTTGTGGAAGGACCACACGGCGCAGCGGGAGTCGGAGGAGATCACCGCCCTCTGCGCCCGCGGTGAAATCAATTACGCCCGCCGTTCGGGCAACCACTATTCGTCGGAGTGTTTCTGGTCGAAGGTCCTGCACCTGCTGCGGGGTTCCGAACGGCTGCGCCGCGATGCGTGGGCCGTCGTCGAGCTGTGCGACTGGATTCCGGCCGTGCTGACCGGCTGCCGCGCTATGGAGGATTTGCGGTCGGGGCTTTGCGTCGCCGGGTCGAAGGTGATGTGGGCCGAAGAGTGGGGCGGCTATCCGCCCGAAGAGTTCTTCGCCGGACTCGACCCCGTCCTGCTGCCCATCCTGCGGCGTCTGCCCGTCAGGACGTACGGCTGTGACACTCCTGCAGGTACGCTCAGCCCCGAATGGGCGGCGAAACTGGGGCTGTCGGAGCAGGTGGTCATCGGAGTGGGGAATGTCGATTGCCATTCGGGCGCCGTCGGCGCGGGCATCTGTCACGGGACCGTGGTGCTGAATCTGGGCACGTCGGCCTGCTACATGGCCGTCATGCCGCCCGAAAAGATGGGCGACCGGATGGTCGAAGGCATTTTCGGTCAGGTGGACGGCTCGATACTTCCCGGCATGGTCGGATTCGAAGCGGGCATGTCGGCCTTCGGCGACGTGTACGCGTGGTTCAAGCGCCTGCTCTGCTGGCCGTTGCGCGAAGTGCTGCTGCCGGCCGACCCTGAGAACGAGACGCTCCGCGCGCTGGCCGCGCAGACCGAAGAGCGGTTGCTGGCCAAACTGGCCGAAGCCGCCGCGCAGCTGCCCCTGCGGGCCGATACGCCGCTGGCGACCGATTATCTGAACGGCCGCCGTTCGCCCTATCCCTGCAACCGGCTGACCGGTTCGGTCGTGGGGCTGAACCTCTCGGCGACCGCACCGGAGCTTTATTACGCCTTTGCCGAGGCGACGGTTTTCGCGACGAAGGCCATACTCGACCATCTGGCGGAGAACGGTGTGGAGATCGGACGGCTGGTGGGCATCGGCGGCATTTCGCAGAAATCCCCCTTTGTCATGCAGCTGCTCGCCGATGTGACGGGCATGGCGATCGAAGTCTCCGGCAGCGCGCACTCCTGCGCGCTCGGCGCCGTGGTCCATGCGGCTGCC
>OAUV01001719.1_pt1 | contig 10593 bp, 9 predicted proteins | sample 1516841 | NCBI WGS metagenome assembly OAUV01 (sample SAMEA2580044, study PRJEB22360) | human gut metagenome | biome: human gut; feature: human-associated habitat; material: faeces | place: Denmark | collected 2008/2010 | reverse complement strand
TGCAAAAAACAAGGATTCTATAAAAGAACTTGAAAATATTGGAAAAAACTTATAAAGCATATTTAAAGTTCCAGGTTTCAGGAAAGAAAAAAATAAAAATAATGATGAAAGCATTTGTCAGGATGGCAGGTGCTTTTTTTGTGCCTTTTTTATGGGATTTAGGGGGTGAGCCGTTTGGCAGGGAACAGAATTAAGGGGATCACTGTCGAGATTGGCGGCGATACCACGAAATTGCAGACTGCCCTGAAAGGGGTCAATACGGAGATCAGGAATACGCAGAGCTAGCTGAAAGATGTGGAGAAGCTTCTGAAGCTGGATCCGGGGAATACGGAGCTGATCGCGCAGAAGCACAGGCTGCTGGCACAGGCGGTTTCTGAAACAAGGGAGAAGCTGGAGACTTTAAAGACTGCGCAGCAGCAGGCGGATGAGGCACTGCGGAACGGGACGATTTCCCAGGATCAGTATGATGCCCTGCAGAGGGAGATCATTGAAACGGAACAGAGACTGCGGAGTCTGGAAGAGCAGGCGAACCAGTCTGCGACTGCCCTGCAGAAGATCGGGGCAACCGGTGAGAAGCTGCAGACGGTTGGAAACAAGATTTCTTCCGTGGGACAGAAGCTGCTTCCGGTGACGGGAGTGGTGACAGGGCTTGGAACGGCGGCTGTGAAAACTGCCGCTGATTTTGACTCTGCGATGAGCAGGGTGGCGGCTGTGTCCGGGGCAACGGGATCTGATTTTGACAGTCTCCGGGATAAGGCCAGGGAGATGGGGGCCAAGACAGAGGATATGCTGTCCGGTATTGAAGGCGTTATGTATCTGGCTGCAGCATCCGGGGAAGACCTGGCAACGACTTCTGATATTGTGACGGATGCGCTGACGGCTTTTGGGCTGACTGCAGCGGATTCGGGACATTTTGCGGATGTGCTGGCGGCTGCTTCCAGTAATTCCAATACCAATGTGTCCATGATGGGTGAGACGTTTAAGTATTGTGCGCCGGTTGCGGGGGCACTGGGATTCTCGGTTGAGGACACGGCAGAAGCGATCGGTCTGATGGGGAATGCGGGTATCAAGGCTTCCCAGGCCGGTACTTCCTTGCGTTCCATCATGACCAACCTGACCGGGGATGTGAAGCTGTCGGGTGCGGCGATCGGGGATGTGACTATTGCTACCACGAATGCGGACGGTTCCATGCGGAGCCTGTCTGCGATCCTGGCTGACTGCAGGGGAGCTTTTGCAGGAATGACGGAAGCTGAGAAGGCGAACAATGCGGAGACTCTGGTTGGAAAGAATGCAATGTCAGGGTTCCTTGCACTGATGAATGCGGCTCCGGAGGATATTGAAAAGGTGTCCGGGGCAGTGAATAACTGTAAGGATGCTGCAAAGAATATGGCGGATACCATGCAGGATAATCTGGAAGGCCAGCTGACTATTCTGAAGTCACAGCTTCAGGAACTGGCGATTTCTTTCGGGGATCTGCTGATGCCTGCGGTGCGGAGTATTGTTTCCGGACTGCAGGGTATGGTGGATGTGCTGAATGCCATGCCGGACGGGGTGAAACGTGTGATCATGATCGTTGCACTTCTGGCTGCGGCTCTGGGGCCTGTGCTGATCGTCATAGGCAAGACTCTTTCGGCCATTGGAACGATCATGACATGGGCACCGAAGCTTGCCGGTGCGATTAGTGCAGTGAAGGGTGCTTTTGCGGCGCTGAGTGCCACGATGATGGCAAATCCGATCGCCATTGTGATTGCTGCCATTGCAGCTTTAGTGGCGGCGTTTATTTATCTCTGGAATACGAATGAGGAGTTCCGGCAGTTCTGGGTCAGGCCGTGGAATGAGATTAAGGAAGTCGTTGTCCAGGTATGGACGGCGGTTTCCCAGTTTCTGGTTTCTGCATGGAACGGGATCCGGAATACGGCGGTGGCTGTATGGAATGGCATCAGGGATTTCTTTTCCAGTCTGTGGGCTGGGATTAAGACGCTGTTCACAACGGTTGTCACTGCAATTTCTACTTTCCTTGTGGGAGCGTGGAATGGAATCCGGGCAACGGTTATGACGGTGTGGAATGCGATTTCAGCATTTTTGGGTTCTGTCTGGAATGGAATCAGGTCTGTTATTACGAATGTGGTGAACGGGATCCGGACGTTTTTGCAGAGTGCATGGAACGGGATCCGCACAGTCATTACTACGGTGATGAATGCGATCCGGACGGTGATCTCTACGGTCTGGAATGGGATCCGGACAATTATTTCTACCGTGCTGAATGGAATCAGGGGTACTGTCAATTCCGTGTGGAATGGAATCCGAAATACGATTTCTTCTGTGGTGAACGGGATTAAGAATACAGTTTCCAGTGCTTTTAATACCATGTGGTTCGGGATCCGGAGTACGATTTCCGGTATTTATAATACGATCCGGGACGGTCTGGGAAATGCAGTGAATTATATTACAGGTCTTGCGTCTGCCGGATGGCGGTGGGGTGCGGATATCATCAACGGTATTGTGAATGGTATCCGGAGCTGTATTGGTGCAGTTGCCAGTGCGGTGACGGATGTGGCAAATACGATCCGTTCCCATCTGCATTTCTCTGTGCCGGATGAAGGTCCTCTGACGGATTTCGAGAGCTGGATGCCGGACTTTATGAGTGGTCTGGCTGAGGGCATTGAGAAGAGCAGGGGCATGGTAAAGGCGGCTGTTAACAGTGTGGCTACGGATATGGTGATTTCGCCGCAGATGGCTGTGACAGACAGTGGTGTGATGACCGGTACGGGAACGTCCGGTGGTGCAGATCTGACAGCCGGTATTGTGGCGGCGCTGAAGGATGTGCTGGGTGATCAGAAAGAACAGCAGGGGGATCTGGTGATTCCGGTTTATTTGGGGAATCAGCTGCTGGATGAGGTGATCGTGACAGCACAGCAGAGAATGAGTCTGAGGAGCGGAGGTAGATAGAATGGCATTTTTTCAGTATCTTGTGTTTGACGGGGAGAACCTGCCACTTCCGGATTCTTATGAGGTGGAGCTGGAGGATGTGGAAGCGGATTCCGGCGGTGAGACGGAGGCGGGGACGACACAGAGGGATGTGGTGCGGCATGGTGTTGCGCGGATCCCGGTGTCGTTTTCTGTTACGGCGAAGTGGCTTAAGAAGCTGGCAGGGTATGCGAAGAAGGATAAGATCAGTGTGCAGTATTTTGATGTGGAGACAGTGGAACTGAAACTGGCAGAGATGTATGTGACGGGGTATAAGGCGAAGCTGAAAAAGGATACCAGTTATAAGGGATTGTGGACGGTTAGATTTACGTTGAAGGAGATGTAGGATGGTGCTATACTTGGAGTATCAGATTAAGAGTACAGTCATAAAAAATATTATTTATAAGAAAAAGTATCGTTTTATTTATTGCATAATGGCATTTTTGCTTGTGCAATGCTGATTTATAAAATGGAGGTAAGTATATGCATTATAACAAAGATATGCTCCGTATAGCTCAAATGGAAGAGGGCGAGAAGATATATCATTATACAACAATTGACGCATTAATTAATATTGTTTCTAGAAAAGAATTATGGGTTACAAAATGGGATTATTTAAATGATATGGATGAACTCACAGTTGCAGAGGATGTATGTGCAGTAGTTTTGAGAGAAGAAAATGTAAAATCAGAAGTAATCCAGGACGTAAAAAAATATATAAAGGAAAGTATTAGAGGAAATGCCTTGTCAGATTCGTATTATATCTGTTCTTTCTCTCATAATAAGGATAGCCAATTGTTGTGGTCGAATTATTCCAATTATGATGGCATCAATATAGAGATTGATTTTGCAAAATTTAGAGAAAATTTGAATCATAGTATTATGTGGGACGGTTTGGTGAATTATGATTTTGAATCACAAAAAGAATGTTTAAAGAGAACGTTTTGTGACGAGATCATAGGTGTTGCTGATTTTGGAAATATAAAATCTTTAGAGGAGATTAATAAATTACAAGCTAGAGAGTACGAAATACTCATTTCGCATATGTCAATTATATGTGAACTGTATAGTATGTTTTTTAAAAGAAGTTGTTTTAAAGGGGAGAACGAATATCGATTTGTGTTTGCTGTTGATAAAAAACAAGAAATCAGCTTTAGAAACAAAAATAGTATAGTAATACCGTATATAAAAAAAGAGATAGAAAGCATCGATTTTATTACAAGAATAACTATTGGACCAACAAATCAAATTGATATTGCGACGAAAGGGATAAAGGAGTTATTACATTATTATCAGAGAGATGTTGATGTTGTAAAATCCGAAATACCATTGCGTTTTTAAATAGTGCGAATAAGTCTATAGTTTCTAATTTGTAAAAACAATAACGTTACATAGCATCAGTCGTTCAGTTGGCAGGTGCTTTTTTCGTGGGGAAATGGAGGTGGTGGGATGTATCCGGTGTCGGATGCTTTTCTGAGGGCAGTCAGGAGTAATACAAGAAAATATTTCTGGACGGGTACGATCATTACTAAGGGCGGAATGACGTATGAGTTCGGGGCGAAGGAGATTGTAAAGGGCTCCGGGTATATTTCCAGGCAGTGCTGCGGGAGTACGGAGATTGAACTGGGGATGGTGTATGCGGCGGAGATGGGGATCACGTTTCTGAGTGATATTGATCGGTACACGCTGGAGGATGCACAGGTGACGCTGGTGTTTCACCTGGTGCTGGCGGATGGTTCGGTGGAAGATGTGCCGATGGGAGTTTTTGAGGTCAGTGAGGCGAACCGGCTGGCAAAGTGCCTGGAACTGAAAGTCTATGATTTTATGCTGCGGTTTGATAAGAGTTTCAACGGGTTTGAGACTGTGGGGACTGCTTATGATTTTATTGCTTTGTGCTGTAAGCGGTGCAAGGTGGAGTTTGCGAATAAGAGGGCGGAGATTGATGCCATGCCGAATGGCGGGGTAACGCTTTCTGTTTATACTGAAAATGATATTGAGACCTGCCGGGACATGCTGTTTTATGTGGCACAGGTTCTGGGAGGTTTCTTTATTATCAACAGGGAGGGAAAGCTGGAACTGAGAAAGTACGGGAAGGATCCTGTGATGAAGGTGGAGCAGAGACACCGGTTTTCTTCCAGCTTTTCGGATTTTATCACCAGGTATACGGCGGTGAGTTCTACGAATAAGCAGACGCAGATTGCAGAGTATTATGCTCAGGATCCGGATAACGGGCTGACCATGAATCTGGGAGTGAATCCGCTTCTGCAGTTTGGGCTGGAGGAGACCAGGGAGATGCTGTGCAGGAATATCCTGGCAGATCTGTCTGTGATCCGGTATGTGCCTTTTGATTCGGATACCATCGGGAACCCTGCCCTGGATCCGGGGGATGTGCTGACATTTGCAGGAGGACAGGCGGATGAGGAACAGATCACCTGCATCACTTCCATCAGACAGAAGATCGGGGGAAAGCAGAGCCTGAAATGTGTGGGGAAGAACCCGAGGCTGGCTCAGGCAAAGTCAAGGAATGACAAGAATATTTCGGGGCTGCTGAACCAGATTGAGGATAATGCGAAGACTGGGAAGATCGGGATCCATACGTTTACCAATGCTTCCGCGCATGAGATCGGGCAGACGAAGGTGAAGCTGGTCAGTATCCAGTTTGCTTCTTCTGAGGAAAACCATATGCAGTTTTTTGCACAGGTTGTAGTGGATGTGGCTGCGGATCCTGTGGAACGGTCTGCGGAGGCTTCTGGGACTGTGGTGATTCCGTTTCCGGGCGAAAGCGGCAGTGGAACTGGAAGTGGTACAGGTGGTTCTGATGGAACTTCTGAGAGTAGTAAAACTGAAAATGATGTGACAGGAAATGCTTCCGGGAATGAGGATACGGGAAGTACGGATGATATTTCTGGAGGAGCGGATGCAGGATCCGGGAATGGTTCGGAGGTTTCTGTGGATGTTTGTCTGCCGGTGAAGTGGCAGGAGGACGGACAGGTAGTCTGCCATGTGGTCTTTGAATTTAATAATGAGGAGATTGTGGAGCATTGTCCGGTGGAAACCTGGCATTCCGGGAAGCATATTTTGTCGCTGTATTATCCCATTGAGAAGATTGTTGCCAATTATACGAATACGTTCAATGTGTATCTCTGGATCTTCTGATGAGCAGATTGAGGTGATTGCGAAATATCAGGGACAGGAAGTAAAAACAGTAAAACTGGAAACTGTTTTTAGGAATGCGCCGACAACAACTGAATTTACGAAATCAGATATTACAACAGGTGTGGAACTTGACGGAGCAACACTGACGATTTTGGATTCAGACGGAAAAGAAGTAGAAAAATGGACTTCTGTAAAAGGAAAAGCTCATGTAATAAAGAGACTTCATGTGGGAGAAAATTACACACTTCGGGAAGAGTTTGCACCATATGGTTATCTGCAGGCAGAGGAAGTGAAATTTACAGTTTCTGATACTGCAGATGTTCAAAAAGTAGAAATGAAGGATGCTGTTCCGGTTGGACGAAGGTGAATTTGTCAAAGAAGTTACCTGGAAAGATATGCTGGCAGGCGGCATGGACGCAGCATTTGGTTATGTTACAGGTTCTTTGAAAGATGTTACTTTTGAAATTTATGCAGCGGAGGATATCAAGGCTGCAGATGGGGAAAGCAGTGATTATTATAAAAAGGACGAACTGGTAGCAACAATTACGACAGATGCTCTTGGATATGCGAGATCAGAAGATCTTCCTTTAGGCAAATATTATGTAAAGGAAAAAGAGACGGCGGATGGATATGTTCTGGATGGAGAAATCAGAGAGGTTGATCTGACTTATCGTGATCAGAATACTCCGGTTGTGACTTATGATGAGGACTGGCAGAATAACCGCCAGAAAGCAAAAGTAACTGTAGTTAAGAAAGAAAAAAATACAGACCGTGTTCTGGAAGGCGGAGTATTTGCACTTTATACAAAGAATGATATTTTAAATGCAGAAGGCGAAGTAATCCTGAAAGCAGATACCATGATCGAGCAGAAAGCTACGGATCAGGATGGAAGAATTGTATTTACGGCAGATCTTCCAATCAATGGCAGCTACTATGTAAAAGAAGTGCAGGCTCCTGCAGGATTTGTAACAACAGAAGAAATCAAGGAATTTGACTTTACTTATGCGGTAGAAGATGTTGCAGAAGTATCCTTTGAGTTCACTTATGAAGACGAGCCAACTACTTTTGAAATCACAAAATCAGATCTTACAATTGGGGAAGAATTACCAGGTGCAAAACTGAAAGTATCCGATCCAGAGGGAAACGTTGTGGATGAGTGGACTTCCGGAAGCACACCACACATCATTAAGGAACTGGAAGTTGGAAAGAAATATACATTAACAGAGACAATTCCTGCTGATGGTTATGCAATTGCAGAATCCATTACGTTTGTAGTAGAAAATACTGCAGATATACAGAAAGTAGAAATGCAGGATGATACAACAAAAATTCTGATCAGTAAAGTTGATATGACAGATGGAAGCAGCGAGGTCAAAGGTGCTAAACTGTATATTCTTAATGAAAACCAGGAAGTTATGGAAAGCTGGACATCTGGTGATCAGCCCCATTATGTAGAGAAACTTCCAATCGGTACTTATACATTATTGGAGGAAACAGCACCGAAAGGCTATATTGTGGCAAATAAAGTGACATTTGAGGTTAAGGACACCGGAGATGTTCAGGGAGCCAAAATGGAAGATGAACAGGCAATGGGCAAGGTAATCTTAAATAAAACAGATAAAGACACCAAGAAGCCAATGAAAGGTGTAGAATTTGCCCTTTGTGACAGTAAAGGTAAAGTTCTGGAAACTCTGGTAACAGACAGTGCCGGCCATGCAGAATCAAAGAATTATCCGATTGCGACTTTTAAGAATGGGCAGTATAAAAAAGCAATCACATATATCCTGAAAGAAACAAAAACACTGGATGGCTATCAGCTTGATGAAACAGAGCATAAAATTCATTTTGAGTATGTCAATGACAGTACACCTGTGATTGAATATACTCTGGATCTGACAAATGAGAAAGCTCCGGAAAAAGATACTCCAGAAACATCAGAAAACCAGGGAGCCAGCACTCCTGTTTCCCATGGTTCTGATGCGACTTCTGTATCCAATTCACCAAAAACAGGAGATAATACAAATATTGCTATTTTTGTGCTGGCGCTTGCAGTATCAGCAGGATGTCTGGGAACTGTAGTGGCAGTTAAGAGAAAACGTAAATGATAGTAGAATAAGGCTTTGGAGCTGCAGTTGCAATGCAGCTCCAGATACTGTAGAAAAAATATATGCATTATGGTATTATGATAACTAAATTAGAAATTTAGATTAAAAATGAGGTGAATAAAATGCATATAGTGGATGTTATTCAACAAGATAGCTTTTTTCCGAATTTTGAGAATAGTCATAGACATAAAGAAAAAATTCTTTATGCTATGGTTGCTCCTATTCTCTTTGGGCTTCTTGTTGGGCTAAAACATGAAGTTATTGAATCTTGTCGTGGTATTGATAAGATATTGCTTCGAGAGTTAGCACGGAATTATAGAGAAGGTGATGGCGATTGTGGCATATGTTTTGAATATGCGGTTCATTCTGCGATTCGAAATAATAATCCTTTAGTGATTGAAAGAATTCAAGAGGCATTATCACTGTGTGGAATTGAAGGAAGAAATACGACATCTATACTTTTAGGGTTTGAAAAGTCAAGAATATTGCAAATAAATAACGAATTATTAAATACATTAACAGATAATTCGATATTAGTAAGTAATATTAACAATAAGGGGATTAGAATTAAAAAGTATTTAGAAGAAATACAAAAATCTTTTCGATTTCAAAATATACGAAAAAATTTACCTGTATCTATAAATGGTATTTGGAAAGCCGACTTGTTTGTTGGTAACCTAGACACTGATATGTGGGCTGCTGTTTCTGTAAAAATAAATCCTTTATCACTAAGGTATGCAAACGGTCTTGTAATTGGTATTGTACCATCAAAATGGAATCAGGAGAAGCCGTGTCAAATAAAAAATGGCATGGTAATTTGCCCATTGTTATACGATAATGCTTTTATGTATTTTTTTTATTCTGCTTGGAGAATTATATCTGAATTTATAAAATATGATGCTAAAGTACCACATGAAAGATTTCTTAGTGGAATCGAAGAACTAAGCGTGGCTCAATATTTAGAACAGAACAGAGAACGTCCAGTTTTAGAACTTGTCGATGAGGATTTAAAAAGATTGGCACATCCTACGTTGCTTTTACCAGAAGTTAAAAATATTATAACAACGGATATAAACAATAATTTTTTAAATCAGGATAAGACTAATAGTACAATCGTTGTGCCGAACTCAATTTTGAAATCTACTTTTTAAATGTATTTTATAAAACCCGAACTATACAGAGTATGGTTCGTATAATGGTTATAATTTTAATTTTTGGAATAATACAGAGGTGTATAGTTACGTATAAGTGATTATACACCTCTGCATTTTAATTTTATATATTGTTTATGGTTTATGAGAAAGGGATATAGCTGAAATTAGATAGGAGAAGGAATTGAAGTTAGGAGCAAGAATAAGAAAAATCCGTATGTTTCGTAACATAACTCAAAAAGAACTGGGGCGCAGATTAGGGTATGGGGAAAGTAGTGCAGATGTGAGAATCGCCCAATATGAAAGTGGACAGCGTACACCGAAGCAGGAAACGCTTATCCAGATAGCAGAAATATTGGAAGTTGATGTCCGGAATTTTTTAAGTCCTGGAATTGCGACAATGGACGAATTAATGGAAACTTTATTCTGGATGGATGAAGAAAATAGAGGGCTTTTTCATCTGTTTCTGCTAAATGATTCAGAAAGTGAAATGGCTGGAATCACAATAAGGGATAAAAAAACAATGTCTTATCTGCAGGAATGGATGGGGAAAAAGCAGAAATTGGGCGATGGAAGAATCACAGAAGAGGAATATCTGGAATGGAAACTGCATTGGCCAGAGAATAAGAGAAAAACAGAATATAAAACCGTATGAAGTAAAAAGGAATTGCTTTGCGGAGAGTTACCTGTTAGAATATTACTGGAGTAACCGTGTACAGGGTTGGTAAAAACCTCCTGGATTTTCAGATTCCGTTAAGGGATACAGAAGAAGGGAGGTGGAGCGAATGGATACATACGAAGTCTTGAGCTTATTGTTCTTAGGCGGTACGTTTCTGATTGCTTTGCTTGCCTATTTGGATAATAGGGACAACAAGCGAAAAAAATAGCCTACCCTGTCTGCCAACAGGATAGGCAGCTCTCTTTGAGAGCAAAATAAATTAAAACCTAATCCAGGAGCATCCACCTTGTGGGCGGTTACTCTTTTCAATTAGAATATAGCATTTTCTCTCCGAAAAGTAAAGTACATTTTATGCAGCCAATTCTAAAAAAGAGTGGGCTGTTTTTTTATTGATAGGAGGGAAGTTTAATGTCTAAACTACAGGACATCCGAAACTTGGTGCAGGAACATGCCGTATCAGTGAGCAGTTCGCCAGGGGATTGGATGGATTATATGGACACAGCATCAAGGTTATATCGTTATTCTTTTTCAGACC
>OAUV01001712.1_pt1 | contig 10639 bp, 9 predicted proteins | sample 1516841 | NCBI WGS metagenome assembly OAUV01 (sample SAMEA2580044, study PRJEB22360) | human gut metagenome | biome: human gut; feature: human-associated habitat; material: faeces | place: Denmark | collected 2008/2010 | reverse complement strand
GCCACACCGGGGTTTTGCCCCCCGTATCGGGGGGCCTGACGCCGCAGGCGGCTGAGAGGTTTTATACACTACAAAAGCCGCTGCACAGTTGTTACGCTGTGCAGCGGCTTTCTGTTTGCTCTTTATTTCAGCACGATCTCATCGTTCTCAGCATCCACGGTCAGGGTAGAGCCGGAAACAAGGGTGCCGTCGATGATCTTTTCAGCGGCAGGGTCCTCCACAGCCTTGCGGATGATCCGGCGCAGGTCGCGGGCACCAAACTTGCCGCCCTGGCTCTTGTGCACCAGCGCTGCCAGTGCCGCCGGGGTATAGCTGTAGGCAATGCCCTTGGCCTCCATGCTGGGCTTGTACTCGTCCAGCATCAGGGCGGCAATGCCCTGCAGGGTCTCCTCGCTCAGCGGCTTGAAGGTGATGACCTCATCCACGCGGCCCAAAAACTCAGGGCGGAGGAACTGGCTCAGTGCCTTGCGGCTCTTCTCCTCGTTCCGCTCTTCCTCGCTGCGGTTGAAGCCCAGACTTGCGGTGGTCTGGTCGCTGCTGCCCGCATTGGAGGTCATGCAGATGACGGTGTTGGAGAAATCCACAGTGCGGCCCTGGGCATCGTTGATCTTGCCCTCGTCCAGGATCTGCAGCAGGATATTCATCACATCGGGGTGGGCCTTTTCGATCTCATCGAACAGCACCACGCTGTACGGGCGGCGGCGGACCTTTTCGGTCAGCTGACCCGCCTCCTCGTAGCCCACATAGCCCGGAGGGGAACCGATCATGCGGGACACGGCGTACTTTTCCATATACTCGCTCATATCCAGCCGGATCAGCGGGTCGGGGCCGTCAAAGAGCTGGTTTGCCAACTGCTTCACCAGCTCCGTCTTGCCCACGCCGGTGGGGCCCACAAAGATGAAGCTGGCCGGACGGCGGCGGCCCGAAAGGTCGGCGCGGCTGCGCTTGACCGCCTGCGCCACCAGATGCACGGCATCGTCCTGACCGATGATCTTCTTTTTCAGCTCGGTCTCAAGGCTTGCGAGCTTTGCATACTCGGTCTCCCGGATCTTCACCGCTGGGATGCCCGTCCACAGCTCAATGACCTTGGCCACATCGTCCATGGTCACCTGGATCTCCCCGGCTGCAGCCTGCTTGGCGGGCAATTCCCGCTCCAGCTGTGCCATCCGGGTCTTGCGCTCTGCCACACGCTCGTAATCGATGGGCTCGTTCACATCGGCGTTTTCCATGTCGGCCTCTTCCTGCTTGAGGGCCTCCAGTTCCTTCTGCATGGTCAGGTACTCGGAGATGACCGGGTGGGCCAGATTGCAGCAGGCACAGGCCTCGTCCAGCAGGTCGATGGCCTTGTCGGGCAGGTAGCGGTCGGTGATATACCGCTCGCTCAGGGTCACGGTGGCGTTCAGTACATCGGCGGGCACCTGCACATGGTGGTGCTCCTCGTAGTAGTGCTTGATGCCGCCCATCACGGCCAGCGTATCAGCGACGCTGGGTTCCTCCACCCGCACGGGCTGGAACCGGCGCTCCAGCGCCTGGTCCTTCTCGATATACTTGCGGTACTCGTTGAAGGTGGTAGCACCAATGACCTGGATCTCGCCGCGGGAGAGGGCGGGCTTCAGGATGTTGCCCGCATTCATGGCACCCTCGCTCTCACCGGCAGAGGTAATGGTGTGGATCTCGTCAATGAACAGGATGACATTGCCCGCCGCCTTGACTTCGCTCAGCAGGCCCTTGACCCGCTGCTCGAACTGGCCGCGGAACTGGGTGCCTGCCACAAGGCTGGTCAGGTCGAGCAGGAAGATCTCCTTATCCTGCAGCCCTGCCGGCACCTGCCCCTTGGCAATGCGCTCGGCAATGCCCTCGGCAATGGCGGTCTTGCCAACGCCCGCCTCACCAATGAGGCAGGGGTTGTTCTTCTGGCGGCGGCTCAGGATCTGGATGGTGCGGTAGATCTCCCGGTCGCGGCCGATGATATCATCCAGCTTCCCCTCCCGGGCTTTGCGGGTCAGGTTCTCGCAGTAGGTATCCAAAAACTTGCGGCGGGGCGGCTTTTTGTCGTTTTTGCCCGCCTTCTTTTCGTTTTTGCCGTTCTGGGCACCGCCGTTCACCCCCAGCGGGAAGGTGGCGCTGGAACCGGGCACAAGGTCGCCGTCCTCCTCGCTCTGGTCCGGCTGGCCCATGCCCATCATCATGGAGAAGGGGTTCATGTTGCTCATGTCCCCCATCTCCTGCATCATGTTTTCCATCCGGTCTTCCATGGCATCCATGTCCTCGTCGGACATGCCAAACTGCTTCATCAGATCATCGACCGGTTTGATGTGCATCTCCCGGGCACAGTGCAGGCAGTACCCCTCGTTTTTCATCTGGCCATTTTCCATCCGCTGGACAAAAATAATGGCAGGCCGCTTCTGGCATCGAATGCAGACCATTGTTCCTCCTTTTCCCTCCCCGCTCAGACAAACGGGTTGAACACATTGAATACTTTATAGTAAAGGCTGCCGCTCATCACCGTGTCGTTGAGCATGGTGAGGTTGCCGCCGGTGATCACAATGAGCGCCCAGACCACGCAGAGCACCAGATAGATGTCCACAAGGCTGGCAATGCCGCCCACGCCCCAGCCCAGCCAGTGGTTCACTGCACCGATCACGGGCAGCTTGTTCACCAACCCCAGCACTGTGACCAGCAGGCTGACCAGCATCCGCAGCAGGGCAAACGCCACAAAGAACAGCACCAGCGAGATCACCGGAGTCAGCAGCGGAGCCAGCACCTTCTGGACGATGGTATCCGCCAGCACAACGGCGTTGTCATTGAGGACGGCAGAGATGGAGCGCTCGCAGGCATCCACGATGGATGCCCGGAACGCCTCGGGCAGAAAGCCCGCGTACCGCTGGGCAATGCCATCCAGACTGACGGCTCCCCCGGCGGCGATATTGGCAGCGATCTGGTCCCGGAAGCTTCCGGCGAGGAAGCGCTCGAACACCTGCCCGGCTGCCCAGCCTGAAAAGGCTCTGGCACCGAACAGGCTGATGAGGCTGCCCGTCAGCTGCACCACCGAGGCCAGAAATCCTTTGCGGGCATACCGGACGGCCAGCACCAGCCAGACCACCGTACATAGGATATCAAAAATAAATGACGGATTCTTGAACATACGTTTAACCTTATTCCGAACTGGCTCACCCTCTCAGTCACGACTGCCGTCGTGCCAGCTCCCCCAAAGGGGGAGCCAACGCTTCTGACAGGGGAAGCCACAAAATAAATTGCACTCTTTTTCCTCAAAGCCGCAATTGCCTCTCCCTTTGGGAGAGGTGGCAATGCGCAAGCATTGACGGAGAGGGCTATTCAGCGGGTGCTTCCAACTTCTGCACCGTGTTGCCGCTGAACAGCAGCAGATCCCTGCTGTTGGCCAGCAATGCCTGCGGGCTGGTGTCAAGGTTCTGGCTCCACTGCTGGGTGCCGGATGCATCAAAGCACTCCACGGCGTTATCGGCCAGCAGATAGAACAGGTTCCCCGCCCGGACAATGGAATTTGCCGCCGAGACAGCGGCGCTGAACTGGACGTTCAGGTTTTTGTCCAGCGTCACAGCCTGAGAGACCTGCCCTGATGCCAGCAGCAGGGCCACATTGCCTGCCGCGTCCACCGAAACATCTTTCAGCTCCGTGCCCGCAAAATCATAGACCGCACGCTCGCCGCCGCCCGCATTGTAGAGCACAGCCCTGGTATCGTAGACAGCCAGGATCGTGGAAGCGGAGGTCCACCCCAGCCACTGGGGCACACCGCCCTGATTCACCAGACTGACGGGATCGCCCGATGCCAGATTGATGAGGTAGAGGTTGGTCATCACCTGTCCCCCGCTGACGGTGACGGCTGCCGCCGCCAGCTTCCGGCTGTCGGGGGAAAAGGCCATCCGCAGGGGGGTGCCGTCGTTGGAGGTCATGCTCCAGCTGAGCTGCTGCTCCATGGATGGGCTGTATACCAGCAGCTTCGCCATGCTGGTCTGGTCCTCCGTGACCACGGCCAGCGTGCCGTTGTCCGACATGGCGCAGAGGAAAATGCTGTTTTCCAGCTGCTTGGTGTAGAGGTTCTGGGTGCGGCTCTCCACCCGCAGCTCGTTTCCGGAGCGGTTGTAGAGGACAAAGCGGGTCTTGCCCGCGGCCAGCGCCGGGCGGGCATAGCCGCTCTGGATGCTGTTCAGCTTTTTGCCGGTGCGCGACCAGACCACACAGCCCTCGTCCCCCAGCTCCACAAAGCTGCCGGTCAGGGGGGCCATCTGTTCCAGCTCGGCCACACCGGTCTGCTGGGGCCAGCCGGAGCCGGGCAGCAGGGCAATGCGGGCCGTATCGGTCAGGTCCTTCAGGGCCGCCACCGAGCTGCCCGCAATGCCGGTGGCAAACAGCACCACCGCCGTCAGCAGCACCAGCAGCACCGCCGTGCGGCGGATGCGCCGGTTCCGCACACGCTGGCGGGCAGCTTCCAGATATTCGACCCGCCCTTCCGAAAGCGGCTCGTCACTCTCCGGACGGTTGCGATTTTTTCTCATAGGTCGTAGTCCACCTTCTCCAAAAATAGCCCTTTTGCGGGCAGCGTCGGCCCGGCCTGGCTGCGGTCCCGGCTGGCAAGGATGCCGGGAATGGCATCGGGCTGCATCCGGCCCGCGCCCACCTCACACAGGGTGCCTGCCAGAATGCGCACCATGTTATAAAGGTAGCCGTCCGCTGTCACCTCAATGTCCACCTCGTCGCCCTTCCGGGTCACATGGCAGTCGGTGATGGTGCGCACGGTATCTCCGTGGGCAGCAGCGGAGGAACCCGCCGCGCACAGGGCCAGAAAATCGTGCTTTCCCACAAACTGTTCCGCCGCCCTCTGCATGGCATCCACATCCAGCCGCCGGGGCACCCGGGTGTAATATTTTTCATCAAAAGGCGAATCGATGGGATGGTTGTGGATGCGGTACAGGTAGGTCTTGGTATGGGCGGCATAGCGGGCGTGGAACTCCTCCGGCACCACCCGGGCGCACAGCACCCGGATATCCGGGGGCAGGTGCTGGTTGATGGCCAACGGCAGCTTTTCGGGGGGGATGCGGGTCTCCGCGTGGAAGTTCAGCGCAAAGCCCAGCGCGTGGACCCCGGCATCGGTGCGGCTGCACCCCTTGATATCGGGGCGGCTGTGGAGCACCGCTTCCAGCCCATCCTGAAAGGTCTGGGCCACGCTCCGCCCGTTGGGCTGCACCTGAAAGCCGCAGTAGTTGGTGCCGTCGTAGGCAAGGGTCAGTAAATAGTTCTGCATGGAACTCCTTCCGTCACGGCTTTGCCGTGCCACCTCCCTCAAAGAGGGAGGCTATAAGGCCCCCTCCTCGAGGGGGCTGTCGCCGCAGGCGACTGGGGGAGTTTTTAAAAATTCGGGAACACCAGTCTCGAGCTCAGGATCACCATAAAGCAGACGATGCACACCGCCAGGTCGATATAATCCTGCCGGGTGCAGCGCAGCACCTTCAGGCGGGTGCGGCCATCACCGCCGCGGTAGCAGCGGCACTCCATAGCCATGGCCAGCTCATCGGCGCGGCGGAAGGCCGAGATGAACAGCGGGATGAGCACCGGCACCAGCGCCTTGACGCGCTCCATCATGGAGCCGTTGTCCAGCATGGCACCACGGGCTTTCTGGGCGTTCATGATCTTGTCGGTCTCTTCGATCAGGGTCGGGATAAACCGCAGGGCAATGCTCATCATCATGGCCAGCTCATGCACCGGGAAGTGCAGCCTGCCCAAAGGCTTGAGCAGCTGCTCGATGGCATCCGTCAGCACGATAGGGCTGGTGGTATAGGTCAGCAGGCTGGTGCCCGCGATCAGTGCCATCACGCGCACCGCCATCAGGATGGCATAGCGCAGGCCCTCGGCGTAGATGTTCAGCACCCAGAAGTGCACCAGCGGCTCGCCCTCGCCCGAAACAAAGAAGAGGTTGAGCACCGCGGTAAAGAGGATGATGGGCAAAATGGGCTTCAGGCTCTTGGTGATCAGCTTGAAGGGGATCTTTGCCACGCCGTACATGGCCACAAGGAACACAAGGGACAGCGTCAGGCCCAGCGGGTTGGACGCTGCAAACAGCAGGATGATGTAGACGATGGTCAGCACCAGCTTCATGCGGGGGTCGAACTTATGCACAAGGCTGTCGCCCGGAAAGTGCTGGCCGATGGTGATATCTCTCAGCATGTGGCAGCGCCCCCCTTCTTTGCATCCACACGGGGCAGCACAAGGCTTTCGCCTGCGTCCCGGCGCTTCTTGGCTTCCAAAATCATCTTGACGGCATAGGGCACAGTGTAAACATCCGCCGGGACATCCACACCCATCTCCCGCAGCTTGAGGAAGATCTTTGTGACCTGCGGCACGCTCAGGCCCAGCGCCAGCAGCTCGGGCGCACGGGCAAACACGTTTTCCACGGTGTCATACATGGCGATCTTCTTGTTGCTCATCACCAGCACACGGTCGGCGTATTTGGCAATATCCTCCATGCTGTGGGAGACCAGCAGCACGGTGGTGCCGGTCTTTTTGTGGTATTCCTTGACCTCAGACAGGATCTCGTCCCGGCCCTCGGGGTCCAGACCGGCAGCAGGCTCATCCAGCACCAGAATGCGGGGCTTCATGGCCATCACACCCGCCACGGCCACCCGGCGCTTCTGGCCGCCGGACAGCTCAAAGGGGCTGCGCTGCAGCAGCGCCTCATCCAGGCCGACAAAGTCCGCTGCTTCATGCACCCGCCTGTCGATCTCGGCCTCGTCCAGCCCCATGTTTCTGGGGCCAAAGGCGATATCCTTATAGCAGGTCTCCTCAAACAGCTGGTACTCCGGGTACTGGAACACCAGACCGGTGAGGAAACGGAATTCCCGGATCTTTTCCGGCTCTGCCCACAGGTCGCGGCCATCGATGATGATGTGGCCGCTGGTGGGCTTGTTCAGGCCGTTCATGTGGGTGATCAGGGTGCTCTTGCCGGAGCCGGTGGCACCGATGATGCCCACAAAGTCTCCCTCTTCCACCTCAAAGCTCACGTCATCCAGCGCGGTGACGGCATTGGGCATTCCCGGGTTATAGACATAACTCAGGTGATCTACTTTGATAATGCTTCCCATCTTCCGTCCCCTCCCTTACTTCAAAAGCTCATACAGAGCCTGTGCGCACGCGCCGGTGTCGATGATGCCCTCGGGCATGGGGATGCCGGCCTTGACCAGCTCATCCCGCAGCTCGGCAGCCTGCGGCACATCCAGCCGCAGGGCGCGCACCTTTTCGGTCTGGCTGAACACCTCTTTCGGGGTGCCCTCCATGACCACATTGCCCTTGCTCATCACCAGCACGCGGTCGGCCTGAGCAGCTTCTTCCATATAGTGGGTGATGGACACCACCGTGATGCCCATGTTCTTGTTCAGATGGTGGATGGTCTGCATCACCTGCTCCCGGCCCCGGGGATCAAGCATGGCGGTGGCCTCGTCCAGGATCAGGCAGTCGGGCCGCATGGCGACCACGCCCGCAATGGCAACGCGCTGCTTCTGGCCGCCGGACAGGTTGTGGGGCGCACGCTCCCGGTATTCATAGATGCCCGCCATCTTCATCGCTTCATCCACGCGGCGGCGCATCTCTTCCGGCGGCACGCCCAGATTTTCCAGCGCAAAGGCGACATCTTCCTCCACCACGGTGGCAACGATCTGGTTGTCCGGGCTCTGGAACACCATGCCCACGGTCTGGCGGATATCGTAGATCTTGTCCTCGTCTTTGGTGTCCATCCCCTCCACCAGCACAGTGCCGCTCTCCGGCAGGAGGATGGCGTTGAAGTGCTTGGCCAGCGTGGATTTTCCACAGCCGTTGGCCCCCAGCACTGCCACAAATTCGCCCCGCTTCACCTCAGCCGACACGCCGTTCAGGGCGTAGTCCGGCTGTTCCGGGTCATAGCGGAACTTCAGATCTTTCGCAGTTAAAATCGTTTCTTCCATAGGTTTTCTCTTTCCGGTGGTGCGCCCTTCTCAAAAGGGCTGTACCCCATTCTAAATGACCAACCCTCTCAGACTCGCTTCGCTCGCCAGCTCCCCCAAGGGGGGAGCCAACGCATCTAAAAGGGCAGCATCTTCTGAATTCTATTTTCCCTTCCCAGAAGCCGCAATTGCCTCTCCCTCTGGGAGAGGTGGCAATGCGTCAGCATTGACGGAGAGGGCTTCATTCTTCCCAAATGGCCGTTGCGCCGCAGGGCACAACGCCGCCGGTGGCGGAAACGGGCAGGCCGATCTCATCACAGCTGGTCTTGCCGCCAAAGCGGGGCACCAGCGTGGTCTTGAGCATATACTCCATGACCGCGGGGGACAGGCCGGTGGTATAGCTGTTGACCGCAAAGAAGAGGGGCGTATCGCTCAGCACTTCCTCGCACTGGCTGATGAGCTCGTAGACGCAGTCCTCCAGCTTCCAGATCTCGCCGCCGGGGCCGCGGCCGTAGCTGGGCGGGTCCATGATGATGCCGTCGTAGGTGTTGCCCCGCCGCTTCTCACGGGCGACGAATTTGGCGCAGTCGTCCACCAGCCAGCGGATGGGACGGTCTGCAAGGCCGCTGGCGGCGGCGTTGTCCTTGCCCCATGCCACGATGCCCTTGGAGGCGTCCACATGGCAGACGGTAGCCCCGGCAGCCCGACAGGCCAGGCCGGCGCCCCCCAGACGCCGTCCGCACAGGCCAGCGTGGCGCCGCCGGTGTAGCCGAAGAGGTTCAGCACCTTGATGGGGCGGCCTGCGGCGCGGATCTTCTTTGCGTACCACGCCCAGTTGACGGCCTGTTCGGGGAAGACGCCGGTGTGCTTGAAGCCAGTGGGGCTGACGATGAGGGTCAGCTTATCCTCCCCTTCGCCGCAGCTGATCTTCCACTTCTCGGGCAGACGGCGGCGGTACTCCCACTCACCACCGCCCTGATTGGAGCGGTGGTAGACGGCGTCTGCCTTGGCCCAGAGAGGGCTTTGCTGGGGCGTCTTCCACACCACCTGCGGGTCAGGCCGGACCAGCAGCGTCTCACCCCAGCGTTCCAGCCGGTTGCCGTCGGTGGCATCCAGCAGCTCGTAGTCTTTCCATGTATCTGCAGGGCGCATATGCGTCCTCCTTCCTGCTTTTTGTCTGTAGCTTAACCCTCGAGACCCTCGAGGATGCGCTTGTTGATCTTTTCCACGATGCGCTTGGCGCAGCAGTCGATGGCCTCGAGGTCCTGCCCCTCCACCATGACGCGGATCTTCGGTTCGGTGCCGGACACCCGCACCAGCACGCGGCCCATGCCCATCAGCTTCTGCTCCTCATTCTCGATGAAACCGGCCAGCACCTCGTCCGCCTTGTAGGCGGCCTTCTGGGCAGCATTGGCCACGACATTCACCAGCACCTGCGGGTACTGGGCATAGATGCCGTTCAGCTCGCTCATCTTCTTGCCGCTCTCGGCCAGCAGTCTGAGCAGTTTGCCTGCGGTCAGCTCGCCGTCGCCGGTGGTGGCGTGGTGAAGCAGGATGACGTGGCCGCTCTGCTCGCCGCCGATGGCGTAGCCGTTCTCCCGCATATTCTCGAGGACGTAGCGGTCGCCTACGGCGGTCTTTTCGGTGTTGATGCCCTGAGACTCCATATACTTGACGAAGCCGAGGTTGGACATGACCGTAACGACAGCGGTGTTGCCGTCCAGACGGCCCTTGTCCTTCATCGCCATCGCCAGCAGGGCGATGATCTTGTCGCCGTCAAGCTCCTGCCCCTTCTCGTCGCAGGCGAGGCAGCGGTCGGCGTCGCCGTCAAAGGCGATGCCGCAGTCGAAGCCACCCTCGACGACAGCCTTTTCCAGATTGTCCAGATGGGTGCTGCCCACACCGGCGTTGATGTTCCTGCCGTCGGGGCTGACGCCGAGGAAGGTGCACTTTGCGCCCAGACGGGGGAACAGCTGCCGGGCCACCTCGGCAGACGCGCCGTTGGCGCAGTCGATACAGACGTTCAGGCCCGACAGGTCGCCGCCGATGGACTCATACAGATGCTCGACATAGTCCTTGATGCCGTCGATGCGGCGGGTCACACGGCCCACACCGTCGCCGGTGGCCAGCGGGATGCCCGCACACTTGTCGTCGATGTGTGCCTCGATCTCCTCTTCCACATCGTCCGGCAGCTTGTAGCCGGTCCCGGCGAAGATTTTGATGCCGTTGAACTCCATCGGGTTGTGGGAGGCCGAGATGACGACACCGGCGTCGGCGTTGTACTTGCGCACCAGATAGGCTACGGCGGGGGTGGGTACGACGCCCAGACTCTCGACGTCCGCGCCCACACTGCACAGGCCGGCCGTCAGGGCAGCTTCCCGCATATCGCCGGACTGGCCTTACGTACAAGCTGGCCGGTGCTGCTGGTCAGCACGGCGGCAGCGCCGCGTCCGATGAGCATCGCCATCTCACAGGTCAGATCTGCACCGGCCACGCCGCGCACACCATCGGTACCAAAATACTTTCCCATAGTAAATACCTCGCTTAAAATAAGCTCTGTTGTCCATTGTCCTCGGCGCTGCCGCTCTCAGGCGCTTTCAGGCCGAGGTGTTCGTAAGCAAGCCGGGTGGCACAGCGGCCCCGCGGCGTCCGGGTCAGGAAGCCCATCTGCATCAGATACGGCTCCCCCC
>OAUV01001709.1_pt1 | contig 10651 bp, 6 predicted proteins | sample 1516841 | NCBI WGS metagenome assembly OAUV01 (sample SAMEA2580044, study PRJEB22360) | human gut metagenome | biome: human gut; feature: human-associated habitat; material: faeces | place: Denmark | collected 2008/2010 | reverse complement strand
GAGGGCGGGATTTTCGGGGCGCTCTGGGAGATGGCGGACGGCGCGGGTATCGGGCTTGATGTGGCGCTGAAGAGGATTCCGATCCAGCAGGAGACGGTGGAGATCTGTGAGTTTTTCGGGGTGAATCCGTATCAGATGCTTTCGACGGGGGCGCTGCTGATTGCAGCGGCGGACGGCGAGGGGCTGGTGCAGAAAATGGCACTCGAAGGGATTCCATCGGCGGTGATTGGGCGGACGACATCCGGAAAGGAGAGGATTCTCCGGAACGGGGAAGAGGTCCGGTATCTGGATAAGCCGCAGATGGATGAGATGTACCGGGTTGGCAGATAAGGCTTAAATATACGACAGGAGTGATTGGTAAAATGGCACATTTGAATATTGTTCTTCATGAGCCGGAGATTCCAGCAAATACAGGTAATATCGGACGGACGTGTGTGGCGACGGGGACAAGGCTGCATCTGATTAAGCCGCTGGGGTTTGATATTTCGGACAAGGCGGTGAAACGCGCGGGGCTGGATTACTGGCCGAAGCTGGATGTGACGGTGTATGAGAGTTACGAGGATTTTCTGGAGAGAAATCCGGGGGCGAAGATTTACTATGCGACGACGAAGGGGCCGCAGACGTATGTGGATGTGCAGTATGAAGAGGACTGCTTTATCATGTTCGGAAAGGAAAGCGCGGGGATTCCAGAGGATATTCTGTACAATAATCAGGAGACGGCGGTGCGGATTCCGATGATTAATGATATTCGTTCGCTGAACCTTTCAAATTCCGTGGCGATCGTACTGTACGAGGCACTGCGGCAGAATAACTTTGACCATATGCAGCTCGCGGGGCATTTGCGGACGCATGAGTGGAGGTAGACGGACGGGACTCTGGTGATCGTAGACGGAACTGCATTCTTTTTATAAGGAAGAAGTTAAGATCATTTCCAATTCGGCGAAGACCTGCTCGGCGTAAAGCTGTTTGATTTCGTGGCGGGTCATGCCGGAGACGTTGGTCTGGAAGGTGAAGGTGTGGGCTTGGGTTTTGTATAAAATACAGAAGTACACGACGCCCTGTACGCTGTCAGCGTTGTTGGGGTCGAGATTTCCGGTTGTGCCGGTGATTCCGATGGCGATGGCGGTGTGCAGGTTTTCTTGTACTGTGCGGGCCATGGCTTCGGCGCATTCGGGGGAGTAGACGCCGTGGATTTCGATGACGGAAGGGTCGACGCCGACGAGGACTTTGGTTTCGTTCAGATACGTGACGTAGCCGCCGGGGAAAATGGCGGAGGCGCCTTCGGTGTCGGTGATCAGGGAGGCGATCAGGCCGGAAGTGCAGCTTTCCATGGTGGAAATGGTGGTGTGGGATGCAATGAGCTGTTTGATGATGGAATCAATGGTGTTTGGGTTCATAGTGAAAATTACCTCCAGAGTTAGTTTGATATGTCTGGCAAAAAAGCCCCTCGGCGGAGGGGCTTATTTTGGTGCTTCGCCTTTGGCGAGTGTAAAGATAAATTCGGTACCAACGCCCTCTGTACTGATGACATTGATATTCTGGTTATGCGCAGTGATGATCTCTTTGACGATCGAAAGCCCAAGTCCCGTTCCTTTGCGGTCCTTGCCGCGGGAGGCGTCGAGCTTGTAGAAGCGCTCCCAGATTTTCGTGATGCTTGCCTTTGGAATACCGCAGCCGGTGTCCTTGACGGAGACGAAGACTTTGCCGTGCTTCTCCGTTGTCTCAACTGTGATGGTGGAATCGTTGTTGCTGAATTTGATTGCATTATCAATGAGATTGTACAGCACCTGCTGGATTTTTCCCATATCGGCGCAGACGTATAAGGTGCGCGATGCGAGGATCAGTGAAATGGAAATCCGCTTTTTCGTGCAGGTTCCCTCAAACGAAGCGGCGGTATCCTTGATGACGGCGTTGATGTCAAACGAGGTCAGATCGAGCATATTCCCTTTATCGTCGATGTCGTTCAGCGTCAGCAGGCTCTGCGTCAGCTTGTGCAGCCGTTCTGTCTCAAACAGAACGATTTTCAGATATTTTTCCTGCATTTCCGGCGGAATCGTTCCGTCGAGGATTGCCTCCACATAGCCTTTGATCGAGGTCAGCGGTGAGCGGAAGTCGTGAGAGACGTTCGCCACAAAATTCCGCTGGTATTCGCCGGTCTTGTTCAGCTCGCCGGACATGTAGTTCAGCGTGGAAGCGAGATACCCCATCTCATCGTGAGATTTAACATCAATTTTGTGGGTCAGGTTGCCGGAGGCATACTCCTTTGCACCGTTGATGATCTTTTTCAGCGGCCGGTACACGACGAGGGAGAAAAAGATCAGAATCACAAACGAGAGTCCGAACACGAGCAGGAACAGAAAATCAATCCGTGCCAGCAGACTTTCCCTCTGCTGATAGACGTCCTGCAGCGGAAGGTGGATGGCGACATAGCCATTGATCCGGAAATCGGAGGTGACGGGAACCATGACGCTCAGCATCTTGTCTTCGAAATAGCCGAAAAACGTTCCCGTGCTGTAATACTCGCTGCCGAGCGCAACCGGATCAAAACCGTCGATGATCTCCGGGTTTTCCTCATCGAGTGCAGCTGCCGTGTTCAGCAGAATTTCCCCGTCTGCGCTGATGAGCCAGATCTGGGAATTGTGATAGGAAGCCAGTGCACTGAGCGAATTGTAAAGATCCGTCAGGGAACGCTCACTGTGGTAATAAAGGTCGCCCTGTTTGGAAGCGATCTGCGTGGCCTCCCGGTACAGACTGGTGCTCGCGCTGGAGACCAGACTGTCCTCCACCATGCGGGAGCCGACCGTTGAGATCAGCGTAAAGCCGGCAATGGCGAGAATGACATAAATGAGAATTAATTTCCGGTAAAGCGTGCGTCGCATTATTTTTTAACCTCAAACTTGTAACCGATGCCCCAGACCGTCGTGATGGCCCAGGAGGCATGGTCCTTGATTTTTTCGCGGAGACGTTTGATATGAACGTCTACCGTGCGGGTATCGCCGATGTACTCATAGCCCCAGATATGGTCGAGGAGCTGTTCTCGCGTAAAGACCTGGTTTGGTGAGGAAGCAAGGAAGTAGAGAAGCTCCAGTTCCTTCGGCGGCATATCGACGGTGCGGCCCTGGTAAATGACGGAATAGTTCGTCTGGTTGATGATAAGATCCGGGTACTCGACACATTTTCCTGCGGTCGCGGACACCGGGATCGTGCGTGATGGCTGAAATCTCCGCAGCACTGCTTTCACACGGGCAACGAGCTCCTTGGAATCAAATGGTTTGATGATGTAGTCATCCGCGCCGAGCTCCAGGCCGAGGACTTTGTCGAACACCTCGCCCTTTGCCGAGAGCATGATGATCGGAACATCGGAATCGTGCCGGATTTCGCGGCAGACCTGGTAGCCGTCCATGCCGGGCAGCATCAGGTCGAGCAGAATCAGGTTCGGCTGGAAGGAGTGAAACTCCCGGACAGCCTCTTCTCCATCGTTTACAATTTTTGTGTCATAGCATTCCTTGGTCAGATAGAGAGAAATCAGTTCTGCGATATTGTTATCGTCATCGACGATCAGAATTTTCTGTTTGGAAGCCATAAAAGATTCTCCTTCACTGGGGACAGGACGGAACCGCATACAGTATGCGTTCCGTCCCATATTTTCCTGAGTTTTTATTTCTTAAACGTAACAATCGTAACGCCGGCATCGCCCTCGCCGAATTCCGCTAAATGGAAGTCCGCTACGTGTTTCTGGCGGCGCAGATAATTGTGAATGCCTTTCCGCAGTGCGCCCGTTCCTTTTCCGTGGACAACGCGGACACTCGGCAGATGGGAGAGATAAGCGTCATCGAGATATTTGTCGAGTTCGGCAACCGCTTCATCCACCGTTTTTCCGAGCAGATTGATCTCGGTAGAAATCGTGGCAGCCTTGGAAAGCTTCGATTTTCCGCTGCTTGTGCGGGAGATGGACGGGCCGGTGATGACAGCCTCGTCGATCAGCACAAGGTCGGAGATATGCACTTTGGTCCGCATGATACCCATCTGGACGAAGAGATTTCCCTTCGAATCCGGGCGGGTGCTGACAGTACCTTTGACATTCATGCTTAAGACTTTGACGGCATCGCCGAGATGAAGATCCTGCGGGCGGAGATTTCCGGTGCGCTTCGGCACTTCCTTCGCCTTTTTCTTATCGAGCTTGTTCATCTTTTCACGCAGAGCGGTACGTTTCTGCTCCATTTCGCGGACGGAAACATTCTCTTTTCCAAATTTCTGGAAATCGCGCATCGTCTGGTCGGCGTATTCCTTCGCCTCGCGGAGAATTCTCTGTGCCTCCTCGGTTGCATTGGAGATCATCTTTTCTTTTCTTGCGTCGATCTGTTCCTGATTCTTGGCAAGGCTCTGCTTCAGGGATTCGACTTCCGCGCGGGTGCGGGCAAGCTCTTCTTTTTCGCGTTCCAGCGTGATCCGGTTCTGCTCGAGAGTGGTCAGAACGTCCTCAAACGATTCATCCTGCTCGCTGATTTCGTCTTTTGCCTTGTTGATGATGTAGTCCGGCAGGCCGAGTTTGCTGGAAATCGCAAACGCATTACTCTTTCCAGGAACGCCGACGAGCAGGCGGTATGTCGGGCTTAAAGTCTCGACATCGAATTCACAGCAGGCATTCTCCACGCCCGGTGTGGATAAGGCATAGATTTTCAGTTCACTGTAGTGTGTCGTTGCCATGGTGCGGATGCCGCGCTCGTGGAGCGTAGAGAGGATCGCGATGGCAAGCGCCGCGCCCTCTGTCGGGTCGGTACCGGCGCCGAGCTCATCGAACAGGACGAGGGAATTGCGGTCTGCCTTGTCGAGGAAGGAAACTACATTCGTCATGTGGGAGGAGAAGGTACTCAACGACTGCTCGATGCTCTGCTCATCACCGATATCGGCGTAAACCTCGTCGAAAACGGAAAGGGAGGAGCGGTCGAGTGCCGGAATGTGAAGTCCGGACTGGCCCATCAGTGTTAAGAGTCCGACCGTCTTTAAGGAAACCGTTTTACCGCCGGTATTCGGTCCGGTGACGATCAGAAGGTCGAAATCTTCGCCGAGCGACAGATCAATCGGAACGACTTTTTTCGCATTGATCAGCGGGTGGCGTGCCTTGCGCAGGTGGATTTTACCTTCGGTGTTGAAGATCGGCTCATTGGCGTTCTGCTCCATTGCAAGAGCGGCGCGCGCGAAGATGAAGTCAAGCTCTACCATGTTTTCGAGGTCGTAACGGATCTCATCGCGGTGCAGGTCTGCCTGGGCACTCAACGTAGAGAGGATGACCTCGATTTCTTTTGCTTCTTCAATTTCCAGCTCACGGATATCGTTGTTCAGTTTGACAACGGCCATCGGCTCGACAAAGAAGGTGGAACCGGTCGAGGACTGGTCATGTACCATGCCAGGAACCTGGCCTTTGTACTCGGATTTGATCGGGATACAGTAGCGGCCGTCGCGCATCGTGATGACGGCATCCTGCAGATACGTGCGGTAGGAACCGTTGACGAGCGAGATTAACTGGCTGTGGATTTTTTCCTCACACGATTTGATGGAACGACGGATGCGGCGTAGATTCGGGCTTGCATCATCGCTGATTTCATCCTCGGAGAGAATACAGCGGCGGATTTCCGTGGAAAGCAGCGTCAGAGGCTCCAGTGTTTCGAAGAGATCTTCGAGGCTGTCCGGCGTCTGGTCCGCATTTTCGCGGCGGCCGTACGCTTTGACGCGTGCCGTGTTTTCCAGAAGTGCGGCGGTCTGCAGAAGCTCCGTGATGTTCATGGAGCTGCCGATTTCGAGACGCTTTAATGCGCCGCGGATATCTTTGGCATCACCAAAGGAAATGTGGCCTTTTTTAAAGAGCCGGGTGAGCGCGTCGTGTGTCTCGTGCTGCATCCGCGTAATCTGGGAGAGGGAAGAAGAAGGAACGAGCTCCAGACATTTCTTCCGGCCCAGCGGAGAACTGGCATACGAAGCCAGTTGTTCGATAATTTTGTCGTATTCGAGCGTTTTTAATGCTTTCTGATTCATAATACTTACCTTTTCGTAATTCATAATTCAGTCATTGTCTACAGATAACGCGGTATTTTTGATGCAATACCGCACGGATCTGATGTTACAGTTCACAGGTACCCTGCGAACTGTAACATTCGCAGCCCTCATTTAAAGTTTTGCTTCGCAAAAGGAGGGCTGCTCACACCTGAATCACTTTCTTACGCAGCGAAACAGCAAGTGTTTCACTGCTGAGTGAACAGTAGCGATCTGATCATATATCTGCACGGGAAGTACAGACCGGAAGTGGAATGTGGGTCACAGGTTTTTCCACTCCCCCAATTATACCTTAAAAAAGAAAAGAAAGAAACCCCAAGAACGAGAAAATGCAGGATGTTGCGCAAATGAGAAAAAAATGTAACAGTCTTCATAAAATGTTCATATCTATCTGGTAAAGTTTTTTGTATATGTGAAGATTGCGGAAGCGCATATGCGCAGAGCAGTTCGGTATGGAATACAGATGTATGGAGAAAGAAATGTATGGAAAATGACCCAAAACCTTACAAATTCATGAAAGAGAGCATCAAAAAGCAGCCGCCCGACTGGAAAATGATTGTTCTTCTAATTGCCGGATGGCTGGCACTTGCGGCGCTTGGCGGTCTGGTTGCGGCCGCGGTATTTGCGGTGACAGAGCCAAAGATTGCAGAAGCAGTTACCAGGGAAGAGCCGCCGGCGAAAGTGGATATCCCGGGAGATGAGGATCCAAACAGCGGACAGGAGCCGGATGAGACAATTACCGCATCTTCGGCGAGTGCGTCGGTAGACAGCAGCGGCTCCGGTTCGGAAATCAGCAGTTCTACAGTGGATAGCAGTACTTCAGAAAGCAGTGTATCCGAAAGTACGGTTTCCGAAAGCACAGAGGAGAACGGAGCGGCAGGGGGAACGGAAAGCAGCACTTCCGAAGAGCCGGAGGAGGGCAGCGAGGTTTCCAGTGTCGATGGGGAAACGGATGCGGAGGAAAAGGACAGCAGCCTGAAAAATTATGAAGCGCTCTACCAGGATATGTTGGAAGTAACGGAAAAACCAAAACGAGCGCTGGTTACTGTCATCGGCATTACCAATCAGATGGACTATTTTAACCAGAACTATGAAAACCAGCAGCAGATTTCCGGTCTGATTGTTGCGGACAATGGGCAGGATCTCTTTATTCTGACGGAATACCGCATCGTGGAAAATGTGGAGCGGATTCAGGTCACCTTCTGGGACGAGACGATGGTGGATGCCACATACCAGCGCCACGATCCGAGCACCGGCCTTACGATTGTGAAGGTGGATGAATCGAAGCTGGATGAGGAAACACGGGACGGTCTTGCGGTTGCGCCGCTCGGCAGTTCGTATCTCGTCAGCCAGGGTGACCCGGTCGTGGCTGTCGGAAGCCCGGTCGGCTACAGCAATTCGATTGCGTACGGTGTGGTGACTTCGGTTACGAACAAGATTTCCGCGCTGGACAATGAGTACAATCTGCTGACCACCGACATCCTCGGCAGCACGGACGGCAGCGGCATTCTGGTAAATCTTGACGGCGAAATCGTCGGCATTATTGCGCAGAGTTACAGCGCCAAAGGAAACAACGTGGTGACGGGCATTGCGATTTCCCAGATCAAAAAGCTGATCGAAAATCTTTCCAACAACGTGAGCCGCGCGTATATCGGCATCCGCGGACAGGATGTCACAGAAGAACTTTCCGATAAAACCGGCATTCCAAAAGGCGTTCTCATCAGCCGCGTCGCAGACGATTCTCCGGCGATGATGGCGGGCATGAAAGAGTACGATGTGATTGTAAAGCTCGGGGAGCACAAGGTTGAGACGATCAAACAGTACCATGAACAGCTTGGCAAATACAGCACAGGAGACGTGGTTACCGTGACGGCGATGCGGAAAGGCGCCGAAGGGTATGCGGAGATGACGTTTGATGTGACGATGGGGGAAGTATAAAAAACAGAGGCTTTCGGGAGCAGAAAAAGCCGGTTTTAGCCGGTGGGGCTTCCGGAAGCTTTTCTTTTCGAATGGTTTTCCACTGGCGGATGAAAAAATACGTGCATTCTGCAGGAAAATCTGGTAGAATTGGTAAGGCATGCAGGAGCACAGGCTTTGCATCATAAAAACGGCATCATAGAAACAAAAACGGAACACTGTGTCCGCATTTATTTTAGAAAAAGAGGATTTATTTTTATGAAGTATATCAACGAACTCCGGGAAGGAAACCGCATTTCCGGAATTTATCTCTGCAAACATAAACAGTCGGCTGTTACCAAAAACGGAAAACAGTACGAAAACGTGATCTTACAGGATAAAACCGGTACGATCGATGCGAAAATCTGGGATCCGAATTCTATGGGAATCCGTGAATTTGAAGCACTGGATTATGTAGATATTATGGGAGATGTTTCCAGTTTTAATGGAGCACTTCAGGTTTCCATTAAAAATGCAAGAAAAGCGGAAGAGGGCGAATATAATCCGGCGGACTATCTGCCAACGAGCCGTTACGACATCAATACGATGTATCAGGAGCTGCTCTCCTGGATCGGAACGGTGAAAAATCAGTATCTCTCCGAACTGCTGACGTATTATTTTATCCAGGATCAGGAGACCGCAAAACGGTTCCGCATGAGCTCTGCAGCAAAAAGCGTGCATCACGGATTCGTCGGCGGCCTTTTAGAGCATACGTTAAGTGTCACCCGTTTCTGCGATTTTATGGTAAAATCGTATCCGATTCTGAACCGCGATCTGCTGATTACGGCAGCGATTCTGCACGATATCGGAAAGACGAAAGAACTCTCCTTATTCCCGCAGAACGATTACACCAATGACGGACAGCTGCTCGGCCACATCATGATCGGTGCGGAGATGGTACACGATGCGGCGCAGAAGATCGACGGTTTCCCACAGGAACTCGAGAATCAGTTAAAGCACTGCATTCTGGCGCACCACGGCGAGCTGGAATACGGTTCCCCGAAAAAACCGGCAATGGTAGAGGCGGTAGCGCTGAACCTGGCGGACAATGCCGATGCCAAAATGGAAACCCTGACCGAGCTGTTTGACGCAGCGCCGGCCGGCAATGAGTGGCTTGGCTACAACCGGTTCTTTGAGTCCAACATCCGCAGAACAGGAGACTTTTCATGAGCTATCAGAAAAATGATGTACTGACGGTGAAAATTGAAGATATGGGACACGACGGAGAGGGTATAGGCAAATGCGAGGGCTATACCCTCTTTGTCAAGGACACCGTCATCGGCGATCTTGCCGAGGTAAAAGTGATCAAAGCAAAGAAAAATTACGGCTACGCGCGCCTGATGCGCCTGATCGAGCCGTCCGCACACCGCGTCGAGCCGGTCTGCCCGGTTGCACGTCCGTGCGGCGGATGCCAGTTGCAGATGCTCGACTATGCGGAGCAGCTTCGCTTTAAGGAGAAGAAAATCGCCGGAAATCTCCAGCGCATCGGCGGCATGACGGAGATCCCGATGGAGCCGATCGTGGGGATGAAAAATCCGTTCCGCTATCGAAACAAAGCCCAGTTTCCGATCGGGCAGGATAGAAATGGAAAGCTGATTACGGGATTTTATGCGGGAAGAACGCATCAGATCATGGAAAACCGGAACTGTTATCTCGGCGTGGAGCAGAACGAGGAGATTCTGAACCGCATTCTTGCCTGGATGGAGGAGAACGGCGTTCCGGCATACAACGAGGAGACCGGCAAAGGTCTGGTGCGCCATGTGCTGATCCGGTTTGGATTTATGACGAAAGAGATTATGGTCTGTCTCGTTGTGAACGGAAAGAAACTGCCGGCCGAGGAGAAACTCATCAAATCGCTGACAGAACTCGAAGGCATGACAAGCATTACTCTAAGCGCAAACCGTGAGCGGACCAATGTGATCATGGGAAAAGAAATCCGCTGCCTGTGGGGACAGGGGTATATCACCGACTATATTGGAACCGTAAAATATCGGATCTCCCCGCTGTCCTTCTACCAGGTCAACCCGGCGCAGACGGAAAAGCTGTACGGCCTTGCCCTGGAATACGCAGGTCTCACCGGAAATGAGACGGTCTGGGATCTCTACTGCGGCATCGGAACGATTTCCCTGTTCCTCGCGCAGAAAGCCAAAAAAGTCTACGGCGTCGAAATCGTCCCGGAGGCAATCGCGGATGCGAAGAACAATGCGAAAATCAACGAGATCGAAAACGCTGAATTTTTCGTTGGAAAATCGGAAGAGATTCTTCCGGCCTACTACGAACAGTACGCCAAAGACCACCCGGGCGAACACGCCCACGCGGACGTCATCGTCGTCGATCCGCCGAGAAAAGGCTGCGAAGAAAACCTCCTCCACACCATGGCCAGCATGCAGCCGGACCGCATCGTGTATGTATCCTGCGATTCCGCAACGCTGGCACGAGATGTGAAGGTGCTTGGGGAGCTGGGGTATGAAGTAAAGAAAGTCCGAGGGGTTGACCAATTCCCGATGACGTGCCATGTGGAGACGGTTGTTCTTTTGTCCCAACAGAAGCCAGATGACACGATAGAGATCGACTTAGACCTGGATGAGTTGGATGCCACCAGTGCCGAGTTGAAAGCAACCTATCAGGAAATCAAAGATTATGT
>OAUV01001703.1_pt1 | contig 10680 bp, 9 predicted proteins | sample 1516841 | NCBI WGS metagenome assembly OAUV01 (sample SAMEA2580044, study PRJEB22360) | human gut metagenome | biome: human gut; feature: human-associated habitat; material: faeces | place: Denmark | collected 2008/2010 | reverse complement strand
CCGCCTGCGTGTAGGGTGAATTGTTAATTTCAGATTGCAGCCTGACAGCCTTGAACTGTTAAGCATCAGACTTAATCTGGCAAAAAATAGTCATAAGACATTAAATGTCTATTGACAATTATAAGCAATCAGTATATTGTATTGCTTGCAACAGGAAAACTGAAGAATAGCCTTTTATTCAGAGTGGTGGAGATACATAGGATCTATGAAGCCACGGCAACCCCTCGAAAGAGAGGAAGGTGCCAACCTGAGCGAGTGATCGAACAATAAGAGGATTGTTTATATAAAAAGTCATTTATAAGACAGTCCGCTTGTCCGGGCTGTTCTTTTTTTCGCGGAAAACATACAATGCAGCGATAGATATTAGCTGTTTTGGAAATTTTCGCTCCATCGAAGAAAGGGAAAAACAAAAGAATGGAAAACAAAGAAAAAATCTTATTTACTTCCGAATCTGTAACTGAAGGTCATCCGGATAAAATCTGTGATGCCATTTCTGATGCCATCCTGGATGCTCTGATCGCACAGGATCCGATGAGCCGTGTAGCCTGCGAGACTGCAACTACAACAGGTCTTGTTCTGGTTATGGGTGAGATCACTTCCAAGGCAAATATCGATATCCAGTCAATCGTAAGAGAGACAATCCGCGAGATTGGTTATACTCGTGGAAAATTCGGATTCGATGCTGATACATGTGCAGTAATCACAGCACTTGATAAACAGTCTGCTGATATTGCAATGGGTGTTGATAAAGCACTTGAGCAGAAAGAGAATCAGATGGATGAGGACGAGCTTGACTCTATTGGAGCTGGCGACCAGGGAATCCAGTTTGGTTATGCTTCCAACGAGACAGAAGAATACATGCCATACGCAATCAACATGGCACACAAACTTTCCCGTCAGCTGACAAAAGTCCGTAAAGACGGCACTCTGAAATATTTAAGACCAGATGGAAAAACTCAGGTAACAGTTGAGTATGATAAGAATGGAAAACCAAGCCGTATTGATGCAGTTGTTTGCTCCACTCAGCATGACCCGGATGTTACACAGGAGCAGATCCATGCGGACATCAAGAAATATGTATTTGATGAGATCATCCCGGCAGACATGGTAGATGAGGATACGAAATACTTTATCAACCCGACCGGACGTTTCGTTATCGGTGGACCAAACGGCGACAGCGGTCTTACAGGACGTAAGATCATTGTTGATACTTATGGCGGAACAGGACGTCACGGCGGCGGTGCCTTCTCCGGAAAAGACTGCACAAAGGTTGACCGTTCTGCAGCTTATGCAGCACGTTATGTTGCAAAGAACATTGTTGCAGCAGGTCTTGCTGACAAGTGCGAGATCCAGCTTTCCTATGCAATTGGTGTTGCACATCCGACTTCTATTCATGTAGAAACATTTGGCACAGGTAAAGTATCTGATGCGAAACTGGTAGAGATCATCCGTGAGAACTTTGACCTTCGCCCGGCTGGAATCATCAAAATGCTTGATCTCCGCCGCCCAATCTACAAACAGACTTCTGCATACGGACACTTTGGCCGTACAGATGTAGATCTTCCGTGGGAGCATCTGGACAAGGTTGATGATCTGAAGAAATATCTTGCGTAAAATTTGGGTAAAAGAAAATGGCTTGTATTGAAGCCTGCTTGAAAATTCCATATTAAAGTTAGAGCCTGGAAGAGACTGGTATATAGCAGAAGAAGTCTTTTCCAGGTTTTTTATGTTGAAAAACTGAATATTACAGAGCTATTTTTTATAGAAAATTAAGAGATGAAATCAGAGCTTTATGCTATAATCTATATAAATCCGGTGAAGCAGTTTCATACGATAGGGAAGCTGTTGAAAATTTCCGTAAAAAGAAGAAAAAGGATAGAACTGTTATGAAGCTAAAAACAAGAATCATTCTGGGATTCACCATGATCATTCTTATGCCTCTGCTTCTGTTTGCCGCCACTTTGTATGGATTCAGCCAGTCACAGGCGCAGAAAGCACAGGCAGTGACTGAGAGCGATGGAACAGTATATGATATTTCCATAACAGACTCAGCCGACAGTCAGGGCAGGGGACATGTAATGGCCAAGGATTTGTTTATCAGTGCGTTTGTAATCCTGATCTCCGTTGCTTTGGTAGTTGGTCTTTGGGTATATCGCAGCATTGCCGTTCCATTGGTTAAATTAAAAAAAGCGACGCAGAATATAAAAGAGGGCAACCTGGATTTCGTTCTGGATGTAGAAGGAAAAGACGAATTTTCTGAGCTCTGTCAGGATTTCGAGGAAATGCGCCGCCGTCTGAAAGAATCTACAGAAGAAAAAAGCCTTATAGAAAAAGAAAACAGAGAGCTGATCAGCAACATTTCCCATGATCTGAAAACTCCGATCACAGCAGTGAAAGGATATGTAGAGGGAATCATGGATGGAGTGGCAGATACCCCTGAGAAAATGGATCGCTATGTCCGCACCATCTACAACAAGACAAATGAGATGGATCATCTGATCAACGAGCTGACTTTTTATTCCAAAATCGATACCAACCGCATTCCTTATACTTTCAACAAACTAAATGTGGAAGATTATTTTGAAGATTGTTCAGAGGAAGTTGGTCTGGAACTTGAGACCAGGGGAATTGAGCTGGTTTATGCCAACTATGTGGAAAAAGATGTTATGGTAATTGCCGATGGGGAGCAGATCCGCCGTGTTATCCATAACATTATCAGCAACGCTATCAAATATATGGACAAGCCTAAAGGAATCATTCAAATCCGAATCAAGGATGTGGGTGATTTTATCCAGATTGAGATTGAGGACAATGGAAAAGGTATTGGTCCGAAGGATCTGCCTTATATTTTCGACCGTTTTTACCGTACAGATGTTTCACGAAATTCTTCCAAAGGCGGAAGCGGAATCGGTCTTTCCATTGTAAAGAAAATTCTGGAGGACCATGGGGGAAAAGTATGGGCCACAAGCCGTCTTGGAATCGGCACGATCATGTATTTTGTACTTAGAAAATACCAGGAGGTACCAATGAAATGAGCAGAATTCTGATCATTGAAGATGAAGAAGCAATTGCAGAGCTTGAGAAAGACTATCTGGAGCTCTCAGGATTTGAAGTTATAATCTGCAACAGAGGCGATCTGGGGCTTAATATGGCACTGAAAGAAGATTTTGACCTGATTATTCTGGATCTGATGCTGCCGGAGATAGACGGGTTTGAAATCTGCCGCCAGGTAAGAGAAGCTAAGAATACTCCGATCATTATGGTTTCAGCGAAGAAAGATGATATTGACAAGATCCGCGGTCTTGGACTTGGGGCTGACGATTACATGACCAAGCCATTTAGCCCAAGCGAGCTTGTTGCCAGAGTAAAGGCACATATGGATCGCTATAACCGTCTGATCGGCTCCACCACGCAAAAGAACGATATTATTGAGATTCGTGGAATCAAGATAGACAAGACTGCCCGCCGCGTCTGGGTAAATGGCGAGGAGAAAACTTTTACCACCAAGGAATTTGATCTGCTCACATTCCTGGCCCAGAATCCAAACAGAGTTTTTACAAAGGAAGAGCTTTTCAGGGAAATCTGGGATATGGAATCGGTAGGTGATATTGCCACAGTTACGGTTCATATCAAGAAAATCCGTGAGAAAATTGAGTATAATAATGCCAAGCCGCAGTATATCGAGACCATCTGGGGCGTGGGATACAGATTTAAAGTGTGATAATTTCTGAGAAAATTGAGAGGTAAAATGAGAAGACTATATAAAGAATTGGAGAACTACGGCAAATCCGACTTTTATCCTTTCCATATGCCTGGTCACAAGCGGAATAAGGCGTGCATAGAGGGAGATTTTCCCATTGAACGTGATATTACGGAAATAGACGGATTCGACGATCTGCATCATTCTGAGGGAATTTTACTTGAAGCGCAGAATGCCTTATCCAGAATGTACGGCACCAGGAAAAGTTTTTTTAGTGTCAACGGAAGTACGGCAGGAATTCTTACTGCCATTTCCGCATCTGTGAAAAAGGGTGGACAGATTCTGGTGGCCAGAAACTGTCATAAGGCTGTTTACCACGCAATTTATCTCCGGGAACTGGTTCCCACATATATTTATCCACAATCTGACAACGATTTGGGGATAAATGGTTCAATTTCCGTATCCCGTGTGGAAAGATATCTTGAGGAAAATCCGAAAATTGAAGCAGTCCTTATTACATCGCCTACTTATGATGGTGTGGTTTCAGATGTGCGCAAGATTGCGGAAACTGCCCACAAACATGGAATTCCGCTGATCGTGGATGAAGCCCACGGCGCTCATTTCAGATTCTCTGACTATTTTCCTGTTTCAGCAGCAGATCTGGGAGCAGATGTGGTGATCCAGAGCTTTCACAAAACATTGCCGGCCATGACCCAGACTGCAGTGCTTCATCTGTGCAGTGAACGTGTAAGTGAGAAGCTGATCCGCAGATTTCTTGGAATTTATGAGACCAGCAGTCCGTCTTATATACTTATGTCCAGTCTGGATGCCTGTGTAGCGAAGCTGGAAAAAGACAGCGGACGATTATTTGATGAATTTACGGAAAATCTGGAAGCCGCCCGCAGACAGCTTGGTCAGCGCAGGTATATACGTCTGTTACAGACACCGGAAGAGACTGGGGAAGAAAAGGACGAACAGGGCACAACAGAAATATTTGATTATGACCGCTCTAAGCTGATTCTGTCCACATTGCACAGCAGTTTAAATGGTCCGGAACTTGCGGGAATCCTTCGAAGAAAATATCATTTGGAAGTTGAGATGACTACAGAGAATTATGTGCTTGCGCTGGCAGCAGTTGGAGACACCAGGGAAGGATTCCGGAGACTTTGCAAAGCTATAGAAGAAATCGACAGACAGGAAGCTGAACTGGCAGAGAAGAGCAGGAATATAACAGAGAAAATAGCTGTTGGAAATTCAGATTATGTACCGGAAGTGGAAAGGCAGAAGTGTGTTAAATGTAATTCTGAAGATTGTGAAAGATGTGAAAAAAAGGATACCCGCAGCGATGGCTTGCGAAATGAAAAATATGCCTTCAAGTGTGGTCCTATGAAGCAGCTTATGTCCATTTCCAGGGCAATGGATGCCCCATCCCAGCTTTGTCTTCTGGAAGAAAGTGCAGGGAAAATTGCCGCAGAATTTGTATATCTTTATCCGCCGGGGATTCCCATTATTGTTCCAGGCGAACAGATTACTGGACTTTTTACAAGGAATGTGAGAAGATATATGGAACAGGGACTGAATCTTCACGGTCTTTGCGGAGAAAATAACGAAACAATAAGCGTAGTAAAGGAGCAGGCAGAGGTGTAACCCCTGCCTGATACATTATGGGAAAAATATTTTACATTATGGGAAAAAGCGCATCTGGTAAGGATCATATATATGCCAGGCTGGCAGCACATGAGGGATTGGGACTTAAGAAGCTGGTTCTTTATACTACCCGCCCAATCCGTGCAGAGGAAGAGAATGGTAAACAGTACTATTTCGTGGATGATAAAAAGCTGGAAGAATTTCGAAGCAGCGGAAATCTGATCGAGGCCAGAGCTTATCATACAGTACATGGAATCTGGAACTATTTTACAGCAGATGACGGTCAGGTGGATTTGGAAAATGCTGACTATCTGGGAATCGGTACACTTGAATCTTATGTGAAAATGAGAGAATACTATGGAAAAGAGAATGTTTGTCCTGTTTATATCGAAGTGGAGGACGGAGAGCGTCTTGCAAGAGCATTGAAAAGAGAGCGTGGTCAGGAGATACCCCGCTATGAGGAAATGTGCAGAAGATTTCTTGCAGATCAGGAGGATTTTTCCGAAGAAAAAATTGCTGCTGCCGGGATTACGAGAAAATTCCAGAATGTTGATCTGGAGGAATGTGTAGAAGAAATTGCTGAATATATTAGACAGGCATAATGTGCATCGCGAAGCGCGTTACTGGTCACGGAGTGAACAGTAACACATTTTTTGTTGATAAGTGAATAAATTCACAAAAAACTATAGCATGATTTTGTCGTACATGATAGAATTAAAGGGTAAATACATTTAGAGTGTATTTGTACAAAATAAGCTATGCAGGGGTGCTGACCGCAGCCTTTGACAATAGCGAAAATGATAGGGTGAGGTGATTCCGATGTTAGGGTTTAACGACATTATAGGACATGAAGAGATAATCAGACATTTGAAGAATGCCATACAGACAGAGAAAGTGTCCCATTCGTATATTTTTACAGGTGACCCTGGTTCTGGAAAGAAATTGCTGGCAGGAACCTATGCGATGACATTGCAGTGTGAAGAGGGCGGTACGGAGCCTTGCGGACATTGTGATTCCTGCAAGAAGGCAATCGGTAAGAATCACCCGGATATCATTATGGTGACCCATGAGAAGCCAAATGTGATTACAATTGACGAAATCAGGGAACAGATTATCAATGATGTGGATATTAAGCCATACTGCAGCCCATACAAGATTTATATTGTGGCAAATGCAGAGCTGATGAATCCCCAGGCACAGAATGCTCTTCTGAAGACCATTGAAGAGCCGCCGGAATATGCAGTTATCATGCTTCTCACAAGCAATATTGATGCTCTGCTGCCGACCATTCGTTCCAGATGTGTACGTCTGGATCTGAAGGTTGTAGATGACGGTCTGGTAAAGAAGTACCTGATGGAGCATCTCCATATACCGGATTATCAGGCTGAGATCGATGCTTCCTATGCTCATGGCAGTATTGGCAGAGCGAAACAGGTAGCTACTTCCCAGGAGTTTGCAGATATGACCCAGAATGCACTCCGCATCCTGAAGAATGCAGACGGAATGGAAGTATATGAGCTTACAGAAGCAATCAAGGAGCTTTCCAATGACAAGCAGAACATCAGTGACTATCTGGATCTTTTCCAGTTCTGGTTCCGTGATGTACTGATGTTTAAGGCTACACGGGAAGTTGATAATCTTGTATTTAAGCAGGAAATAAATTATATAAGGGAACAGGCAAGCCAGCGTTCCTATGAGAACCTGGAGAAGATTCTGGATGCACTGGAGAAAACAAAAGTACGTCTTCGTGCCAATGTAAATACAGAACTTGCTCTTGAGCTTCTGTTCCTTACAATCAGGGAGAAATAGAATGGCAAAAGTAGTAGGCGTAAGATTTCGGAATGTAGGTAAGATCTATTACTTCAATCCGAAGAACTATAAAGTGAAACCGGGCGATCATGTAATTGTGGAGACTGCCCGCGGTGTTGAGTATGGAAAGGTGGTGCTTGCACCTAAGGATGTGGTGGATGACCAGGTGGTACATCCTTTGAAGGAAGTGCTTCGTGTGGCTACCAAAGACGATGATGAAAGAGAGAAGTATAACAGGGAGCGTGAGAGGGACGCTTTCAAGATCTGCCAGAAGAAGATTCGCGAGCATGGACTTGAGATGAAGCTGATTGACGCAGAGTATACTTTTGATAACAATAAAGTGTTGTTTTACTTTACAGCAGACGGCAGAATTGATTTTCGCCAGCTGGTAAAGGATCTTGCATCTATTTTTAAGACAAGAATTGAACTTCGCCAGATTGGTGTAAGAGATGAAACAAAAATTCTTGGAGGAATCGGTATCTGCGGCAGATGTCTCTGCTGTCATACTTATCTTTCCGAGTTTGCACCTGTATCCATCCGAATGGCCAAGGAACAGAATCTCTCTCTGAACCAGACGAAGATTTCAGGTGTATGCGGAAGACTGATGTGCTGTCTGAAGAATGAGCAGGAGACCTATGAGGAGCTGAATCGCAGACTTCCGGGAATCGGAGATACGGTAACTACTCCAGACGGAATCCAGGGCAATGTACAGAGTGTAAATGTCCTCCGCCAGCTTGTAAAGGTAGTAGTAGAAATTGGTGATGAGAAAGAAATTCAGGAATTCCCTGTAGGCGAACTGAAATTCCGTTCCAGAAAAAAGAAAGTAAAAGTCTCTGAACAGGAATTAAAGGAACTGAAGGATCTTGAAGATAAAAAGGGAGATTCCAAATTAGATGATTAATGATCTTGTGAAGGAGAATGAGCGGGTAGATGATCTGCAGAATGGCTATTATATCATTCAGGATCCCCGGAAATTCTGCTTCGGTATGGACGCTGTTCTTTTATCTGGGTTTGCCAGAGTGAAGAAGGGAGAGAAGGTTCTCGATATGGGAACGGGAACTGGTATTATTCCGGTACTCCTTGCTTCCAAGACTGTGGGAGAGTATTTCACAGGTCTGGAAATCCAGGAAGAGTGTGCCGAAATGGCGGCAAGAAGTGTGAAATACAATAACCTGGAGGACAGGGTCAGTATCAGACAAGGTGATATTAAGGAGGCTGTCAGTATTTTCGGGGCAGCTTCTTTTCATCACCTGCAATCCGCCCTATATGATCGGGCAGCATGGACTGACCAATCCGCATATGCCAAAGGCAATCGCCCGACATGAGATCCTTTGTACTCTTGAGGATGTGGTAAGCCAGGCTTCGAAGCTTCTTGGAGACAGAGGACGTTTTTACATGGTACACAGACCGTTCAGACTGACAGAAATTATGCAGGTTTTGACGAAATATAAGCTGGAGCCTAAGCGTATGCAGCTTGTTTATCCATACATTGACAGGGAGCCTAATATGGTGCTCATAGAAGCCCTGAAAGGCGGCAATTCCCGGATTACTGTGGAAAGACCGCTGATCGTGTATGAGAAGCCGGGAGTTTATACAAAGGACATTCTGGAAATGTACGATATGATTTAAAAAGATCGCAAATAAAAAATGAAAAACAGATGATTGCAGAAGGGAGAAAAATATGAGTGGTAAATTATATCTATGTGCCACGCCAATCGGAAATCTGGAGGATATTACGCTTCGCGTGCTCCGTGTTCTGAAGGAAGTGGATCTGATCGCTGCGGAAGACACCCGCAACAGTATCAAGCTTCTCAATCATTTTGACATAAAAACTCCAATGACCAGTTACCATGAGTACAACAAAGTGGAGAAAGCCTACACCCTCATTGAGAAAATGCAGGAGGGTCTGAATGTGGCTCTGATCACAGATGCGGGAACACCTGGAATTTCTGACCCAGGGGAAGTATTGGCTGCTATGTGTTACGATGCCGGAATTGAAGTAACTTCGCTTCCAGGCCCGGCAGCATGCATCACGGCTCTTACCCTGTCCGGACTTTCCACCCGCAGATTTGCATTCGAGGCCTTTTTACCTCCGGATAAAAAAGAGAGGAAAGCCATTCTGGAAGAGTTGAAAAACGAAACCCGCACCATCATCCTTTATGAGGCACCCCATCACTTGGTTGGTACCCTGCAGGAATTGTACCAGGCTCTTGGAAACCGCAGAATGACTCTTTGCCGTGAGCTTACCAAGAAGCATGAAACGGCATTTCGGACAACAATCGAAGATTTGATTGCTTTTTACAAAGATCAGAAGCCCCTTGGAGAGTGTGTCCTGGTGATCGAGGGCAGAAGCCGAAAGGAAATGGAACAGGAGTCACAGGAATCCTGGAGAGACATCTCCATTGAGGAACATATGGTGATTTATGAGAATCAGGGGATCGCACGCAAAGAGGCAATGAAGATGGTTGCAAAGGATCGAGGTGTGACAAAAAGAGATATTTACCAGGCGCTTTTGCTGCAAAAATAGAGAAGAAACTGTTCTGGCAGGTGTTATTCCTGACAAGCAGACATATAGGGGGAGATAAGGCGTATTTTTGACGGATATCCGTTGAAAATACGCCGTTTTTTTTACATCTTGAAATGGCTTTTAACTGGCAAAAACGGGGATTTTGTGCTATAATAAATCTGTATTTTTATGCGCAAAAACAGGAATGAGATCTGGCAGCAGAAATGAGCCGTAAATTCCTGTAACTTTTTAATAGATCATAGCAGGAGGAATATCATGGGCGAAACAAATACAGAATACGGAGCGGACCAAATCCAGATTCTGGAGGGTCTGGAAGCCGTACGTAAGAGACCAGGTATGTACATTGGAAGTACATCCAGCCGTGGTCTCCATCATCTTGTATACGAAATCGTGGACAATGCCGTAGATGAGGCACTGGCTGGTTACTGTACAGAAATAAATGTAGCGATCAATCCTGATAACTCCATCACAGTTGTAGACAATGGACGAGGCATTCCGGTAGGAATCAATCATAAAGCCGGTATTCCGGCAGTAGAGGTGGTATTTACCATTCTTCATGCCGGCGGTAAGTTTGGCGGTGGAGGATACAAGGTATCAGGAGGTCTTCACGGTGTAGGGGCATCCGTTGTTAATGCACTTTCTGAATGGCTTGAAGTATCAATCTGCAGAGATGGAAAGAGATATGAGCAGCGTTATGAACGTGGTAAGACAATGTATCCGCTTAGGGAAGTGGGAGAATGTGGCGATTCTACCGGAACTACTGTTACTTTCCTCCCGGACAAGCAGATATTCGAGGAGACTGTATACGATTACGATATCCTGAAACAGCGTCTCCGTGAAATGGCTTTTCTTACCAAAGGTCTGAAGATCATTCTTACTGACAAGCGGGAAGGTATGGAACGGGAGAAAACTTTCCACTATGAAGGTGGTATCCGTGAATTTGTAACTTATCTGAACAGAAGTAAAGAAGCTCTTTATCCGGAGATCATTTACTGCG
>OAUV01001700.1_pt1 | contig 10692 bp, 12 predicted proteins | sample 1516841 | NCBI WGS metagenome assembly OAUV01 (sample SAMEA2580044, study PRJEB22360) | human gut metagenome | biome: human gut; feature: human-associated habitat; material: faeces | place: Denmark | collected 2008/2010 | reverse complement strand
GTCTCGCGGCTGGTTAAGTCAGCCACAAAGTCCTTGTTGTCGTCCATCGCAATTACCGCTGTCTGCGTGGGAGTTGCTAATGCGTAATCTTCGTTTTCAAACGGTGTACCGTTCTCTGCTACCTGTGTGAAATCCTGTCCTGCTTTTTTCATTTTAAATTCTCCTTTAGATTTATCTCCCCGTCATGCCGCTAGGTCAGCAAAATTTGTTTTTAAGTTTAGCTTTACTATCTCTGAGACGCTGGTCTCTCAACTGGTTCGCTGTAGGTCATGAAGGTCTCGAAACTCATTCCTCTGACTTCTTCTACTGACTCGATTTCGAGAACTATAACGGCCATAACGTTTTTGTACTCAGCCTTAGCGATCTTTAAAGCCTTTTCAGGTGAAAGCTTTGTTGTGCCTACCTTTACGATAGGTAATAACTGCTCCATTGTCTACCTTAACCTCTGCTACCTTGATCGTGTTCGTGATAATGGTCCTTGTGAAATCTGCCTTTGCCATGTTTGTTACTTCCTTTCTTTATCTTGTTTTAATCAACTTTGTTGATATAAATAGTATATCATACTTTGGAAGAAAATGCAATAGCTTTTTTCCATTTTCTTCATATTTCTTCCAAAAGTTTCCGCGATATGTTATAATGAGATATAGGAAATATGAAGGAGGTGAAGCGGTGGACGTTAATACAATAGTTCAGTTAGTAGGTAGCTTGGGATTTCCTGTCGTGTGTTGTGGGGCTTTATTCTGGCGTATGATTAAGTCAGACGAACAGCACAAGGAAGAGATGGATAAAATCAGTACATCTCTTAACAATAACACGGAGGCGCTTTTAAAGCTGACAGAGAGGTTAGGGAGGATTAGAAATGACAGTCACAGCATTTAATTTACCAGAGACGGTGAGCGTATCCTTTTTGGTAATAGCAGGGCAGTTCGGAAACGGTGAGGACAGGAAACAGAGATTAAAAAAGGCAGGCTACAATGCGGAAGAAGTTCAGAAATGCGTTAATGATTTGCTTCCTATTCTTAATAGGTATGGAGGTTAGTACTATGGCAAGTATTCAGACAGCTTATGAATGGGCTATAGAGAAATGCAACGCTCCGAATATCGGTTATAGTCAAGCATATCGCAATCAGCGCACGGTAAACGGGATAACATATTATGATTGTTCGTCATTTATATGGTATGCGTTAATGGCTGGAGGATTTGATGTGGTTAGGGCTAATGGTGGAGACACTTGGCCTTTTACTACTGGAACTATGGCACGATGTTTAAGCCTGTTAGGATTCACGAAAATGCCGACCACACAGCCTTGGAAAGCTGGTGACGTGTTAATACGCACAGGGCATACAGAAATGGCTTTTGATAGTAATCACACCATGGGTGCACATAGTAGCAGAGTTCCTTTAGATCAGCAAGTCTCTATTAACTCTAATCCCTCTAAGTCAACCGACTGGCTAGAGCTTTGGAGATATGGGACAGGAGCACAAAGTGAATGGATTAAAGGAAACTACTGGCTATCTATGGGAGAAATGCAGAACAACGCATTAATTATATTCCGGTACTTACTAGCACGTGGCTGGACAGTCGAAGCCATTTCCGGTATGCTTGGCAATATGCAGGTAGAGAGCCACATTAATCCGGGGGTTTGGCAAGACCTTAACCCTAATCCCAAACTCGGTTGGGGTCTCGTACAGTGGACGCCATCTACTAACTTCACTGATTGGGCTAGTGCACATGGTTATGCAAACGATGATGGAGACGCACAATTATTATGGATAGACACAGAGACAGTTAATTACGGTCAGTGGATACCTACGGCTCAGTATCCAGAATCATTCAATCAGTTTAAAGTTAGTACGCAAACGCCAAAATACCTTGCTGATTGTTTCCTAAAGAATTTTGAAAGACCTGCCGAAATTGACCAGCCAATACGTCAGACCTACGCGCGTTACTGGTATGATTGGTGGGAGGGTTCACCAGTTCCACCTCCTAATCCAAACCCAGAACCAGATTGGAAACATTCAATGCCAATATGGTTCGCTTTAAGAAAGTTTTAAAATGTTTCACGTGAAACATTAAAGAGATTATAGAAAGGAGTAAATAATGGCAGTTAGAAAGAAAGACGATTTACTGAGCGCTATTCGCGCTAGACTGGGAGACGATACCAGTGATGAGGCTTTATCTCTTATTGAGGATTTCCATGATACCTTAAACGACTATGACAGCCGAGCAGGTGAAGATTGGAAAACTAAGTATGAAGAGAATGACAAAACATGGAGACAGAAGTACAGAGACAGGTTCTTCCAGACACCTTCTAAAGAGGAAGGCGACACTACTCCGGCAGAAGTTGTTTCCGATAACGCCACAGACTTAGAGTCTGAGGGCGAAGAAAAAACATTTGATTCATTGTTCACAGAAAGGAGCGATAACAGTGGCTATTAAACCAAAAAATGTAGACCTTACAGCAAATAGTGTGGAAATCCTCAACCAGATTAGGGAATGTTCCAGCGCCGCATATCAGAGAGCAATTCCGAAAGCGGCAGGCAACACAGAAAGTATCCGTAAGATAGGCGGAATCATGATGGATTACACGCCGTTACAGAACGAGTTTTTAAGCGCTCTGTACAATCGTATCGGTAGAGTTATTATCAGTTCAAAAATGTATTGGAACCCGTGGGCGCCTTTCAAAAAAGGCCTCATGGAACTGGGTGAGACAGTAGAGGAAGTATTTGTAAACATTGCTAAAGCCCATACCTTTAATCCTCAGGTAGCGGAATCAAAATGGATGGAACGGCAGATTCCCGACGTGCGCGCGGCCTTCCACACGATGAACTATCAGAAGTTTTACAAAGCTACAATCAGCAACGACCAGTTAAGGCAGGCATTCCTGTCATGGCAGGGTATCACTGATTTGATCGCTAAGATCGTCGATAGTATGTATACTGCTCATAACCTTGACGAGTTTAACGTTATGAAATATATGCTTGCTAGGAACATTCTTAACGGCCAGCTTTATCCATGGACGGTTCCGGCTGTCACAAAAGAAAGTGCAAGTGACGTTGTTACGGAAATTAAGGCAATCAGTAACGAACTGGTGTATGACAAACCGACTTACAATCTTAATGGCGTTTACACACACAGCCCTAAAAACGATCAGTATATTATTACAACCGCCAGATTCGACGCTATCATGGACGTAAATGTTTTAGCATCTGCCTTTAACATGGATAAGGTGGAATTTATGGGGCACCGTGTTCAGATCGACGGATTTGACCAGATTGATGAGGCTCGTATGGCCGAGTTATTCGCAGACGATCCGGCGGCTGGTTATGTTCCTTTAACAGAGGCAGAAAAGACAGCGCTTAAAGCGGTTCCGGCTGTACTGATTGACAAAGATTACTTTATGATCTTTGACAACCTTTACAAGTTTACTGAGGATTACAACGGCGAGGGTCTGTATTGGCAGTACTGGTACCATGCATGGAAGACGTTCTCCAGTTCTCCATTTGCTAATGCTGTTATTTTCGTTCCGGGTACTCCTGCCATAAACAGTATTACTCTTTCACCTGAAGCATCTACGGTTAATAAGGGCAATATGTTACAGCTTAACGCCGTGGTCGAAACTACAGGGTTCGCACCGAAGACGGTCGTATGGTCTGTCAACAGCGAGTCAAGTACGATCAGCCAGAACGGTTTACTGTCTGTAGGGGCAGACGAAACATCGGCCAGTTTAACCGTAACAGCTACATCTACGTTTGATATAGAAAAGACAGGTACAGCAACTATCACAGTCCCAAGCGTCTAACTCTATCTATTCAGAATGTGTTTCTTACCGACGGTGACGATCTCGTTATGACTTACAGCGAGGGTTCTGGGTTCACCGTCGGAGAAATGAGAATAGATAGTGAAGGTGACTTATGGGCAATCTATTATGACGAGGGCGGTAATATGTATATAGCACCAAACACTAACATAAGGGTTCTGAAAAATGTCCCTCTGGATAACACCTACAGAAATACAATCTATTTTGGGAATGCTACCAATCAGCTTAATTATTTCTTAAGCAAGCAGAAGTATGCATTCAATAACCAAACGTACCAGAGGGTAAACAATGGAGTCATGACATTAAATCGTTCAGCAGACGATCTATACGATTGCAATTATCTCATGTTCCAGAATCCGTCTTATGGAAACAAATGGTTCTATGCTTTCATCTTAAGCGTGGAATATATTGGCAACACAACGGCAGAAGTCAGATTCGAGATAGACATTATGCAGACATGGCACTTTGATTACACAGTCAATATGTCATTTGTTGAAAGGGAAATGAGTGTTACTGATAAGGTAGGCGACAATCTCGTTCCTGAGAATCTGGAACTGGGAGAATACGTCTACAAAGATTTGGGAATCTCTTCCTTATTTACATTGTATCAGATTATTGTGGCGGCTACCTTTGACGAAAACTTAGAGGACGCTACGGGCGGAATGTATGGCGGTGTGTACTCCGGTCTTCATTACAACGTGTTTAGCACGTGGCAATCAGCAAGCACATTTATAGCAGACGCTACGGAACAAAACAAAGCAGATGGTATCGTTTCTATATTTATGTTACCGGTAGCTTTCACCGCCAACTATCAGGCTACCATACCGGAGGCGTTCACAATCGAAAGGGATAAACACTTATCAGATATTGATGGTTATATTCCTAAGAATAACAAACTTTTTACAGCCCCATATAATATGCTTTACGTCACTAACAATGAGGGAGGAGCCGCAAACTATCCGTTCGAGTATTTCAGCACAGATAACTGTACCTTTAAGGTCACAGGTGCTATGTGCTGTACGCCTGAATGCATGATTATTCCTTTAAACTACAAGGGAGTGGCAAACAACTACAACGAGAAGCTAACTATTGGTAACTTTCCTCAGTGCGCTTTCACAGTGGATACCTTTAAAGCATGGGTCGCACAGAACCAGAACCGCATTGCATATGACGCGGCTATCGGCATCGCTCAGACAGTGGGCGGAGCGGCCGCCATGTACGCTACCGGAGGTTTAGCAGGAGGAGGCACAGCCATGGGAGGCTTTGAGAAAATCTCAAGTCTTGTAGCTACAGCGGCGGATAAGTCCACACTTCCACCTCAGGCAAGAGGAGGTGGTGGCTCTATCATTAACATGGCAAACCAGATTAAGGGGTTCCAATTCTTCTACGCGTATATTCGTGCGGAATTTGCACAGATCATAGACAACTATTTCAACGTTTATGGTTACGCTACGCATAGAGTCAAAATCCCTAACCGAGTTATTCGGCCTCACTGGAACTATGTTAAAACCCAGAACGTAAGCTTAACTGGTTCTGTGCCAGCCGACGACATGGCAAGGTTAAGACAGATTTATGATAATGGTGTGACGTTCTGGAGAAATGGCGATGAAGTCGGTGACTATTCACTCGATAACAGACCGAGTACAACTTAAGGAGGTGAGGACATGGGAAGAGGTAAGAAAGCAAAATGGGAAAGCGCGCTGTTAAATAACCGCACCTATCTACAGTATTACAATAGGCTGTTAGAGTTAGCAATCAATATGTACGAGTGGAAGAACCTTCCCGATACCGTAGATGAAAGATTCCTTGAACTGACCTTATTCTCGGACGGCATGGCAGTTTATTTCCGTGATGAAATTCTCGGAGACTTATGCTTGCAAACAATGATTGGCGGTAATCTGGACGTGTACAGAATACCTATGGAACGTACAGCTTACGCCGCAAACGGCTATCAGGTAAGACTTGACCCTGCAAACAGTGTCATTATCTTTAACAACTATACTCACACTAACAGTATGCTAGATATCGAAATGTATGCACGCAGACTGTACAACATCGAAAGAACCATCGACGTTAATGTTAATGCACAGAAAACACCTGTCATGGTGATCGGCTCAGAAGCGCAGAGATTAACTCTTAAAAATCTTATGATGCAGTATGACGGCAACGAACCCTTCATCTATGGTGATGATAAACTCAGTGTGAACGCACTTAACGTGTTGAGGCTTGACGCTCCATATGTAGCTGATAAGCTTAACATACTTAAGCGGCAGATATGGAATGAAGCATTAACCTATCTGGGAATCGAGAACAGCAACACAGAAAAGAAAGAACGCCTTGTTACAGATGAGATCACAAGCAATCTTGGAGGCGTAGAAGCGCAAAGATTCTGTAGGTTAAACGCACGGAGGAAAGCGGCAGATCAGATTAATGCAATGTTCGGAACTAACATCACTGTAGATTTCCGTGAGGAAAACAAAGTGAAGTACTTTGATGAAGCCGAGGACGAGGAAAAGGAGGATACACAGTATGAGTAAATACACCACAGAAGTACGCTTCATCTGTGAAGAGGCGGCAGGGCTTGTATCATCGGTAGGTTACTTGGGAGTGAACGATGTGATTAACACAGCATTACCAAAAGTATTCAACTTTGATTTCCCGATCTTTGACGAGGCGTACAGACCTATTCTTGAAAAGAAAATCCTCAAACATTATTACACGCGTGAGATCGGTCTTGAAACAGTCGGCTTGTGGAAATTGTTTCTGGATACTAAACTTAACGAGATCATGCCGTATTACAATCAGCTTTATAAATCGGAGTTAATCTCATTCAACCCGATGTACGACGTGGACTTGACCAGAGATCATCAGTTAAAACGTTTAGAGGATATTAAAGAAACTGGTACGCAGGAATCAGATACCAACCGAAACGGCACACTTGACACTACCGCAAATAAAACGGGTACTACACATGACACATCATTAACTACAGATCATGGAACTGCCAATCAGGATATCTCAAACCAGAAAACAGCACACGGCACAAACGGAGATACCACAGATGTAACTACCACAGTTTCGCACGTTGACAAATTCTCTGATACTCCACAGGGCGCTTTAGATGGTTTAAAGAATGATACCTATATGAGTGAAGCGCGCATTGTAGACGACACTAACACAAGTAAAACCGTTGTAAGTGGTAGTGATGATATCAATGAAAATAATACAGGAAACACAACAACGGAAACAGACGCAACGTCAGATACAACTAGCGACGGAATAACCACACAGAACGAAACTGTAAATACAACTAATACTGACAAGGAAAATAGGGTAGCCACACAGAATACCAATAAGAACCTTAACTCCATCGATGATTACATCGAGCACGTTACAGGAAAAACAAGTGGAGTATCCTACTCAAAGTTACTTAACGAATTTAGGGAAACATTCCTAAATATAGATATGCTTATTATCAATGATTTGAGCGATCTATTCATGAACTTATGGTAAAGGAGGCCACATTATGATTGGAAGTTTCACAGAAGTAAAACCCCTGTATTATTGGGTTCAGCACATCTTACCTCTTGTGTATGATGATTCTCTGTCCTACATGGAATTATTAGGTAAGGTGACAAAAATTCTTAATGAATTGGTAGAGAACAACAATCTTCTTCCTGACTACATTATGCAGTTAATCAAGGAGTATATCTCGAGTGGAGAGATTGAAAAGGTATTGTCGGAAGTCTTAGCTAACTATATGCTTAACGTTAAATTCCCTCCAAAAGGACTTACTCCGGCAGTAGGTGATGGGTCAGCAGATGATACCGAAGCCATTCAGGGTTGTATTGATTACGCCTATCAGAATGGAGGTATGGCAGTTTACTTCCCATCTGGGGCTTACTTAACACAGCCCCTCACTCTCAACGAAAAGGTAACACTCTTTGGACAGGATAGATATACAACACGTATCGTCATGAAGGGCGGGGCAACGAAACCACTTTTCACCGGTACGATCGATGAAATGAGTTTAACCGGATTAGGCTTTGATGGTAATATGGATATTCAGGTCAACAACGTAAATTTATTTACTATCACTGTTAATTCTGCCATCATCACAAACTGTCTGCTCACAGATGGATACGACTTACTTAACATCACAGTAAACAATGAGTTACAGTTAGACAACATCTTATTCCGTCATGCAGTAGAAAACGCGCTGGTAGTTGGTGGTGCAGGTTACGTACAGGGAGACAATCTTATCTTTAAATCTCTGTCAACATTAATCGGTAAGAACTATGTTATACTTAACACAAATAAGTCTATCCTCGAAGAAGTGAAATGTTTCGGGGCGGCTCCGAATGGTGTGTTGATCGGCGGTAATAGCAACGTAGTTAATATGTGGTGCGAGGCGTGCCAGACTCCTTACGTTGATAACGGAACCAACAACACAGTTCATGTTTATAGTGTTATGGAAGACGAGAAATTTACCGGAAATGTAAGCCAGTATATCGGAGGACACCTCACGCAAACGGTAGTAGCCGAAAAGATTCTTGCGTCTGGAAACCTTAAAGACACAGCTAATGGAACACGTGAGGAAAGCACTACCGGAAACAAGACAGAGACAGTAAACGGCACAAAGAAGGAGACCATCACAGGTCTTTACACAGAGAATGCAAACGGCGGTAAAGTGCTGGTATCTACTGACTACAACGAAAACGTAATCAACAAGAATATTACAGCCGCTAAGATCGAGGAAACTCTTACAGGCAACAAGACCGTAACAGCCGCTAACTTAACAGAGATAGTGGCAGGAGATACTACTATCACAAGTGATGATATATCTGCTACTGCTGACAACATTACATTTGATGTGAAGACTACTTTACATACAGATGCACAGAACACAGATATAAACTCGAAAGAAGCTACAACATTTACAGGTAAGGATTTTAAAGTTAATACTACTGAACCCTTGTCTTATAAAACTCCTACTGTTTTAGATCGGTATTTTAAAAGTGTGCCTTTTAAAGATGAATTAGGAGAGGTTTACAATGTTTTAGTTGGCTCTGACTTTAAATCTGACATAATAAACGTAAAAGATAAAGGTGCAAAAGGTGACGGGGTTACCGATGATACACTTGCAATACAGTCCGCTATAAATTCATTACCAAATCAAGGCGGCGTTGTTTTTTTTCCGATAGGTGAATATATAATCACTGACACTATAACTATTGGAAATGGCACTAAAGATAGTGTCAGTACAAAAAACTGTATAGCTTTAATTGGTGCTAATAACGCCGCCACTAATCTATCAGTATGGGCGGGTAATAACGGTACGTGTATTAGATACAAGGGAACAGCCGCTAAACCTATGTTAAGGATACTAGGACCAATATTAGACCCCGTAATAGAAAATATTACGTTATGGGGTGAAGATACGGCAAGCCACGGTATTTATATGACTTGCGGAGGTCAAGCCAAAATAAACAAAGTAACAATTAGTAGTGTTACGCAGATAGGTTTGTTCGTTGATATATGGAATGGTTTGACTGTTGATGGCACAACAAATAATATCCAATGTGAGTTTACAAACTTATTTATCAATGTGGCTTTTAATCCTAATGCGGTTTGTATTAAAACACAGGCTTACGGGAGTAAACCCAACGCTGATACCAATATGTGCACATTTAGAAATATGTTTTTATTGTATAGTGGAACAGGTGGAGCGGCGTTATATTTAGGCTTTATGGACACATCACTTTTCCAGTCAATACATTGTTACAAAAACGGAGATACAAACGGTTCACATTCAATAGTGTTTGACGGCACAGAATTAGAGGGTTATCCTCACGAATTGGCTTTTTACAATATTTCACCGTCAACCGACGGTTACGAAGTTAAAGGCACTATTGGTAATATTCAATTTTACGAATTAATGGTTGGTGATGGTGCTCCTGTTCCTAATCACCCGTCAATATCGGGAATCACAAGTTCCAGGCAGATTTTCGGTCAGTATTATTTTAGTGATAGCGTTTTAATACAAGACACTACGCCTGCCATAATGTTTGTAGCAAATAACGAAGCTAAACAAATGCGTTTATTAAAAAATGCTACGGGTTCGGCTGACTATGGTTCTGTTTGGGAAGATACAACAGAAGGACAAATTACTACATTAGGGTTAGGCAATCACCAATTAAAATTAGATGCCACGTTAATTTTTGATAGTAAAAATCCGAGCGGTTTAACATTTAATGCGTTAGCTTTACAAAACGCATGGACGGGTACGCTTTACTATGCTAAAGACGTACAAGATAGGTTATATATTAAAGGTGTCTTAATTCCGGGTACTAAAGTTTGGGGTACTGTAATTGCTACTCTTCCTGAAAGTTTTAGACCAACCGTAAACTGTTGCTTAAATGGATTTTGTGTAGACGGAGAGGTTTTAACAGGTTTTGTTGTTACGCCTACAGGTGAAATTAAAATATTTAAACCTGCTGATACGAATGCTTTTACAGCGTCCGTTCAGTTCAACCAGATTTTTACTTTAAAATAGGAGGTTAATATGCCAGATATGTATGACAACTACCGCATGGTAGAAGAGGTTAAGGAAAGAGCAGTTAGCAGAGGTTCAGGTAGCACAGAGTTTGAAAGCTATGACAGAGTAGCTAAAATTGCGGAGACATAGCTACTATGCAGATGGCAAGAAAGATTAAGGTTATTAGCCTCAAGGGAGATACGTCCCCACTCTATCACTTAATTTACCTTGCATCTTTCGATCAAGGTAATATAGTCATTAAATAATCACCTTCCGCTTAACCATAACCCACTCACCCGGTCAGTACAGTAATGACCAGTACAGTAATGACCAG
>OAUV01001699.1_pt1 | contig 10698 bp, 7 predicted proteins | sample 1516841 | NCBI WGS metagenome assembly OAUV01 (sample SAMEA2580044, study PRJEB22360) | human gut metagenome | biome: human gut; feature: human-associated habitat; material: faeces | place: Denmark | collected 2008/2010 | reverse complement strand
CCATGCCCTCCGCCTACAACGCCAAGGAGATGAAGCCGCAGGCAATCGCCGCCTTCAAGCAGGTGACCGACGGTCCCGCCGCCGAGAATGCCAAGGCAGCCCTCGCGGAGCTTTCGAAATAGGAATATTCATCCATGCGATACGAAGCGGGTCCCTTTGCGGGGATCCGCTTTTTTCGTGCCGTCGGGGAGGGGCTTCTTGTGCAGTCGGGGCGATTTCTCGGACTGCCGGGGCTTCTTGCGCAGTCGGGGGAGGGGGGGCGGATTGCCGGGGCGAATCATCGCGCTGGCGGAGTGACTTTTCGTACCGCCGGGAGCTTCTTGCGCAGTCGGGGGAGGGGCGGATTGCTGGGCCGAATCATCGCGCTGTCGGAGTGCCTTTTCGTACCGTTGGAGCGACGTCTTTTGGCGCCGGGGCGAAAGCGCTTATTCTGTTTTGATATTGCCGCGGATGCGCGCCAGACCGCTTCGGGTCAGGGGCGTTGCGCCCATGCGGGCTTCGAACTCAGTTTCGTCCAACGCCATCCACGCTGCGGCATCCATCGTCAGCGGGTCGAAGACGGGATCGAACGCCCGATTGGCGTGCATCGGCGCCTTCTGGTTGTGGGGACAGCAGCTCTGGCAGCGGTCGCAGCCGAAAATCCAGCCGTCGAGGTCGATTCCTCCGGACGGCTCCCGTTCGATGGTGTGGCACGAGATGCAGCGACCCGTGTCGATCACCTTCGGGGCGACGATGGCGCCCGTGGGACAGCTCTCGATGCAGTTGCGGCAGCGGCCGCAGCGGGACCCTTCGAACGGGGCGTCGTAGGCGTCGGCTTCGTCGTTCAGGAGCAGCTCGCCCAGCAGGACATAGGTGCCGTGGCGGGGCGTGACGAGCAGCGACTGGCGGCCTATCCAGCCCAGTCCGGCCTCTACGGCGAGCTGTTTTTCGAGCAGCGGGGCCGTCTCGTGCCAGGGGCGTTACGGACGACCCCCCGGCCGCCGAGTCCGGGATCGGCGGCTTTGAGATGTTCCAGCATGCCGTTCAGCATTCCCTTTATCGTCGTGTGGTAGTCCGCCGTGCAGGCATAGGAGGCGATTTTGGTGCGGTGTCCGGGGGGATACCCTTCGCCGATGCGGTTTTTGTAACTTACGGCGCAGACCACCGCCGTACGCGCCCCTTCGACGAGTTTGCGCGGATCGGCGCGTTTCTCGACATTGCGTTCCATGTAGGTCAGCGACGACTGATACCCCTTGCCCAGCCACGCCCGGAGCCACGCCTCGTTCTGAGCCATGTGGCCGCAGGGCGCAAGGCCGCAGAGATCGAATCCTGCGTCGGCGGCAAGTTTTTTGATGTGCTGATAGTCGAGCATAGTGATAAATTTGTCCCAAAAATAGTGTTTTTTAACCGGAAATTAGTAATTTCGCCCCAAACTTTCACGTTATTCGGACGTAGTTGAAAACGAAAAATTATGACCATCAATACACTTTACGAACTGGCTCGCAACAGCGTGGAAAAGTTCGCGTCGAAAGTCGCATTTTCGATGTTCGAAGGCGACGACGTGACTTACGCCGAGGTGGACCGTCGTATTGCCAAGGTGCAGGAAATCCTTACGGGAGCCGGCCTGCAGGCCGGCGACAAGGTGGCCCTGCTGAGCAGCAACATGCCCAACTGGGGCGTCTGCTACTTTGCCGTCACTTCGGCCGGCATGATCGCCGTGCCGATTCTTCCGGACTTTTCGGGCGAAGAGCTGGACATGATCATCGAGCATTCGGAGGCCCGTGCGCTGCTCGTCTCCGACAAACTTTTCACCAAACTTTCGAAAGAGACCATCGGACGGCTCAACGTCGTGGTCCGCACCAAGAACCTCGGAGTCATCGCCCAGCAGGTCCATGCCCAAGGTTCGACGGCGGTGCCCAAACCCGATGATCTGGCGGTCATCATCTATACTTCGGGAACTACCTCCAAGCCCAAGGGCGTGATGCTGACCCATTCGGCGCTCTGCGCGCAGGTGGGCATTTCGTCGAGCATCTTCCCCGTGCAGCCCGACGACGTATTCCTTTCGGTGCTGCCGCTCTCCCATACGTACGAATGTTCGATCGGCATGATCTATCCCTTCTCGATGGGCGCGCAGGTCGTATATCTGGACCGTCCGCCCACGGCCTCGGCCCTGATGCCGGCGTTGCGCGCGGTGCGTCCCTCGGTGATGCTGATCGTGCCGCTGATCATCGAAAAAATCTACCGCTTGCAGGTGCTCGCCAAATTCAAGTCCACCGGATTCTGGCGCACGCTCTATAAGATCGGCTTCATGCGCCGTTACCTGCACCGCGTCGCGGGCAAGAAACTGCTCAAGCTCTTCGGCGGCCGCCTGCGTTTCCTCGGAATCGGCGGCGCGAAGCTCGACGGAGACGCCGAAAAATTCCTGCTGGAGGCCAAGGTGCCTTACGCCATCGGTTACGGACTTACCGAGACTGCGCCGCTGCTGGCCGGTGCCGCGCCCTCGCAGGTGCGGCTCGGTTCGACCGGTCCGCAGGCTCCGGGCGTCGAACTGCGGCTGGAGAATATCAATCCCGATACCCGTCAGGGCGAGATCGTGGCGCACTCGCCCAGCGTCATGCTCGGCTATTTCAAGAATCCCGAAGCCACGAAGGAGGTATTTACGGCCGACGGCTGGTTCCGGACGGGCGACCTCGGCGAATTCGACAAGGACGGATGGCTCTATATCAAGGGGCGTCTGAAAAACATGATCGTGGGGCCGGGCGGCGAAAATATCTATCCGGAGGACATCGAAACCGTCCTCAATTCGCATGTCTACATCGCCGATTCGATCGTCACCGAACAGCAGGGCCGTCTGGTGGCCCTCGTGCACTTCAACCGCGACGAGATCGAAAGCATGATCGACGACTGGCGCGAGGAGTGGACCTCCAAGAAAGAGGCGTTGGAGGCCAAGACCGAACAGCTTAAAAAAGAGATTCTGGATTTCGTGAATGCCAAGGTCAACCGTTTTTCGCGTATCTCGGAGGTCGTCGAGGAGAAGGACGACTTCGTCAAAACCCCGACGCACAAAATCAAGCGTTTCCTCTACAGCAAGAAGAAGGAGTCCGGAACTCCGGGGGAGCACCCTGCCGGACGGCCCGAAACCAAATAGGGGCTTCGGATATTGTGGAATAAGAAATACCGCACTTTTCGGAGTGCGGTATTTTTTTTCGCTTTCTCTGCAACCCTTTTTGTCGGGCTGCGGTTTGCGCTTCTGTCGGTTGGCGTTTGCGCTTATTCCGGGCTGCGGTTTGCACTTCGCTTTGCGGTTTCCACGCTGCGGTTCTCGCTTGCCTGCTGCGGTCCCGCTATCGGCCGGTCGCTGCTGCGGCATCGACGGTCAGGAACGGGACGCTCTCCGCATCGGGAAGCACGGCGCGTTCGGTCCGGGTCTGCACGATCTCCTTATAGTGGGCCGAGAGGTCCAGTTCGGCGCCTTCGCGGATCGAGAACGGGGCGATCGGTATGATTTTGCGTTCTTCCGCGGGGACTCCGTAATGTTCCGACACGATGCGCGAGAGGATCGTTTGCCGCTCGCCGAAGGTTTTGGTGATCTGCAGTTTTATCTTCCGGCGGGCGGGATCGACCGTCAGCTTGGCCCAGAATCCGGGGTAGTAGAGCGGCATGACGGCCTTCTCGCGGCCTTTTACGACCGGCGCCAGCCGGAGCTCCTGCGCCGGGACGTTCAGGCCCGCGCCTGCGAGCACGTCGGTCGAGAACCATACCACCGGAGCCGTCATGTAGGTCAGTTCGGCGGGATTCCACAGATTCTGGCACCAGCTCCAGCCCCGGCGCAGATTGACGAGCTGTATGTGGCGCATGATCTCCAGCGCGTCGTCGTAATATCCGGCCTGCATGGCGGCATAGGCCGTGTAGCTCTCCAGATAGAAGGGCCAGCACTGCGACCCCCGGTTGTCGATGCCGTGTCCCCGGCCGATGTCCCATACTTTGTTGGCGTAGTAATCAGGGGTCTTGGAGAGCGATATCTTGAACTGCGATACGACCGACGCGCGGGTCATCGGCATCGGCACGACGTCGCCCCAGCCGCAGTAACGGCTTACGAACTGTCCGCCGAGCTGTCCGGTGAAAAGCAGGTCGTCGCGGCGGCCGAGCCGTCCTTCTCGCAGCCGTAGGCGAAGAAGCGGCCGTTCCACAACATTCGGATCAGCTCTTTCTGCGTCCGTGCGTACTGCTCCTCGTAAGTCTTGACGCGTACTTCGTCGCCCATGGCCGCGGCGACCACGCGGGCGGCCTTGAGCGTGGCGAGGTAGATCGTCGCGCCGTAACTGTAGACGGGCGGATGGTGGAAGTCGTCGTAGGTGGTGCCGCCGATGGGAATTTCCAGCCCTTCGGGCATCAGCGAACGCAGGAACTCCATGCCGTTGTACACCCGTCCGGCGTAACGCCGCAGGTACTCCATGTCGCCTGTCTGCTCGTAATCCTTTGCGAGCTGGATGATCCAGCCGCCCGTGTTGTCGATCATCCAGCCCTCTTCGGTCGGGATGCGTCCGCCGACGGTTCCCATGCCGAAGTAATAGTGGCCGATGAAGTGGGTGATGTTGCCGCGGGTCTGCTGGGCGTCGGCGAATATCATCATCTCCGAACGGTCCAGCTGGGTGAAGAATTTCTGGTAGAAGGGGTGCGACGAGATGCGCTGGTCCATGGTTCCGGCCAGTCCGCCCATGCCGCCTTCGTTGACGGTTACGTCTCCTTTCTTGTTGAGGATCATGTTGGTGTAGATGACGTACCCGCTGTTGATGAGTTTGAACTTATACCAGTCGGGCAGCGTGCTTTCCAACACGGGCCGCTGCCATTCGACGGTTTGTGCGCAGAGCCTCTCGCGTTCGCAGGCCCCGTAACGCACCAAAGACGACAGTCCCGAAAAGAAATTGTGGAAATAGCGGCCGTAATCGCTGCCTCCGGCCCAGTAGAATTCGGGCGGATCGCTGCGGCGGTCCACTTTGAGTTCGGGGTAGTACCACGCCAGCATGAAGCGGAGCGTTTTCTTCTCGCCCGGTCGCAGTGTGGTTTTCAGGGCCACGGCGCTTCCGCACCGCTTCTCGCCCGGCGTCGAGAGCAGTGCGACGCCGTTGTCCGCCTTGTCGAATTCGCCGTTGCGGCGGAACGCCTCCCACGCCTTGTCGCCAGCGGCGAGGTCGTAGGCCGTGAGTGCCGAGAGCCGGGTCGTGGAGTCGGTCTGCGCCAGAACGGCCACTTCATCGACGTAATTCTGGAAATTGGCTCGTTTGGGTCGCAGCGGACCTGCCGCGAACTGCCGCACTCCGGCCATCGCGCCGCACTCCCATGTGCGGGCGAAGGTCTGCTCCAAAGGACGTTCGGGCCACTCTTCGCCGTTGCACAGCTTGTTGCGGCCTTGTCCGAAAAGCTGGCCGTCCATGCCTTCTATGCTTTCGGGTTCGCGGATGCCCCGTCCGATGAAATCTTCCCACGAGAAGGCCACGGCCGTCTCGCCTCCTTCGGCGGATTCCAGCTCGACGTCGAAAAACGCCAGCGGAAGGCTCGAATCCTTGACGTTGTGCGCAATGAGCGGAGAGCAGGCGCGGATGCGGACCTTTACGCCCGGAAACACCTCTCCGGGATCGAGTTCGGCGCGGGGGAACAATCCGGTGTAATAGGTCGTGGAAACGCCCTCCATGCCGTATTGCACCAGCGTGTCGCGCACGAGCCTGCGTGCGTCCGCCGTGCCGCCGCTGCGGTGCCAGAGCGTGAAGAACGATCCGGTGCTTTTGCGGATGGGCAGGTGTATGTTGTTCATTCCGATCCGGACGAAGCGTCCGTCGGGCGCGAATTGCACGTTGCCCGTCCCGATGCCGCCCAGTGGCACGCCGCTGGCGGCGGGGTGGTTTTTCAGCCGGAGACAGTCGAAATCGGTGCGTCCGCCCAGAAGTCCCTGCGAGGGGATGAAACGTACGTTGGCTGCGCCGGCGCCGTAGTCGGTTTCCTGTGCGTGCAGACCGGCGGCCGTGAAGAGCAGGCAGAGCGCCGTGTTCAGGAGTTTGATTCGCATGGCTTCCGGGGTTTTACTGCATGATGACCGATTCGAGCTGCCGCATGTAGGCGGGATCGGTGGCGGTGAAGCGGAAGCGGCCGTTCCAGCCTCCCCATAACTGGCCTACCTTGAGCAGAACATGGTTCCAGCCCTTTTCGAGCGGAATGCCTTCGATGCGCTGCGGCAGGGCGGGGTTGTCCTGCCGTTTGACCGCGTTGTCGAGAAGGTTGCCGTTGACGTATACGGCCAGTTTGTCGTCCGCCGCGAATTCCAGATCGAGACGGGGCATGTTGGGTTCCAGCAGCAGGTTGACCAGCGACCGGGGGCTGAACAGCCAGAAACTCAGGTAAACGGCGCAGTCTTTCTGCTCGCCCTTGAGGTTCATCGTTTCGAAGTTCCAGAATCCCTCTTCGTTGCTGTCCATGGCGCCCCAATATCTTCCGGCGAGGTAGTCGCGGGCCATGACCTCGTCCATGCTTCCGCCGGCATAGGTGCCGCTCAGCAGGGCGTGTACGACTGTGCCGGTCCGGTCGAGCGCCGTCGGGATATGGCACGGGCGGCCGTTGAACCGTGCGCCCAGATTGTGCAGCATTTCATGGATCAGCGCACTGCCCTTGTTGCCCAGCACGAAGGGGTCGATCGCCGAGAGCAGCAGCTCGCCCCGGCCGGCCTCGCTGCGGAGCAGTACCCTGCCGAGCGGCTTGCTCTCCCGCTCGCTGCGGAGCACCTGCCCGGTTTTGATGTTCTCTTCCTGATAGTTCCATTTGCTCCAATCCGTGTTGCAGGGGTCGAGCAGGGTGGCGTAGGCGTCGCCGGAGGTCATCACGAAGCTGGAAACCGGCTCTTTGGTCCGCTCGTTGAAATAGAACGTCGAAAGGTCCTGACCGTTGAGCAGCGAGTGTTTGCCGCGTATGATGTAGCTGGCGGCATTGCGCGGAGTGAGCGTCACGGCATGGCCGCCGAGCTTTTCGACCAGCGGAAGCGCCGCGGGCGAGATGTTCCATACCAGCAGGGTGCTTCCGGCGCCGAGTGCGGCGCGGAGCCGTTCGACGAGGGCCGGATCTTCCGCCGGGCGGATGCCGTCGAGCAGGATGAGCTGGTTGCGTCGCGTGTCGAGCGGTCGGAATGCCACGGACAGCTCTTCGAACTGCCTTTCGGCCTTCGATTCCGGATCGGCGGAGATCCACACGACGTCGCGGGCGGCCGGAACCGGTTCGCTGATCTCGGTGTGTTTGCGTACGGCCCATTTGTTGGGCAGGGCGGCATAGGTGTCGCTGAATGCGGCTTTCACGCCCTCGAACAACGCCCACGGGCGGTACAGCGGAAGCCGGGGATCGTAACCGGGGTTGAATGTGGTGGTGTAGGGGCCGAGCCGTTCGGGCTGGACGCCCGGAACTCCTTCCCGGTAGGGGCCGAACCAGATGCCGTCCTCCGCTTCCACGGGACGGGTGATGTCGTCGAGTCCGATTTCGAGCGGCTGCACGCCGTACCACGCGAGGTTGGAAATCGAGGCGTAGCAGGCATCCAGACCGCGCTGCATGGAGATCGTTTCGAACGCTTCGCCCGCGAGTCCCTCCATGCGGCCTTCCTGCGATTCGAAGGCGCGGTCGCCGTTGACTACCGAGACGTGGGCCGGGGTTCCGGCGTAGCACATGCCCATCTCGCCGACGCCCCACGGTTTGCCCTTGCTCTTCCATTCGAGCATCAGCGGCGTGTTGCAGTAGTGGCCGATGACGGTCGGCAGGTCGGTGTCGGTCTGGGTCTCGCCGTCGCCCGAAATCCAGTTGCGCGTATGGTCGCATTCACGGGTGATGCGCACCCATTCGTTGATCTCGGCGATGTTGCGTTCGACGATCGGTTCGGGGGCGTGGACTTCCAGCGGCCGTTCAGGCAGATTTCGTCCCGGCAGGGACGTTCGGGAGTCGCAACGAAACCCTCTTGGGGCGCAAACGGCCGGTCGAACCGGGTCTGCGACTGCGCGGAATTTTCCGCGCCGTACAGGCCGCCCAGCAGCAACAGTAGCGGTAGCAGTTTTTTAGTCATGGCGGATAATTGTTGATCGGTTGGTTATTTTAATGCGTGTTTTCTTGCAGGTAGTTTTTCAGCAGCAGGTAATTGTTCCATAGCCGCTGGTTGATCGAGGTCAGGATGCCCATTTCGCCGCGTGACCCGGTGCGCGAAACATAGGTGCGGATCAGCTCTTCGACGGGGGCGGATTCCAACTCGCGGAGCGCCGCGGCGCAGGCTTCGCGCGATGCGGGACGGTTCTCCGCAAGGGTTTTGTCGCGCAGCTCCCAGCCCGGAGCCATCGCCCGTACGACCTTGTCCAGCAGCAACTCGAACGAGAGCATGGCCCGGAAACTTTTCAGGTTGCGGCGCTGCTGCGGCGTCTGCTCTTTGTCCTGCACGGCGTCGATGGCGTCGATGATCCCCTGCCGCGAAGCGGCGTTCGCTTCGTCGAGCACTCCCCAGTCGGGGCGGAATGCGAAGTACTCCGGGGACTGCGGTCCCTCCCATGCGTTGGCCGTATCGACGGCGGCCATCAGGGGCGCGAGTGCGGCGGCGGCCTGCGCGCCGAAATCCTCTTCGAAATACTCCTTGTAGAGCGTTTCGACGGTCGCGTCGTCCGACGTGCGGGCGTAGCGGGCGAACGTGCGGAAGTTATAGCGGGTCTCCGCCGTGCGCCAATGAATGCCCGCCACGCCCTGAAGCCCCTGCTCGCGGGCCAGCTGTACGTGGTCTCGCATCTTGCCCACGCGCGGCTGCTGGTGCCACATCTGGTTGTCGCCTTCGAGCCACGGCACGGCCCAGACTTTGCGGTGGCGGGCGATGTCGGCGAGGAATCCGGGCTGTCGGGTGCGTCCCAGATCGGGGTTCAGACAGCTGAAGACAACCTCTTCGGGCAGCGCCCGGTCCAGTCCGCGCAGGATGCCCGGCAGTTGGCCACCGCCGCCCCAGCCGCCGATGATCAGCTTGGCGCGGGAGCCTTTCTGCCGGAGATGGTCGAGCGTGCGGCGGATGTATTCGAGCGACCACACGCCCACGAAACGTTCGCTGTCGCTCTGCGCCTCTTCGAAATGGCCCGATTCCCGGCGGAACACCTCCGCGAAGGCGGGGTCGCCCAGCGCCTGTTCGACGACCACGCCCAGAAACGAATGTTCGTTGAGCCAGAGCCACACATAGTCGATGTCGGGATAGTTTTCCAGCAGGTCGTCGAGCGCCGCCCGGTGCAGTTCGACCGAGGTCGGATGGCACGGATTGGGGACCATGTTGCCTGCGCCGAGCCAGAAGAAACAGCTGCCTGCGGCGTAGAGCGAGAAATATTCGGGCGGCACGACGCCGAATTCGAAGCCCATGGCCATTTCGATATCCCGGTCGTGGGCCATGCGCAGTACGTCGCGCATCAGCCGCTGCGTGTTGCGGTAGTGTTCGTCGGGTGTTTTCGAAATCAGGGAGCAGTCGCTGCCGAAGGCTTCGGCGCCGCGCGGTACGTCGAGCGCCCGCTGCGAGCCGAACGCAAACTCCTTGAGCCGGAGCGGCAGTGCGCCCCAGCGGCAGCTGAGCGAGTTGTCGAGCATGGCCTGCGGCACGATGCCCCGGTAGGAGATGCGCACCATCGGTTCGACGTAGGTGGCGTAGCGTTCGCCGCCGCCCGTGTAGTTGTGAAAACCGATGAAGTTGATGCCTTCGGCTTCGCAGTTGTCGAGGTAAACCTCGTAATCGGCTTTGTTCCAAGCCGTCGGGCCGCAGAGGAAGTTGTGCCACGGCAGCACGCCGCGGATTTCGAACGGCTCGGCCGCGAATCCGGCGGACGCCAGACAGCAGCATGCCGCGATGAAAAGGTGTTTCATGGCCTGTTGCGGTTAGAGTTCGACGGTGATCGTGCGTTTGTCGCCTTTGATGCCGCGGACCCAGATCCACGAGGCGTTTCCGATCAGTTCGGTTTCGTAACCCTTCGGGTTGTTCTGCAGACGGGGGAACGGGCCGAAACGGATGTCCGTGCCTTCGAACCTGCCGATGCCTTCCAGCTCGACCGTGCAGCGGCGCAGCCAGCGTTCGTGGCGGGCGGGGGAGCGGCGGATCATCGCGGCAAGGGGGAGGCGGTGCGTCCGCCCGTCGGCGTCGGTGACAGGCCAGTCCACGCACTCCATCGTGTCCCACAACCACGGCAGGCGGGGCATGAGCGTCAGCCTGCGGCCTTCGCAGCGGACGCCCGCGACGATCGAGAATGCTTTGAGAATCTCGGCTTCCTGCACGAGATTGCCCTCGTCGCCGGGGTTTTCCATGATCTCGCGCCGGCCTTCGGAGTGGACTCCGACGGTGATCCGCCGCGATCCGAAGGATTTCGTCCTCACGGCAGGCGGCGATGCGGAGTATCTTGCTGCCGTGCGCGGGCTTTACGGCAAAGGGAAGCAGGCCGGGACGCTCGAATTCAAAAACCATTTCTACCTCGAACGGGGACCTTACGAGATCGTGGCCGTCGTCGATGAAAATGCGGATACGGAGCCTTTCGTGCTGGAAGGGAAATTCATCGACCTGTTCGATCCGGCGCTTCCGGTGCTGACGCGCCGTGCGGTGCTGCCCGGTACGCAGGCGCTGCTTTACAATCTGGACAAGGTCGCCGATCCCGGCCGGCCGCAGGTATTGGCGTGCGCCGCCTGCGGCTTCCGCCT
>OAUV01001693.1_pt1 | contig 10756 bp, 7 predicted proteins | sample 1516841 | NCBI WGS metagenome assembly OAUV01 (sample SAMEA2580044, study PRJEB22360) | human gut metagenome | biome: human gut; feature: human-associated habitat; material: faeces | place: Denmark | collected 2008/2010 | reverse complement strand
TGCAAAACACAGGGGAGGTGGGGGAGAAGTATCGAATGTTAATTGAATAAACGAATTGAGTTAAAATTTTGATAAGATTAGCGCTATTTGGCGATAATACGATTATAGTACGTCTTGTTTTATATTTTATTAACATAGAATACTTCTCGTTTATCATATTATTTTATAATTAAATTAAGAATTATCTATTATATTGTTTCTTAATAAGTTAGTCTTGTTGTGAAAAATGTATATTTATGAATCTCCGAAAAAAGAGAATGGGTTTTATCAAAAAGAAAGCCCGAAAGGTATGTTTTTTTTCAATTTGATTTTTATATTGAGGTTTTTTTGTTATCTTTGCATGCTGAATACTTCTATGGGAAGTTGATTTGAGCATAGAGATTCGCTATTTTTATTAAGTTTTATATATATAATAAGGTTAAAAAAGGAAAGAAAAGTTTTAGAGTTAGTAGTGTGTAATGAAAAAAAACTTGACAAAGATTGTCGAGTGTGTGTAATGTGAAAAAAGAAGAAGGAATAATCGTTTATTTAAATTTAATTTCAGTCGTATGAGAAAATTAACATTGTTATTGTGCGCTCTGTTGGCTGGCATTTCGTTAGCGGTGGCTCAAACGAGTATCTCCGGTACGGTGTTGTCGGCAGAGAATGACGAGCCGGTTATCGGTGCGTCTATCTTGGTGAAGGGCGCGAATGCTTCTACTATTACCGACACGGACGGTAAGTTTACAATCAAGATCCCTGCCGGGGCATCGAGAACTTTGGTTATTTCCTACATCGGTATGGAAAAACAGGAGGTTTTTGCGCGTAATGGTATGGTCGTTAAATTGAATTCTGCCGATCATACTCTCGACGATGTCGTGGTGGTAGGTTACCAGACGATACGGAAGGAGGCCAAAACCGGTTCTATCGCAACGGTCGATGGCGACGAGTTGGCTTCTATCCCCGAGACTTCGGTCGATAAGATGCTTTCCGGTAAAATGGCCGGTGTGTCGGTTTCGTCGAGCAACGGGCAACCGGGATCTGTGGCTACGATTCGGGTCCGCGGAACCAGTTCTATCGGAGCCGGTAACGACCCTTTGTATGTAGTTGACGGTATTCCCGTAGAAAGCGGTGATGTAGGCGGACTTTCCAACAGTATGAACGCTATTGCCTTGATCAACGCCAGCGATATTGCTTCGGTGACGGTGTTGAAGGATGCCGCAGCCGCTTCTATCTATGGTTCGCGTGCTGCCAATGGTGTGATTTTGATTACCACCAAGTCGGGAGAAGCCGGGAAATCCAAGATTACCGCTCGTGCCCGCTACGGTGTGTCCACGCTTGCCAATGACAATGACTTCGGTATGGCCAATCTCGAAGAATATGTACAATATCAACGCGATGCCCGTATCAATGCTGGGTATAATCCCGATGATCCTTCGTCGGAGTATTATTTCCCGCAGGCTATGGCCAGCAGACGCGCGACCAACTGGATGAAAGAGTTGACGCGTAACGGCAGCCAGCAAGAGTATGAGTTGATCGCTTCGGGCGGTGCGGGCAAGACTACTTACTATACTTCATTGTCTTATAATAAAACAAACGGTATCGTACCGACCGTGGGTTTCGAGAAGATGCAGATTCGTGCGAACCTCGATACCGAGTTGAACAAATGGTTGAAAATGGGTACTCGTCTGCATGGCGGTTATATGAAGGTTTCCGATGTGACCAACAGTTTGATCGGCGATAACGGTTTGGCTCCTTCGAACCCCTTCTATTCGGGTATGGCTTTGGCGCCGACCATGAATGCTTACAACGAGGACGGAAGCTACAACTTCGATTTGCCTTTCGTGTTCAACGTGAACCCGATCGCCGCTATTCGCGAACAAGACAAATACGACAAGCAGTATAAATTTAACGGAACCGTTTATTTGGAATGGAAACCGATCAAACAACTGACGTTCCGTACCAACAACTCTATCGAGTATGCCACGACTACCAGCCGCGCTTACAGTCCGGCTTTCGTGAACACGGCTTCTTATGGTGCTACTTTGAACACGGCCGAGAGCCAATATCGCATATTGACTACTTCGAATACGATCACTTATGACGACCTGTTCAACGACGACCATTCGTTGAATGTGTTGATCGGTCAGGAAGCCAATACGTATGAATCTTCTTTCTTGCAAGGTATATCTTATCATGTGAATCAACAACGTCCTTACCACTCTGTGGGTGTTTCGGTAGAAGACCAACAAGTGGGTGACGGTCTTACCGAAATGGCGATGGTTTCTTTCTTCGGTGTAGCCGAATACAATTACAAAGGCCGTTATTATGTAAAAGGTTCTATTCGTACGGACGGTAGCTCCAAGTTCGGTCCCGACAGACGTTGGGGTACTTTCTGGGCTGCCAGCGCTTCGTGGAATATTCACAACGAAGATTTTATGCAGGATATCAAATCGGTACTTAATCAATTGAAATTGCGTTACAGCTATGGTGTGAACGGTAACGACAATATTGCAGCTTACGCTCACTACGGTTTGTACTCCGACATCGTGTACAACGGTATTACCGGTCAGTTGCCTTCTCAGTTGCAGAACCGCAAATTGACTTGGGAGACCAACAAGACTCACAATATCGGTATCGACTTCCGTCTGTTCGACCGTTTGAACGGTTCTATCGACTGGTACACCCGTCGTACCGAGGATATGTTGATCGCAGCTCCTCTGCCTTATACGACCGGTTTTGCTTCGCAAGCCCAGAACGTAGGTAAGATTCGCAACAGCGGTGTGGAGGTTCAGTTGGATGCCGATATTTTCAATACCAACGACTTCAAATGGACGGCCGGCGTGAACTTTGCGGCCAACCGTTCGAAAGTGCTCGAACTTGCTCCGGGTCAAGATTTTATAGGAACGACTTTGCGTTATGTCAAGGGTGAACAGCTTTATACCTATTGGTTGTATGACTATGCTGGGGTGAATCCTCAGAACGGTAACGCATTGTGGCGTAACGAAGAGGGTTTGTTGACCGAGAATTATGCAGAAGCTCGCCGTATCAATGCCGGTTCTCCCGAACCTCTGTGGACGGGCGGTTTCAATACCGAGCTTTCTTGGAAAGGTATATCGTTGGGCATTCAGCTCGAAGCTCGCTACGGTAACAAGGTGTTGAACCAAGACCGTTCGTTGTTCGAAGCAGACGGTGCTTACGGCGATTCGAACATTTGGAAAGGCGCCCTGAACTACTGGAAGAAACCGGGCGACACCAATGTATTGCCGAAACCGGTTTACAACAATTCGAGCAACAGCTCTAACATTTCTACCCGTTATCTCGAAGATGGCAGCTACTTGCGTATCAAAGATATTACGTTGGCATACAACTTGCCTTCGAAATGGACCAAAAAGGCATTGATGAGCGGTGTTCGCATCTATGCCAGCGCATTAAACCTCTATACGTTCCACAACATGAACTACTGGGATCCCGAACACGGAACCACGGGTGCTACCATTATCAGTTACCCGATGACTCGTTCGATGATCGTGGGTGTGGATATTACTTTCTAATCAATTAAAAAAGGATTGTTACAATGAAAAAAATAATTTTATCGATAGCAGTTTTAGCGTTGGCTCTTTCTTCCTGCGAGGACTTTCTGACGAAGGAGCCACCGATGGATCAGTCAGACGAATTGGCTCTGTCGACCTTCGAGGGCATCGACGGAGCGACGGCGGGTAACTATCGGGCAGTCATCTCGTGGTATGGAGCATCGTTCCCGTTGACATTCGACGTGATGTGCGGCAACGGTATGGTAGGCCCGGTCAATACAGGACGTATGCGTCAGGAACCGGCTTGGAACTATACTTCGACCAGCACGATGGGTCTTTGGTCGAGCGCATATAGTGCGATACTGGGCTGTAATAAAGCACTCACGGCTATTAACGAAGGAAAATTCACCCGCGACGGGGTAAGTGACGAGCAAATCAACAACATCAAAGCCGAGAATCTTTTCTTGCGTGCTTTGGCTTACTTCGATTTGGTACGAGTTTACGCCCAACCCTACGGATATATCAAGGAAAAGGGTCTTACCGGAGTAGAAGCGATGGGTGTGCCCATCGTCTTGAAGGACGACCTTTCGGCCCGTCCCTCTCGTAACACGGTAGCGGAAGTGTATGAAAACCTCATTATACCCGACTTGGTGGAAGCTGAACGCCTGATGAGCGATAGCTATGTGCGCGCAGGGGTGAAAGATGTCGTAGCCACGGTAACGAAACCGGTTATTCAAGCCTTGATGGCACGGGTATATCTGCACCATGAAGATTGGCAGTTGGCCGCCGATTATGCGACGAAAGTGATCAAGAACGGGCGTTTCCGTCTGCTTTCGGGCGACCGCTTCGTATCGATGTGGGACGGCTCGGTAGACGTAGCCCCCCAATCGGGCAGCGAAATCATATTTGAAGTTTACGTATCTCAGAGCGACGGTAGCCGCAGTGACCTCGGAGACTACTTGACAGCACCCGAAGTTGCAGGCGGAGCCGGTTACGGCGACGTTCGAGTATCGAACGACCTTATCAATTTGTATGACGCAACCGATGTGCGCTTGACCGGATTGACGAAAACCAACAGTAAGTATTCGGGTTATCGCTGGTCGACCAAGTATCCCGGTAAAAACGGACAGTTGGCCTACAATAACGTGCCGGTATTGCGTATCTCGGAAATGTATCTGATACGTTCGGAGGCTATTTACCGTGGAGCTACGGTATCGGGCGTAACCGCTATCGACGATTTGAATCGCGTAGCCACGAACCGTAATGCCGAGGCTTACGCTTCGGTAACGCTCGACAACCTGTTCGAGGAAAGCCGCAAAGAGTTCTTGTTCGAGGGCCATATATTCTTCGATATGAAACGTTTGCAGAAGTCGTTGGTTCGGACCGATTACGACTTGGATCCGCTCACGAAAAATATCGATTTCCCGAGCTATCGTTGGGCATTGCCAATTCCCGAGAACGATATTTTGTATAACGACAATATGGATCAGAATCCCGGTTATCAAAGCAAATAAATTTTAATAGAAGACAATTATGAAAATAAGTAAATTTATATATGCGGCTGTTGTAGGAGGGGTGTTAGCTTCGTGCCAATCGGTGGATACTCCTATGTTCAGCGATAAAGATGCATTCGTGGCTTTTGACAGTAAGTCCACTTCCATAGCCGAGAATGCCGGTAGCGAGGTTAAAATACCCGTTTCGTTGGTCGCTTCCAAAGGGCTCGACGTGTCGGTGGGTTTTGAAATCGATACGACTGCCTATGCCGGTAAAAACGCTGCGAAAGAGGGCGTGAATTACCGTTTGAAAAATACGTCGAATACTTTGTCGTTTACCGCTGACGGCGAGATGGTTGCTTACATATTGATCGAACCTATCGATAACGACGACTATAATGGCGATGTGTGTTTCGATATCAAACTTTCTGCTCCCGAAGGCTGTAATTTAGGTGCGAACTACACGACTACCGTCACCATCAGCGATGACGATCACCCGCTGGCTGCTGCCGGAATCTTGGGTAAATATAATGCATCGGGTCTGGATCCGTTCGGTACGTCTCAAATGCAAAATTGGACTTGCGAAGTCGTGAAAGACGCAGACTATGTAGATCGAGTTTGGTTTACGCAGATCGTTCCGTCGGCGAGTGGCGCGACTTATAAATCGGTAATGGGTACGGTAAGTTCCGATTTCAGATCGATAACGATTAACGCCGGTCAGGATTTGGGTACTGTTGGTTCTTATACTTTGAGTCTCGATTTCAATGGCGCAAGCTCGGCAACGGCTCAGGTTTCTAATGGAACCATTTCCATAAATACCTATGTGATCGCGACGATTGTGGAACAACCGGGCTATGCTGCAAGCGGTGCACAAACCGTCACTCTGAAAAAAGTTGAAGAATAATAAAATTATAGAGCAATGAAAAAATATATTATAGGATTATTCTCTGCAATCTGCCTCATGGGGGCAGGTTGCACCGAATTCGAAGACTTTACGCCGGTGGATATGGGCGAAGGTCCTGCCGTAACGGTGACGGCTGAGAAGACAGCCGTGGATGCTTTCAAGGTAACCATTACTCCGGCAGAGGGAACCGTATATTATTCTTATATTGTGACCGACGAGGCGATGACTGTCGATCCCGACCAGTTGTTGCAAGCGAAATACGAAGGTTCTGCATTGGTGAAAGCTGCCGAAAAACCCAGCGTGAGCGGTACGCTTTCTAACCAGAATTTAGGGGCTACGTACTATGTATATGCCGTGGCATCCAATGAAAAAGGCGTTTGCGGGGCTGTGGCTTCGGCATCTGTCGAATTGCCCGACGAAGAGGCTCCTTATTTGGTGAACGTTCCCGACGGTAATTTATATAAAGCTACGAACGGCGGACGCAGTGTCGTTTTGACTTTCAACGAGACCGTTGTTCGAGGAAGCGGTGCTATCACCTACGATGTGACGAAGGGTAACCTTACCTCTTATGCCAACGGTACGATCGAGAGTGTCGCTATCAATAATGAGTCTGTTACGATTACTTTGCCTGAAAGTGTAGTGTTCGACGAGAACGAAGCCGTATCGTATGTATTCCTCGATTTTGCCGAGGGCGCTTTCGCTGATGCCGGCGGAAATGTGTCTGCTGCATTGGTTGGTGGTGTCGATGAAGAAACTCAAACCGTTGCAGCTCCTTATTGGGAGTATACCGCTGCACAAGAAAGTGATTTTACAGGTACATTCGGATTCTTGTTCTATCAATATGATCTTCAAACACAACAACCCGGAAGTACACCTATGGGATTCGATACTGAGTTTTCATTAAAACATGCAAATAATCCTGATACTCTTGTAATAGACCATTTCTATTTTAAGGATGGGTATCCCAATCAACTGGAAGCCGAAGTGACCGATAATGGTTTTAGAATTGCTGATTTACAAATTATGGGAGTTATGCAGGTAGAAACTAATGTCGGAATGGTTAACGCTATTTTCACTTTCGCAGGACTTCCAGAGAGTGAAACCGATAATTTTGAATATGTAAACTTCGCTGAAAATGCACAAGGCGGCGAGGTTGTATATGCGCAAGATCGTTGGTGTGGACTTTATTGCTTTAATGCCGATGCCGACCCCAGTGACAGCAATTTTAGCTTAGGGTGGTATGATTTGTGGAATGCATCTCTCTTCTTTAAAGGATCTGTTCAAGCCGCAGCCGCAAATACTAATATCCCGTCGTCGATAAAGTTGTTGAAAAACGAGATGAAATTGTCGGAAATGAAACCGTTGTCTGCAACAGAAAAACTTCATATGCAGTCCCTTATCAGACAAAATCTTAAAATGAAAAGTATTCGTTGATCCTTTTAAGGATAGAGTTATTGAGCAGCCGGTCTTTTAGAGATCGGCTGCTTTGTTATTGTCAGTACCGAGTCTGTCGTTGTAGAGTAAATCTGCGGAAGCTGGATTTAGTCGAAATCTTGTGCCTTCTCGTGACGAGAAACTTTTCGTATTTTCTTGTGAAATTTGTATATCCTTTCGTAAATAAAGGACTCTGAATAGCCGAGACATCGGGAGATGTTTCTTATAGAATCTCCGTGTATGTATTTTTTAACAATAGACCGATCGATTTCGCCGAGTGAATAGAATATTTTTGTAAAATGTTCTATATCAATCATGTTCGCTGAACAAATCCACTCCCGGATTGTTCTTAATAATCTAAGCCGTAAGAAAGAATATTTTGTCATCGCTTTTTATATAAAAAAGCCTCCGACCCTGATGAGTGAGTAATTGATACTGTAAATGGACTCCTAATGCAAATCGCTATTTGCATCATCATGGACCGGAGGCTATATAAAACCTCCTCTCGTGGTATATCTGTTCGATACCACCGCGAGTCCATTTACGGTATCAACACAAATATAAGCATATTTTTAATTAGTTTATAGTGATTTCTTAATTATTTATCGATTTTGTAATAAATAATTTTTATCTATCTTGTATTCAGATTGATAGATATTATAAAGATGCAACATAAATTTATCCTTATTTACTTATTCCTCTTTTAGACATCGACTCTTTTTTTTATTCTTTTCTAACCCCTCCGTCCTTCGGCCACCTCCCCTATATTTTGCTGCGCAAAACACAGAGGAGGAGGGGGAGATGTATTTCCCTTTCGCTTCTGCTTCGATTTTATATACGACACCTCGTAAGGCTGCTGGGCACGGCAGGGGAGGAGTTTTAAAATATCCTTTCGATAGTGGAACGTGAATCCTTATTTTAAGAGTTGACTTTCCTATTTTTTTTCAGAATATAGGAGGAAGGGAGATTCTTTTTCTTTCATGGTCTAGCATTTTTTATGTGGTGAGCGGGAACTATTCAACCTTCTCCCCTGTGTCGCGTAGCGGTATAGGGGAGAGACCGAAGGAACGAAGTTCCGGAGGAGAGGGGTTGAAAAGATAGCATAAGAATTTTTTTGATTGTCTGGTTTAACCCCTCCGTCACTGCGTGCCACCTCCCCTATATTTTGCGTTGCAAAACACCCCGTCATGCTGCGGGTCACGGCAAGGGGAGAGGATTGAAAATGGGATTTCTCTGTTTTAACTCTCTTGCCCTGTTGGGCGTTTCCCTATATATTGTTAAGGAAATATTGGGGGAGTGGGGGTAATTCTGCTTTTGTTATGAGGGTATTGCCGTGTAAAGAAAATAAATACTTCATTTTGTCGGATAAAAAACATAGAAAATGTTAAATTGTTGCAGAATATATTCGGATTGCCTATTTTTGTCAGTCAATACAAAGATATATTTGTAAAACGAAACCAAAAACCGATTATGAAATATAGATTATTGTTATTAGTGGCAGTGCTTTTCTCATGGATAGGTGGGAATTATGCGGCGGTAGTGCCCGAAAGCACGGCGGTAGAGACGGCCAATATGCTGTTGAGTCAACGGGGCGGCGTTCTGTTTAAAGGCGGTAAAGCCCAAGTGGAAACCATATTTCAAGGAAATGAGCCGATGTATTATATCATTCGGTTTGAAAAAGGTGGGTGGGCTTTGATTTCGGCCGAAGATACCGTAGATCCCTTATTGGGATATTCGTTCGATAGCGAGTATGTTTCGGAAGGCCAACCGGAATGGATAAAAGGTTGGTTGAATGAATATACCGACCAAATAAAAATAGCTCGTCAAACCCCGGCTCTCCAACGTCATTATCGTTGGGCGGGCGATCTCGTAAGCCGTGCGACAGAGGATAGAATCGATCCGCTGATAACAGTAGCATGGAATCAAGATTCACCTTACAATAGTCTTTGTCCTCAAATGTCCGGCGGTCCGGGCGGTCGAGCCTACGTCGGTTGCGTGGCCGTAGCTATGGGGCAGGCTCTGACCGTAGTGCGGTATCCGTTGCGGGGACAGGGAACGAAATCCTATACATCGACGAATGCCGGCTTTTTGTCGGTCAATTTCGACAACGAACCCGATTATGATTGGGATGCGATTTTGTCGGGAGCCAATAATTATAGCGAGGTAGCCAGATTGTTGTACCATTGCGGGGTGTTGATCGATATGGAATACGGTGCAGACGGTTCAGGAGCCATAACACAAAACATACCGGGATATTTCAGACACTATTACGGTTTCCCGGAGACATGTACGACCTATTCTCGCGACATAGATTATGCCGGAAAGGACAATGAATGGCACGAGCTTATTCAAAGCGAGTTGAAACGAGGTCGTGCGGTCATCTATGCCGGTAACGAAGGGAACCAAGTGGGACACTGTTTTAACCTCGACGGCTGGGACGGATTTACCAGTTACCATGTAAATTGGGGCTGGGGAGGTGTAAATAATGGATTTTACACGTTAGATAACTTAGGAGACCATGTACAAGGATCCTATCCCGATAATCACAGAGTGGTCGTAGGGGTGGCTCCGAAATCGGAAACCCCGTATGACATTCGCCTGAGTACGACTCGCGTGAAAATAGGAACTCCGGCGGGAGTCGCAGTCGCCGATGTCACGGTATTGAGCGACATGCCTGATGCCGAATATGAATTCGAACTGAAAGGAATGATGCAATTCGGCGGTACTTATGCCGAACCGAGTTACGAAGTCCGTGACGGTAAGCTCTATACGACAAAGTTGATCGAGGATAAAGCCGTTCACAAAACTGTTTATATCAAGGCGATTCATAAAGAAAGCCGTAATTCTTATGAAAAGAAATTCGATTTGCAGCTTTCGACTTCGGGTATCGACGAAGTGCTTGCCGAAGATGTTAAAATTTATCCGGTTCCTGCCACCGATGTACTTACGATAGAAGTACCTTATGCCGAAGGCAAATATGCTATCTATAACGTGGCGGGTATGGCGTTGCAAAGCGGTGAGATTGACGATAACGTGACGACTGTCGATGTCTCGAATCTTTCGAAAGGCAGCTATATGTTGCAATACTCTACGTCGCAGGGAGTCGTGGTAAAATCGTTTATCGTGAAATAATTTGTATGATTAGCCATAGTGTGGAAACGCCTCGGGGAACCGGGGCGTTTTTTTAATCCCTTGTGTCTTCGCCGCCCGATAAAGGCGGGTATTTTCCCGTGCTTTTGATTTCTTTCTCAACCCCCTCCCTTTTTAACCCCCTCGCCCTATATGGCTTCGCCACACCCTGCAATGCTATGGGGCACGGCAGGGGAGGAGTGTGATACCCGGTTTGTTGTTGTCGCTGTTTTTCAACCCCTCCGTCCTTCGGACACCTCCCCTATATTTTGCTGTGCAAAACA
>OAUV01001674.1_pt1 | contig 10888 bp, 9 predicted proteins | sample 1516841 | NCBI WGS metagenome assembly OAUV01 (sample SAMEA2580044, study PRJEB22360) | human gut metagenome | biome: human gut; feature: human-associated habitat; material: faeces | place: Denmark | collected 2008/2010 | reverse complement strand
TTGGCCCGTGGAGATAAACCTGCGCACGATCAGGGGGGGGGCATAGCCGCCTCCGTGATGCGCCATGCGGCTTAACGTCAAGGGGAAGGGCTGCTGCTGCCCGCATCCTGTTGGAACGTGGCTGCACTGCGAGTTCGACCCCAACGGCGAGTGGCCCGGCACCACATGGGCCAGATACGAGGAGGCAACCTACCTCGTCTCTTCCGGCGACAACTTCAAGACGCTCACGAACCGTGGGGAGAACTCGCACATCCTCACCATCGAGGAGATTCCGAGCCACAGCCGCACCGGCGACGGCGGCAACAACCGGAACGTCGAGCTGTCGAAGGGCGGCAACACGGGGAGGTACGCCGCTGTTTCTGGCAACAACTGGATTGACAGCGGTTCCGTCCACACGGGCGGAGGCCAGCCCCACAACAACATGCCGTACTCCGTATGCGCCCCGCTGTGGAGGCGCACCGCGTGATCTGTGCGGGGCGATGCCGCTATGACGGTCAAGGTTCAGAGCGGCGGCGGTAAATCGGTCTTGTGCCCGTACGACGCGGGAGACCTGTGCTTCACGCTGTCGGACACCGACCCGTCAGCAAGATGGCCGGGGACGAAGTGGGAGCTTTTGGCCGCCGGGACGTTCGTGTGCGCGGGCGCGGCCTCCGGAGCGTACGCAGTCGGCAGCACGGGCGGCGAGGCCGCGCACGTCCTCACGGTCGATGAGATGCCCCGGCACACGCACTCCCCCGACAATCCGAACGGGAAGAAGCTCAACATGAGCGCTTCCGGGGACTACAGGGTGGACGACGGCACCGTGGCCTACACGGATGGGGCGCGGTCGAACCGGGTGCAGAACCTGATTTACTACACGGGCGGCGACAAGCCTCACAACAACGTTCCGCCGTACATCGCAGCCTACGGTGTGGAAGCGCACGTCGGGGGGGGCTTCTCGCTCTGAAGGAGGCGCATCGTGACTAGCATCCTCTTCGGGCCGAAGCGCTCCGTTTACTGCCCGCACGCCGTCGGCGAGTTCGTGTTCTGCAAGGGCGACCCGAACGCGGAGTGGCCCGGCACCGCGTGGGAGCGCCGCGACGAGGGCGTGTACCTCGTGGCGGCTGGCGGCACGTACCGGACGGGCGGAAGGTACGGGGAGAACGCGCACGCGCTCACCGCTGCGGAGCTTCCGTGGCATGCGCACGCGCTCCTGTGCAACCTAGCCTCTGGTCCGAGCATGTCGGGGGTCGAGTTCTTCCAAGGCACCGGTACCTCCGGGTGGGGCTTCATCAACGACGAGGAGAACCGCAGGGACGACGTGCCCATGGCGCAGAACCGGCCTCACGACAACATGCCGTTGTCGGTGGCGGTGCCGCTGTGGGAGCGAACCGGGTGACGCTTGGCTCCCGCCGGGGTATAATCATCGGCCATGAGACGAAACGGCTGCATAAAATGTCTGGCGGTCGCCGCGCTGTTCGCGGCGATCATCGGCTATTCGGTTTTCTCCGATGTGCCACAGACGGACGCAGAGCCTCCCAGAACCCCCGTTCGGCTCGAAGATGAACCCTATCTCGACTTCGACGCTAACGACCTCCCAGCGCCCGCCACAGAGGCCCAGAGGGCCATACCGACGGGCTACAACATGCCGCTGTACCTTCAGGACGACCCGCAGTGGGGAGGAATCGAGTACGCAGGCTCGTCGATCTCGCAGGCCGGGTGCGGCCTCGTGTGCGCCGCCATGGCGATAGAGTACCTTACGAACCAGATCACCTACCCGCGCGACCTCGCGGCGGTCGTTGGCGACACGTGCCTGACCGATGGGGTCAACGACCCCGGCAAGTTCTGCGCGTACGCGGAGGAGGCCTACGGCCTCGACGGCTCCGAAATCTACTGGACGCTCGACGAGGCGCTGGCGGAGTGCGCGGACGGCGCGGTGGTGTTCGCAGGTATGACCGGGCAGCTCGGCGGGCAGGGCAACTGCTACGGCGGCCACGTCGTGCTGCTGTGGCAGAGCTTCGACGGCGACGTTCGCGTCCGCGACCCCAAGAGCGGCGACAACTCGCAGCGCCCTTATTCCGACGAGGAGCTTAACGCCACGCAGTGGCTCTACTTCTACAGTCTCCGCTCGATAAAATAATCGAGGTGCCGAGCTGCATGGAGGGGGAGCGCCGCGAATGGTAGAATGTCAGCCATGACGGCTATCCTTACATACACCCCCATGGTCGAGGCCAACGTGTCGCTGACGCGCGACGGGAGGACGACCGCGTACGACCTCACCGACGACATCACGCGGTTCACCGTCAACCTGAAGACGGACGATTCGAGCGACTTCATCCTGCATCTGAAGAACGAGGGGAAGAAGTACACCGGGCTTCTCATGCCCATGGACAAGATAGCCATATACCTCTCCAAGGCGAACCGCTACCAAGTCCTCGCGGGCTACGTCACGAAGGCCCCTTACTACAACCTCAACACCGACGAGGTTGAGATAAGGGGGCGCGATGTCCTGTACCGCTTGCAGAAGCTCTACTGGGACGCGGGCTTGGAGGAGAGCTTCTGGCTCGTCTACCGTGGACAGGACGATGCGGAGCAGGACGGCGGCTATTGGAAGAGCGGGGTCAAGGTGCTCCAAGCGGTCGCGGACTGGCCCGCGTCGAAGATCAGCGTGGGCCAGATACCGAGCGACGTGATCGAGTGGGCGACATCCATGTACCAAGCGAAGCTATCGGACACCCAAGGCGCGGACATGGTGGCGCAGATTTACGCGATGCTCCAAACGTCGGGGCCGACCATAGGCGGCGCAAGCGGAGGCTCGTCGTCCGGCGGCGCTGCCGACTTCAGCGGCAACAGCAACGCGGAGGTGGTGTGGAGCTTCTGCATGAGCCAAGGCTTCAGCAAGCAGGCGGCGGCTGGCGTGATCGGGAACATGCAGCAGGAGAGCGGCGTAGACCCGGCGGCGTGCCAAGGAGGCGGAGGCCCCGGACGCGGGCTGCTTCAGTGGGAGGCGGGTTCTGGCCGGTTCAGCGACCTGTGCGCCTTCGCGTCGGAGCGCGGCACCGAATGGACGGACATACAGGCGCAGCTCTTGTTCTTCGTCAGCGAGGCACCCGCCCAGTTCGACGCTTTCACCGGCAACGGAGTTTACACGTATCCGAACGGCGCGCAGGCGTGGATAGCGGAGAAGATGACGTTCGACCAGTTCAAGGCGATCACCGATCTGCCATGGGCGACGGAGGCGTTCGAGCGGGTGTACACGCGCGGTTCCGTCCCCATGATGGAGAAGCGCATCGCATACGCCCGGTCGGCGTACGACCAGTTCGGAGGATAGGATGCTAGGGAAGTACTTCGTGCCAACCGACGACGACGAGTACGCGGGGGCTAACGAGGCCGAAACGCGCGGAGAGGGCACGAACGGCCTCCAAGGCGCGTTCGAGGCGGCGTGTCGCCTGTTTGCGGCAGACCTCGAAAAGAACTACAACGGGCTTACCATAGACTTCGGCTATTCAGGCTACGTGTCAAAGGAGAGCGCCGAGAGGTGGGCCGAGGGCGGCAACGTCAAGTTCTTGCAGTACATACATTATTTCGGCTACGGGCTTGCATGGGAGTTCTCCCTTATCGACGTTGGCGAGCGAACCAAGTTGAACGCCGTCAACGCAATATCGTCCTATGCCCTGAAGTACAACTTGTCGGTGAACGTGTACGACAGCGGCGGCTTCTTGTTTGTTACGCCGAGGTACGTTCAGAGCAAGGACGGAATAACGGCGAGCGAGTACGGCGGCGATGCTGACAGCGCCGAGGAGGCCGAGGCGCAGGGCGGAGGGGCGAGCTCCTCGTCAGGCTCCCTCGCCTCGACGGCGTGGTTCTTCGCATCGAGCTTCGGCGACACGATGAACGCGGCGGCATCCCAGCTGCTCGTCGGCGAGCGCGCGCTGGCGAACGACGAGCCGGTGTGGAACACGGTCAAGGACATATTCAACTCGTCCATGCGCACGGTGATGGCCGGGCCGGACGGCACCTTCATGGCGTGGTATCCCGACTACTGGGGCGTTTCTGGCAACACGCCGTGCCTTCTGCTCGACGACATCGAGCTGATCGACCTGAAGATAACCCAGTCCGACGACACGTTCGTGAGCCATCAGTTCTGCGCAGGCGTGAACACCGGCGGGCAGTACCTCACAAGCAGCGGCCAGACCTCCGACATGCAATGGGCGCTCACGCAGGGCGTGGTGTCCATCGAGAGCAACACAGCCGCCTTGTCGTCGGGCGTTTTGAACGATGTCGGGGAGAACGCCATATCGAACGAGCCGAGCGAGCTGCTGAAGAAGCTCATCAACATACCGGAGGGCGAGGAGTGGCGGGTCCCGCCGGCCGCGCTGGAACGCCGCGTGGTTCACGCCGCGCGAGCTGTACCGCCGCTACGGGGCGAGGCCCGCCAAGAAGCAGCTTCAGCACGTCATCGAGAAGCCGAACGACAGCGGGACGAGCGGAGGGACGGACGCGAACCCGCAGTACATCCTCCCGTTCCTTTACGCGCTGTACGAGTTCATGCGAAACTGGGCCAACCAGTACCAGATGAGCTTGCAGATAACGTGGATGCCGAACATCTGGCCCGGCATGCGCGTGAAGGTGAAGAGCTTGGGGCTTTCCGGGTACGTCACCAACGTGCAGCACAGCGGAGGCCCGAACGCGGGCCGGTACAGCACGAGCGTGACGCTCGTGTGCCCGCAGTGCGAGAAGGGCGACACTCGGTTCCCCGGCATGGTCTCGTGGGAGAAGTGACATGCAGAGGAACATGAACAAGAACGAGATGCTGCCCGCGATGATAACCAACGTTGGCAGCGACGGAATAACATGCATGACGCAGACCGGCAAGCTCACCATATCGTTCGACCTGTCGGGCTTCGACCAGCCGCCGAAGGTCAACGAAGTGTGGCTCATCCAGCGCATCGCCTCGAACAAGTGGAAGCTGTGGAACCGCGTCACCAACGGCGAGACGAACGTGATGCGGTACGCCATCCGCCTGAACGCGGCGGACTGCGCGGGCAAGGAGCGGGTCGTGGTCGAGGACATAGCGTCCGCAGGCTTCGACGAGGTGCTTCTGACCGTCGCAAAGGACGGCATGGTTTACTGGGACAGCGAGGTCGCCGCCGATTACGGGCTGGGCAAGAACCCGGTTCTGAAGCAGCTGCTCGACCGTTTCAGGCACCGCAACGTGGCCGTGACGTGCGCCGTGTCGTCAGAGTTGTGGAGCGACACGACGAACCCCGGCTTCCATCCGTACCAGCAGAGGTCGAGCACGGGCGAGTACTCGCGCATGTTTTCGCCGTCCGGGGCGAAGGACGCGCTCACCGCCCTCATCGACGAGCTGCGCACGATGCACGGAACCGACGTGTACGGGTACTGCCTCGACGGCATCGGGCTTGCCGGTCTGCGATACGACCGCAACGCGACGGCTGACAGGAACTTCTACGAGCGGAACCGCGTCATGCCCAGCGACCGCTACGTCGTCAACGGGGTGGACGACGACTACCTGCTGTGGCGCTCGTTCCTCGCGGAGGAGCAGCGCGCGCTGTGCGTCTCGATCAAGTCCAAGATAGGGCAGACGGCCCTCACGGCAATAGTTCCCGACTACGCCTACTGCCTAGTCGATTCCGACGGTGCCGGGTATGCGAGGAGCGGCATAGCGTCCGACTTCGGCACGTACGGCTGGGCCTATGCGGGCATGCCCATGAAGTACCAGAAGAGCACCGACGAGCAGAGCGAGCTTCGCAGCTTCGAGGCGTTGACCGCCGTGTGCTGCCGCATCGGGGAGGCGTGCAAGCCGGTATTCGTGCTCGACGTGCCCGACATAACGCAGCCCGACGGAATGTTCTCCGTGCTCGCGAAGTACAACGCCTCGCAGGTCGTCGTGGGCGACTACTCCGACTACCGCCTTCTATCGGACGAGAAGGTGATCGAGCTGTGGGCCGCGATGGACAAGTACCGCATATCGGAGCGCAACGCCTCCGATTACAACGGCATGGCGCTGTCCATGCGCTCGCTTCAGGCGGCGAACTGGCAGACCGAGGCCAACGTGTCGTACATGGAGGCGTGGTACTCCATGGCATCGCTCATGATCGACAAGACGAGCAACCGCATGAGGGTTCTCTTCGATGACGATCTGAAGCATGAGGACAAGTACAGCCGGAACGCCGCCACATGCCTGTTCATGGTGTCGAACATGGAGGCCGACGCGATTGCGGTTGTCGATAAAATAATCGAGAGCGGCGGGAAGTACGTCTGCCTCGTCGGTCGGTGCGGATACTACGTGGACGACACCGTGGAGACGCGACCGTACCCGTTCGTCGGCCTGTTCGGCGAGAGCGCAGCGAACATCCGCGAGTACATCTACTCGGTCACGCTCGACGGCGGCTTGGTTTCGGACTACGACCGCTCGTTCTACATAGGGCTTGGGGCAACCGGGCTGCTCACCGTCATGGGAAAGGGGAGGGCGACGGGCTACGATCAGGTGCAGAGCGCTGAAAACATCGTCAATGTGGTCGTGAACGCACCCGTCCTCGTCCGCGACAGGCACGTGTACATGGGGATAGACGTTCTCGCGGAAAGCATGCTCACCGAGCTTGCGAGCGAGCTGTTCGTGTTCTCCGTTTCCCGCGACGCGTAAGGCCGTCGCCGCCGACCGCCCTTGCTGCTAGAATGTCCGTAAGACGACTAGGGTAAGGAGACGACCGCATGAAGTGCATCAAGGTCGCGGATGGCGATATAGTCATAGGAGGGGACGGCAAGCCCGTGATGGTCGAGGGGGCCGCGCGCATCCAGCAGGAGATGGCGCTTTGGCTGCTCGAACCTATCGGCACGGATGCCGTCTACCCCAAGTTCGGCTCCGACCTCTGGAACTACATAGGGGCACCCGCGTTCGACGACAACCTGACGGCCATCCGCTCGGAGGTCAACCGCGTCGTGACGAACTACATAGCGGCCCAGAACGAGCAGATCGCGAGGGACAAGCAGCGCCTCTCGGACAACGAGTTCCTACAGGTCTGGACGGACGACGACATAGTCTCCACCCTCAACAGCATAACGGTCAGCGCGACCGGCACGAACGTGAACGTCCTCGTCATCGTGAGCACGGCGGCGGCCACGCAGGTCTCCGTCGCGCAGACGCTCTAAGGAGAAGGCATGGCAGCACAAACGCAGGCGCAATTCGAGCAGTCGATCATAAACCAGCTCGCGACGGTAGACCCCACGTTGAGCACGACGCTCGGCACCCCGACGCGCAAGATCATCACCGCCGTGGCATCGCAGCTCGCGAGCCTCGTGGTTGACGAGAACACCACGACCACCTTGTGGTCGGTCGATTCCTACAGCGGCTCCGAGCTTGACGCTTTCGGCGCGATGTTCGGCTTCGCGCGCCAGCAGGCGCAGGCGGCGAGCGGCACAATCTCCATCGCGCGCGACAACGCCGACAGCGTGCAGGCGATAGCCTACGGCGCGCAGTTCTACAAGCCCGCGACCGCGACGCAGGCCGCCGTGTACTTCCAGACGACGAGCTATCAGGAGATGGCGAAGGGGGTCACCAAGGCGGAGATACCCGTGGTCGCCACCGTCGCTGGCAGCGCGGCGAACGTCGCGGCCAACACCGTCACGTACTCCGTGAGCTACACCGGCTACTTCGGCGTGACGAACGACCTCCCCATGACCGGCGGGCGCGACTTGGAGACGGACGCGGAGTTCCGCACCCGAATCGTGAACACGATATTCCGTGGCGAGTTCGGCACCGTAGACCAGTACTTGGGCCTCGCGCTCGCGCACGCCGCCGACAGCCGCGCATCGGTCATCGGGCAGGAGAGCACGTGGACGGAGACGGTGGCAGTCCAGAGCAACTACACGGCGACGTACTCAATCGACGAGGTTGCCGAAATGCTCGACGTGCAGAACCGCTTCTGGGTGCGCAACGCGGACACCGACAAGCTGTACTCTCGCGGCGAGTACGACGTTGACGCGGAGAACGCCGTGATAACCTTCCACGACGTGGCGACGACCGAGCTTATCGGCCCCGTCATGCGGGGCAACTCCTACTCGCTTTCGCAGCCCAACGTCCTGCGCGTGTCCGGCATCACGTCGAACGACGGCGTTACGCCGATCACGACGGGCTTCACGGTGTCCGGGAACCAGATCACGATAACGTCCTCGTTCCCCGCCGACTACGTGGGCCAGACCGTTCTGGTGTCCTACGTCTACAAGGCGGCGAGCATCGGCGACTTCATCACCGTCGAGTACGACTACCTGTCCAACCTGAACCGTGGCGGCATCAAGACGGTCGAGGTGTTCGTGGACGGCGAGAGCGGGCAGACGGTCGCCGACCTTCAGTTCATCGACTTCAACAAGCTCGTCACGGCGCAGAACCGTGCGAACTGGCGGCACGACGACGGGACGATGCCGACCGAGAACAACCTGTACATACCCCTGTCCTACCAGCCCGTCATGCGCTCTTACAACGGCATGATAAACGTCGGCGCGGACATCATCCTGCAAGAAGGCAAGCAGTTCCGCATGCTGTACGATTCCGGCTACGCGAACCGAGACGGCAGCTCGCGCGCCATGGACGCTGTGGAGCTTATGGGCACCTACAGCGGCGATAAGAACAGTTTCGTTCCGGCTGGCACGAACATCAGCTTGACCAACGAGACACCGCTGAACATCCCGTTCGTCTACAACACGGTGCCCTCCGAGGTGCAGAAGCTCGTGGGGAAGCAGAGCGTGGTCACGGCCAACACGCTGGTTCACGAGGTGCGCCGACGCAGGTACGGCGTTCACCTCACGCTCATGTTCAGCGTGTACACGCGGGACGCGATAAAGGCATCGGTGGAGAAGGCCGTGATAGACTGGGCCAACTCGCTTCCGTTCGGCCAGACAATCCAGTTCTCCGACATCGAGACGGTGGCGGCCAACGTCGCCGGTGTCGATAACGTGAGGGTTTCGACGCAGGCCGACGCTGCCGGTAAGGCGGCCGACGGCTCCGGCACCTTCGGCGCGTACGGCATCGTGGAGTACGAGCGCGACGGGAAGACGCAGAAGGCGCAGCACACGACCGACTTCAGGCAGAAGGGCAACGAATGCTTCTACGTCCAGTACGTCCATTTCTACAGCCGCACGCAGCAGGGGTGGATGTAGCATGGGCGGCGTGAACAAGCTGCGCCCGACGAACAGGGCGGAGTACCTTTCCGGCCTCCCGGAGGAGGTCTACGGCAAGAAGCGCTCGTCGCACATGGTGCGCCTGCTCGACGCTCTCTGCGGCGGCGCTGGTGTCGAGGCCGCGCGCAACCACCTCATGCTGAAGCGCTTGCAGACGAGCCTCGACGAGACGCACTACAACGACCTCGACGAGTTCTACGGTCGCGTGCTCGGCTTCAGGCGGCTCGAAAGCGAATCGTACGCGTTCGACCCGCGCACGCGCCTCGTCACGAAGGAGCAGGAGGACGAGGCCGACGCGAAGGATGCCAAGTACCGCGCGCGCATCCACAAGTACGTGACGGCCTTCCAGTACGGCGGCACCGCCTTCGGCATACGCCTCGCATCGGAGGCGGCGTGCGGAAAGCCGTGCAAGGTTCTCGAAGCGTGGAAGTTCTACGAGAGCGTCAACGTGGACGACGGCGATCAGGCGAGCCTTCGGCCCGGCGTGTACCCGCAGGCCGACTACAACGAGTACGTTGTGGTCGTCGATGCCGACGAGGTGACCGAGGCGGAGCGCTACAACATCAACAAGGTAACGAAGAGGATAAGGCCGCAGGATGCGGTCATAACCGTCGTGCAGCGCGACGAGTTCTTCAACAGCCTCATCTTGGAGACGAGGCCCGATTCCGACGTGCCCGTGGCAGATGTCTTCGCGTCAAGCTCCCTGTGGCAGATCAAGCGCTACGTCACGGGGCGGCCCGACTGGGAGTACGACGTTGACGACGACCTGAACCTGTGGGTCTCCCCCAACGAGCGGCGCGAGGCCCCCACGCAGGCCCTCGTGAACCATCAGGAGGAGACGTTCGACTTCACCTACGCCATCGAGGACGCGACGGCATCGACGGAGCACATAGGGGCGTACGACGTGCGCCATGCGGCGGCGTTCAGGTCGCTCGGCACGTCGGAGCGGACGGACTTGCAGAAGGCGGCGAACGCCGTGTCCGACGTTGCGAGCCGCCTTTACAGCGCTTCGTACTACGGCTCCGACGGCATGGTGGACTGGTCGTACCCCGTCGAGTACATCCCCGTCGTGCAGCGCCAGTTCAGCGAGGACGCGCGCAGCTCGCGCATCTGGTCGAGCGACGAGGCCTATCCGGCTGACAGGCCGCACGAGTGGTTCGAGGTTCGCCTTCAGAAGGGCGTGCCGGTGAACCGCTTGGAGTTCGAGGTGTCGAAGAAGCCCGTGGAGATCGTCCCGTACGTCCTCGTGGACGAGGAGGCCGGAACGTGGCTTCGGCTCACCAACGAGCTTGGCACGCCGCTGTCCTACACCTCGCGCTCGTGGGGCGGCGCTTCGGTGACGGGCGACATGGCGACGGTTACGTTCCGCTTCAACCTCGCGACGGCCTACGGCTTCCGCCTCGTCTTCACGCGCCTCGAAGCGCCCTACTACAAGACGCTGCCGGACGGCGCTCTGAAGGCCGACGACTTCCCGTTCTCCATAGACATGGCCGGTCTGTCGCTCCATTACGACGTGATGGACGCAGAGGACTTCGCGCCCGCCGTGTTCTCCGACCCGTTCGGCAACAAGGTGGAGACGGAGATGGCCGTGAGCGGCCCGGAGAGGCTGCACGACGGCATGCCGTCCACGTTCTGGTGCAGCAAGCCGAACGTCACGCAGAGCGCCTTAGAATGGCTCGTGTTCGATTTGGTGTAAGCACGAGCGCTTCAC
>OAUV01001665.1_pt1 | contig 10942 bp, 8 predicted proteins | sample 1516841 | NCBI WGS metagenome assembly OAUV01 (sample SAMEA2580044, study PRJEB22360) | human gut metagenome | biome: human gut; feature: human-associated habitat; material: faeces | place: Denmark | collected 2008/2010 | reverse complement strand
TTGGTATGTACCCCCCCCTTAAAAAAAGGCTTTCCCAATACCCGCCAATTCACCGGCTTCCGCATATTTAGCCAATACTATACCTGCGATAGGTGACTGAACATGACATTTGGCTAACTGATCCTCCACTTGCGCTACCTGTATAGCAACCGAATTGCCTTGTTCTGTAAGGCTATTCGTACTATTACGCAACGATGATTCCTGTGCAACGAGCTGTCGTTCGAGTAATTTGACTTGCGCGTCCCAATCATCCAGTTGCTTCTGATTGGCCGCACCTGCAGCAAGCAAGTTTTCCACCCGTTTCCTCTCACGCTCTGCCGTGACAATTTGCTGTTTGGTAGCGGCAATCTGTTTGGCAAGATCAGGACGCTGGTTTTCTACCGATTTCATACTGGCTTCCAATTGCAGTTTCTTTAAATACAATTGTACCGTATCTACCAAACCGATCTCCTCACCCGCTTCCAGCTTTGTTCCCTCTTCTACTTCCAGTCGTAGCAATTTTCCGGCAGCCTCGGCGGACACTATTACTTCCGTAGCTTCAAATGTACCGGTTGCGTCATAATCTGGTGTTCCATTTCCACAGGCAGATAACATCATCAGCGTTATCCCCCACATTCCTATTTTTGTTATTCTTTTCATATCCGGAGAAGTTATATTAATCATTTATTGTATATTTCAATTGATAAATTCCCATTAACCGTTGAATCTCATGCATAGCTTTCGACTGACGCGCCAAGCTCTCATTAGTCAGTTCACGTAACATTTCAGTCACGGTCAATGTTCCATTTGCCACCTTTGCTTCGGCAGCTTTACGGATATTTGTACGCAACCGGATTATTTCATCATCATCCCGCATTTGCTTCTCCAAAGAATGGATAGCCTGATCCTGCTGCGTCATTTCCAGTCTTGTATTGAAAAGGAATACATCCCGGTTATTATCCAGTTGCTGCCTTTTCTTCTCGATCACCCGACGGTCATTTTTCAAAGTATACAGACTACCGAAATTCCATGAAAGCCGGACACCTGCCATATAATAAGGAGAGAATTCATTCTTCAGCATATTCAATCCGGGATTCCCGTATGCTCCCTGTACAAACAGTCCGAACTGCGGAAGATGACGCACATTCAAAGCCTTCTCCTGCACTTGCAGTCCGGCTCCCTGTGCATCAAACAAAGCCAACTCCGGCCGACGAATCTCACTGACAGCTGAAACCATACTTTGAGGTACAGGCTTCTCCAGCACTGTCTCCGGAGACAGTGCTTCTCCTACCAACAGCGAAAGCATTTTCAAATAAGCTGCCCGTGATGATACTAAATCCACTCTTTTCTGTTTTGTATTCAGCTGCTCCACTTTCACTGCATCCAAATCAGCTTGATTGGCTATTCCATTTTCCACATAAGCAGTAATCTGACGATAATTTCTCTCCAGTTCATCTTGCAACAATGTATTTTGTTTGATTTGCTCGTCCAGCAGGAGAATTCCAAAATAAAGATCATTCACGCGGTTATTCAGCGCATACATATCTACATTCAGTTTTTCTTTTTCCACTTCAGCCTCTGCAATCGTCTGCTTCTTCTGCATACGGATTCCTCCCCCGTCCCATATCTTCTGTTGCAATTCCAACATGACCTGATATTGGTCTTTGGACAATCCTTTTAAATCTACTCCGGGAAGTTTTACCGGAATTTCTGTCACATCACTCTGATAAGAGGCCTTTGCCGAAAGAGCAAATTGAGGCAAATATCCCTTGGCTGCATTTTCCAGATTATATTCCTTTGTCTTCTCCACTAAGCCATACTGATGTACCAGCGGATAATTGTCCTGCGTCTTCCGCTGACATTCTTCCAATGTTATCTGCGCATACGCTCCTGCTACATACAGTAAAAAGGAGAAACTGAAAATCATTCTTTTCATATCCATTATTTCTTTGGTTTCTTCGAAAGACAAAGATAGGGATTTCCTGAATACAGTCACTCTCTATGAGTTGGCAAAATGTTCTGAAGAGATAATGGATAAAATGATGAGAAAAATTAAAGAAAAAGTAGCCTAAAATTGCTTTTATGTAATTTATAAGTTACCTTTGTAAAATGAAAGTAAGAGAAGTCATAACATATAAAGAATATTTTGATGATTTTTTCAAGAAACAACCACAGAAGGTTCGCGATAAAATCATCAAAGTGCTAGATATTATCGAGCAGATAGACCGAATCCCAACGACATATCTAAAATACATAGAAGGTACTAATGGACTATTTGAGGTTCGCGTGCAACTAGGCAATAATATCTTCCGCATTTTTTGTTTCTTTGACGGTAATAAATTGGTTGTTTTGTTAAGTGGCTTTCAGAAAAAGACACAAAAAACACCACCAGAAGAAATAAAAAGAGCAGAACGGCTTATGACCGACTATTATAAAGAAAAAGAAAAGGAGATTTTAGAATGAATACAAAGACATTAGACCAAATTAAAAATGAGTATTACGGTGAAGTTGGAGCACCGGAACGAGACAGGCTTGAGCGAGAACTTGAGGCTTTGCGCATTGGCTTTAAGATACGAAGTGCCAGAGAAAAATTAGAGATGACACAAGCAGAGCTTGCAAGTCGCATTGACAAGAAACGTACATTCATATCAAAAGTTGAAAACGATGGAGAAAATATTACTCTCAAAACATTATTTGATATTGTAGAACGTGGACTTGGTGGAAAATTAAATATCGAAGTGCAATTATAAAAATAATGCCGGAGTGCTTAACTCCGGCTTTCAATTGAATATCAAACGAATGACAGGAATGACACCACACGAATATCAGCAAACGAAATAATCTTTATTTCGAGAACTCTTTAATCCGTTGTTCCTCTTCCAATTTACAAATCAGTAATGTATTATCTTTCTCCGCGATGATATATCCATCCAGTCCTTGAACGACAACTCGTTTTTCTTCGCTGGCATGCACAATACAATTCTTACTGTCATACAAACGTATATCGGTTCCTACAGTAGCATTTCCCGATTTATCCTGTGGCAAAAGACCGCGAAGTGCTCCCCATGTGCCTAAATCCGACCAGCCGAAAGAAGCCGGTAACACGTAAATCGCTTCTGCTTTTTCCATCACCGCATAGTCGATAGAAATACTTTCGCAAGTCGGGAATAACTTTTTGATTGTTTCATTTTCTTTTTCCGTATAGAAATCCGGGAAAATACGGTCAAAAATCTGTGCGATACCCGGAGCATATACACGCATCACGGAAGTGATAGTACGCACGTTCCACACAAAGATTCCCGCATTCCAGAAGTAATTACCTTCCGCCAAATACTTTTCAGCTGTCTCTTTATCGGGTTTTTCCTTGAATGCGTCTACTGTATAAATTTCTTTATCTGTTTGAAGCTGGTTGGCAGCAGCAATATATCCGTAGCCTGTCTCCGGACGAGTCGGCCGAATACCTATTGTGACAATAGCACTGCTATCATCCGTAAAACGAAGTGCTTTCTCCATCACTCTACGGAACTCGCCCGTATCGATGACTAATGCATCCGAAGGAGTTACTACAATATTAGCACGGGGATGCTTCTTTTTGATTTTCCAGCAAGCAAACGCGATACAAGGTGCAGTATTTCGTGCACAAGGTTCCGCTAAAATATTACTTTCCGGGATTTCCGGCAACTGCTCCCGAACAATATCAATGTATTTTTCAGAAGTTACCACCCACATATTTTCCCTGGGGCAAACACCATCAAAACGGTCTGCCGTCAATTGAATCAGTGACCGGCCACATCCCATTACATCAATAAATTGTTTAGGACATTCCGGAGTGCTCATCGGCCAGAAACGGCTCCCTATGCCACCAGCCATTATTACAACATGATTATCCATACCTATCATCCTCCTGTAAAAAAAATATTATTTAAATAAGCGCGCAAGTTACATTAAAATGTCCAAAACAGCAAATAAAGACCAAGAGTATTTAATTTTCCAACTGAATAATCGAAAAATTGTATTTCTACAATAATAGACAAAGGCCGCTCTCGAATAATAAGAACGACCTTTGTCTTTTCATTTCAATAGAATATAATCATCTTATTTATATTCTGCCCAGCTCTTGATAGCTATATCATCCACACTCATTGTACAGAAAGCATTGATAAATGCACTAGCCAGACGAGCGTTCGTAATCAACGGAATATTTAAATCGATGGCGGCACGACGGATTTTATACCCATTACTTAATTCTCCGGCAGTCAAGTTCTTTGGTATATTGACTACCATATCTATTTCCTTACTATGAAGCATCTCCAACGCCTGCGGATGTCCCTCTTCACTCGGCCAATAAACATGAGTACTCTCAATACCGCTCTCGGCAAGCGCTTTATGTGTACCGCCCGTCGCAAAGAGTTTATATCCCTTATTCACCAACATACGGGCTGCATCCATCATATCCGCTTTTTGCTTCATCGTACCCGTAGAAAGCAAGATATTCTTCTTCGGAATACGATAACCTACAGAAAGCATTGCTTTCAATACGGCACAAGAAGTATCCATACCAATACAACCTACTTCACCGGTGGAAGCCATATCTACTCCCAACACCGGATCGGCTTTCTGCAAACGGTTGAAGGAGAATTGGGAAGCCTTGATTCCCACATAGTCCAGTTCGAAAAGATTCTTTTCCGGTTTTTCGACAGGCAGACCAAGCATAACTTTGGTTGCCAGTTCAATAAAGTTAATCTTCAGTACCTTGCTGACAAATGGGAAAGAACGACTAGCACGCAAGTTACATTCGATCACCTTGATATCATTGTCTTTTGCCAAATACTGAATATTAAACGGACCGGAGATATTCAAAGCCTTGGCAATCTCACGGCTGATACGCTTAATACGACGAACAGTTTCTACATATAGCTTCTGTGGCGGGAACTGAATAGTCGCGTCACCGGAGTGTACTCCTGCAAATTCGATATGCTCACTAATAGCGTATGCCACAATTTCGCCATTCTGCGCCACGGCATCCATTTCTACTTCCTTGGCATGTTCAATAAACTGACTTACTACTACCGGATGTTTTTTCGAGACATTGGCTGCCAGTTTCAGGAAACGTTCCAGTTCTTCCTGATTGGAACAAACATTCATTGCAGCTCCCGAAAGCACGTATGACGGGCGAACGAGTACGGGGAAACCTACTTCTTCGACAAATTCATGGATATCTTCCATAGAGGTCAACTCACGCCAACGGGGTTGATCCACACCGATACGGTCGAGCATGGCAGAGAATTTCTCACGGTCTTCAGCGTTGTCAATGCTCTTGGCACTTGTGCCAAGGATATTGATATGCTGTGCATCCAAACGCAAAGCCAAGTTATTTGGAATCTGACCACCGGTAGATACAATTACACCATGCGGATTCTCCAGTTCCAGAATATCCATCACACGTTCAAAAGTCAATTCGTCAAAGTACAAGCGATCGCACATATCGTAGTCCGTAGATACAGTTTCAGGATTATAATTAATCATCACGCTGCGCCATCCTTCTTTACGAATAGTATTCAAAGCCTGCACACCGCACCAGTCAAATTCTACGGAAGAGCCGATACGATAAGCACCGGATCCCAATACGACAATGGATTTATGGTCGCCCAAGTAATGAACATCATTTGCCACGCCGCTATAAGTAAGATACAGATAATTGGTTTGTGCCGGATATTCGGCTGCCAAAGTATCAATCTGCTTCACTACCGGAAGAATACCCGCCTCTTTACGATGTTTGCGGACATAAAGAATACCATCCTCCATATCACCTTCGTAGCCGATGGCACGGGCAACCTGGAAATCAGAGAAACCTTGAACCTTGGCTTTACGAAGCAGTTCGTTTGGCAGATCGGCTATTTGTTTGTGATTATTTCCCCAGCTATGCAGTTCTTCGGAAGTCTGCATGATATTCATCAATTTCTGAAGGAACCATTTATCAATCTTAGTCAGTTCGTGTACCTGATCGATGGTGTAGCCGGCACGAAAAGCCTTCGAGATAACAAAAATACGTTTATCAGTCGGTTCGCGCAAAGCCTTGTCGATGTCAGAAATAACTAGCTCCTTGTTTTCTACAAATCCGTGCATTCCCTGTCCGATCATGCGGAGCCCTTTCTGGATAGCTTCTTCAAAAGTACGACCGATAGCCATCACCTCACCGACAGATTTCATAGAAGATCCCAATTCTTTATCTACACCGTGGAATTTACCCAAATCCCAACGTGGAATCTTACATACAACATAATCCAGTGCCGGTTCGAAGAAAGCAGAAGTAGTCTTTGTTACAGAGTTCTTCAGGTCGAAGAGTCCGTAACCCAGTCCCAATTTGGCCGCAACGAAAGCCAGCGGATAACCCGTTGCCTTAGATGCCAAAGCCGATGAACGGGAAAGACGGGCATTTACTTCAATCACCCGATAATCTTCGGATTCGGGGTCGAAGGCATATTGTACATTACATTCGCCCACAATACCGATGTGGCGGATGATACGTATTGCCAGTTCCCGAAGTTTATGATATTCTTTGTTAGTAAGCGTTTGTGACGGAGCAATAACGATAGATTCACCGGTATGAATACCCAGCGGGTCGAAGTTTTCCATATTACAAACGGTGATACAGTTGTCGAAACGGTCACGTACCACTTCATATTCCACTTCTTTCCAACCACGAAGAGATTTTTCCACCAATACCTGCGGAGAGAAAGAGAACGCTTTTTCTACAAGAATATCCAGTTGCTCTTCGTTATCACAGAAACCGGAGCCCAAGCCACCCAAAGCGTAAGCAGCACGAACAATTACGGGATACCCCAGTTCTTTTGCTGCGCGACGAGCATCTTCCGCATTTTCTACGGCTTCACTCTTAATGGTCTTTACATTGATTTCATTCAATTTCTGAACGAAAAGTTCACGATCCTCGGTATCCATAATGGCTTGTACCGGAGTACCAAGAACTTTTACATTATATTTTTCAAGAATACCTTCCTTATACAATGCCACTCCACAGTTCAAGGCTGTCTGACCACCGAACGCCAGCATAATACCTTCCGGTTTTTCTTTCTGAATCACTTTCTCTACGAAATACGGAGTCACCGGGAGGAAGTAGATTTGATCCGCCACTCCTTCGGACGTCTGTACTGTAGCAATATTAGGATTGATAAGAATCGTTTCAATGCCTTCTTCTTTCAAGGCTTTGAGTGCCTGCGAACCGGAATAGTCAAACTCACCGGCCTCACCGATCTTCAGGGCACCGGAACCCAACAGCAATACTTTCTTTATATTTTCTTTCATTGATTCTACTTTCTGGTTCACCACAGATTACACAGATTAACACAGATTTTTTATAATCCGTGATGAATATGGGTTATAATAGTTTTACAAATTCGTCGAACAGGAATTCCGTATCCGTAGGTCCACTTGCTGCTTCCGGATGGAATTGTGCAGAAAACCAAGGGTTTCTTTTATGCTTGATTCCTTCGTTAGAGCCATCATTCATATTAATAAATAACGGTTCCCAATCTGCACTCAACGTATTATTGTCTACGGCATAACCGTGATTTTGCGAAGTAATGAAGCAACGTTCAGTGCCTACCATACGCACCGGTTGGTTGTGGCTACGGTGACCGTATTTCAATTTATAAATCTTGGCTCCTCCGGCTTTCGATAGCAGTTGGTTACCCATGCAGATTCCGAAAATAGGCAGTTTCTCGTTTGCCATCGCCTTGCGGATATTCTGCACTGCAGCATCACAGGTATCCGGATCCCCCGGTCCGTTAGAAATAAACAGTCCGTCAAATTCGAGTCCGTTATAATCATAATCCCAAGGTACACGAATCACCTCAACATTACGTTTCAGCAGGCAACGAATGATATTAGTCTTCACACCGCAATCTACCAGAACAACTTTTTTTAATGAAGAATGAGGAATGAAGAATGAAGAATTAGCTGCGCTGTGGCTGCTTGTTCCACTAGGGAAATAATGAATAATTTCTTTACAGGAAACCTGGTCTACATAGTTTATATCGCTATAAGACGGAAATTCTTCATTCTTCATTCTTAATTCTTCATTTTCAAATACTATTTTCCCCATCATTACTCCATGTTCACGAAGAACTTTCGTCAACTCGCGTGTGTCAATGCCCGTGATACCAGGAACCTTTTCGCGTTTCAACCAGTCACCGAGACTTTCCACAGCGTTCCAGTGGCTGTATTCATAAGAATAGTCACTTACGATAATCGCTTCCGCGTGGATCTTCTCACTTTCCATGAAAGTGGCAAGTCCATTCGGCTCGATAGTAAAAGGAGGAACACCGTAGTTACCTACCAAAGGATAGGTAAGCGTCATCAACTGTCCGGCGTATGAAGGGTCAGTGAGGCTCTCCGGGTATCCGGTCATGGCAGTATTAAACACTACTTCGCCCGCCACCGGCTTCTCGTAGCCAAACGACTTACCGGAAAACCGGCTCCCGTCGTCAAGGATTAATGTCACATTTCTCATTCTTATTATTGAATCGTTGTATGGTTGTTAGAATTGATACATTTGTTCTATATAGTCGATGAACGCCCGGTTCACCATTTTCACACCACCCGGTGTAGGGTAGTTACCGCTAAAATACCAGTCGCCTTTATGATGCGGACAAGCCTCGTGCAATCCCTCCAACGGTTGATAGACGATTTCCACTTTCGCCTTGGTTCCCTTGGGTGTCAGCAGTTCTACCATTTTGGCAGAGATTTCCTCATCAGTGAACGGAGCATAAATGTCTTTCACATAATTTACCATCTGCTCTTTCGGCAGTCCTACCTGCTCTTTCGATTTACGGTAGGCGGCCGCAATCACATCTTTCATATCCCGTTCCTTTAAAAGTTCGACAGCAGCCCTGAAGGCGATAAACTCGCTCATCTTTGCCATATCAATACCGTAATAGTCAGGATAACGCACCTGCGGAGAAGAAGATACGATGACAATCTTCTTCGGACCGAGACGGTCGAGAATACCGATAATACTTTGTTTCAGCGTAGTGCCACGCACAATGCTGTCATCGATAATCACCAGATTATCAACACCGGGTACAAGACTTCCGTATGTAATATCATACACATGGGCAGCCAAATCATTACGACTGTTTCCTTCGGCGATGAACGTACGGAGCTTAATATCCTTGATTGCCACCTTTTCGCTACGAATACGACGGGAAAGAATAACTTCCAACTCCTCCATATTCGGGTTATGCCCCAATGCAGCGATCTGTTGCACTTTCTCCTCATTCAAGTAATCATCCAGTCCCTGCAACATTCCGTAGAAAGCAACCTCCGCAGTGTTGGGAATAAAAGAGAAGACCGTATGATCGATATCATTATTGATAGCTTTCAGTATTTTCGGAACCAACTTTTCGCCCAGCCGTTTCCTTTCTTTATAAATATCGACATCACTGCCACGGGAGAAATAGATACGTTCGAAAGAACAAGCCTGATTTTCACGCGGCTTATTGATTTGCGAAGTACGTATCTTACCCTCTTTGCTAATCAGCAATGCCTGCCCCGGTTGCAGTTCCTTGATTTCCTCAAACGGAACATTCAAAGCTGTCTGGATAACCGGACGTTCGGAAGCAAGAACAGCTATCTCGTCATCCTGATACCAAAATGCAGGCCGGATGCCCCACGGGTCACGGATAGCGAAAGATTCACCGCTTCCGGTCAATCCGCAAATAACATACCCCCCATCCCATTCGCGACTGGAAGTACGCAGTACGTTTGCCAAATCAATATGTTCTTCTATATAATGCGTGATGCCCATGCCCGTAAGCCCTTCGGCTTCGGCAAGATTGAATACACGCTCCACTTCACGGTCAAGACGGTGTCCCACCTGTTCCAACATGATATATGTATCGGCATATTTACGCGGATGCTGGCCAATGGCAGTGATACGGGCAAATATTTCGTCCACATTCGTCATATTGAAGTTTCCGCAAAGAGCGAGATTCTTGGCACGCCAGTTATTTCTTCTTAAAAATGGATGCACGTATGAGATTCCGGATTTTCCCGTAGTGGAATAACGAAGATGCCCCATATATACTTCCCCGGCAAAAGGCAGGACTCGTTTGGCATACGCAGTATCATGCAACTGTTCGGAAGTGAGCTCCTTAAAATTGTTTTGAACATTTTCAAAAATCTCCGTAATAGCTCCGGAGCCTAAAGCACGTTCACGAAACATATATTCTTCACCCGGATTTGCTTCCAGTTTCACACATGCCAGTCCCGCACCTTCCTGTCCACGGTTATGTTGTTTCTCCATCAACAGGTAGAGCTTATTAAGACCGTACATCCATGTTCCGTACTTTTTCTCGTAATACTCCAACGGTTTAAGCAAGCGTATCATGGCAACGCCACATTCATGTTTCAATTGTTCCATCTATACTATTTACGATTTGACGATTTACTATTTACGATTTAAATTACCACCTGCCAATCAAACAACTTACTATCTATCATTGATTCTTCAATCGTAAATCGTAAATAGTAAATTGTCTAATTGTAAATCACATTACTCCACCGTTACCGACTTCGCCAGATTTCTCGGCTGGTCTACATCCATCCCCTTACATACCGCAATGTGATAAGCAAGAAGTTGGAGAGGTACCGTAGTTATTAACGGATCGAGACACTCTATTGTTTCAGGAAGTTCGATACTACAATCGGCAATCTTGCTGATAACCGTATCTCCCTTCGTAACGAACGCAATCACTTTTCCCTTCCTCGCCTTGATCTCCTGAATATTACTTAGCACTTTTTCGTACAGTCCATTCTGCGTAGCAATCACCACTACCGGCATTTCCGCGTCAATCAAGGCAATCGGTCCGTGCTTCATCTCGGCAGCCGGATAACCTTCGGCGTGAATATACGATATTTCTTTCAATTTCAATGCACCTTCCAA
>OAUV01001654.1_pt1 | contig 11018 bp, 10 predicted proteins | sample 1516841 | NCBI WGS metagenome assembly OAUV01 (sample SAMEA2580044, study PRJEB22360) | human gut metagenome | biome: human gut; feature: human-associated habitat; material: faeces | place: Denmark | collected 2008/2010 | reverse complement strand
GCCTTGTAATTTACAACTAAATACAGTTATTATCTGAACTAAATCTTCAACAAGTGTTTGCCCTGTGCAGTAAGATATAATTTCATATTCTCTATTTGTCGTTCCAGATCATCTTTTTGTTTATTACTTGAAACTCTGCAATAACCTATTACAATTCTATCTAAATTAGGTTTTACATTCATAACTTGATTTAATTGCTCATGCGAATAATATTTATAATTTATTCTACCAATAAAAATTATAAAATCTAACACATATTTATAATTTTTTTAAGATTATTCTAACAGTCAAACACCCTCCTTTAAGCGATGCAAATGGACAGGCATTGATTTGATCATGCGGAAATGAAAAATTAAAATTGCAATATAGAATATACATGTCCAATGATAGATAGTTTGTAAAATGATATTAACAAAAACGGTCTACAATGTCAATATATGGAAAATAAAACACAAATAAAAACTTTCTTTTTCTGCCATCTCATCATATAATAAAACAGAATGTACAAGAAAGAAGGGGAGCCATATGAAAGACCTAGACGCAATGGATTCCATGGAAAAGATGCTGATCCAGAAAGCATATCAAAGACAAGCTCCAGTGAATGGCAGTCTGGAATTATTACCACTTTGCAATATGAATTGCGATATGTGTTATGTTCGTTTATCCAAGGCAGAGATGGAACAAAAAGGCCGTTTAAGAACCAAAGAAGAATGGATCAAACTGGCTCATCAGATGAAGGATGCAGGAACGTTATTTCTGTTATTGACAGGAGGAGAGCCGTTATTATTTCCGGGATTTAAGGAAGTATATATCGAACTGCAGAAGATGGGAATGATTCTTACGATCAATACAAATGGAACGCTGATCGATGAAGAATGGGCAGATTTCTTCCAGAAATATAAGCCGAGAAGAATGAATATTACTTTGTATGGAGCAGATGATCAGGCGTATGAGCAGTTATGTCATTATCCAGGTGGATTTCAGAAGACGGTCAATGCAGTCAGGCTGCTAAGAGACAGGGAGATTGATGTAAAGATTAATGGAAGCATCACTTCAAAGAATGAAGAGGATATCAGGAAGATTTTAGATATTGCAGATGATTTGGATACAGCCGTGAACCTTGATACCTATATGTATCCGGCAAGCAGAGAAAGAAATAAACCATTTGATGAACAAAGCCGAATGAATCCAAAGGATGCAGCGATGGCGAAGAAGTTGATCTTTCAACATCAATGGGGCGAAGAAGCTCTTAGAGAATATCAGGATCATGTGATCAGCATGGTTGAAGATCATCCGCAAAATATGCAATACAGCAGGCACATTTCATGCCTGGCAGGCAATTGCTCTTTTACGATCAATTGGCAGGGGATGATGCGTCCATGTGTGATGCAAAGTCAACCAGAAGTGAATGTATTTGCAGAAGGTTTTCAAAGAAGCTGGGAAATGATATCAGCACAGACGAAAGAGATCTTGATCAATGAAAGGTGTACAGAATGCAAATATCGTCCAATCTGTAATACATGTGCGGCGGCAGCTTTATTAGAAACAGGAGATTATGAAGGAATTCCGGAATATATCTGTGAGTATACAAAAGAATTTTACAAAATTATGAAAGAAAGAAGGTGATCATCATATGATGGACAATGAAAATCAAAATCAACCAAATCAGAAGATATCGTTTGAGTCATTAGATATTCTAATCGGGAAATGGCGAGATGGAACATTTTCAGAGATCATTGACGACTGGAAATGGATCTTTTCCTACAGCAAACGATATAAAGGAGCGATCGCTTTCTACACGATCCTTGGTATTTTCAGCACATCCATGGGATTGGTTGGAAGTGTGGCAAGTAAATATATGATCGATATCATCACAGGATATCAGATGAGTAAGTTGTGGATCATGGTCTTGATCACACTTGGAAGTGCATTTTTTAGTCTGACGATCGGAAATGTGATCGGACGTATTTCTACGAAGTTGAGTATTTATATCAATAATGATATTCAGGCAGATATCTTTGATAAGATCATCGATGCCGACTGGATGGAGATAAATAAATATAGTAATGGAGATGTTTTGAATCGTTTTAACAGCGATGTCAATACGATCAGTGGAAATGCGATCAGCTGGCTGCCGACGATCATTATAGCAGTTTACGACTTTGTCGCAACATTTGCGGTTATCTGGCATTACGATAAGATCATGTCATTACTGGCATTTGCAAGTGCACCGTTTATGCTTTTGATGTCGAAGTTTCTTATTTCCAAGCAGAGAGAATATGGGAAGAAAGTGCGGGAAATGAGTAGTGAGATGATGACATTTGAAGTCGAGACATTCTATAATTTTGATACGATCAAGTCTTTTGGGATCTCTTCTTTATATGGAAAGAAGATGAGAAACTGGCAGGAGAAGTTTAAAGATATCAGTTTAAAGTATAATATGTTTACGATCAAAACGAATATCGTTATGTCGATCATAGGAATGGTTGTTCAGTATGCAGCATTTGGATATTGTCTGTTCCGACTTTGGACAAGAGATATTTCTTATGGAACGATGACTTTATTTTTACAACAGAGAAGTAACTTAAATGGGGCATTTAACAATCTGGTATCGATCATACCAAACTTTTTGAACAGTTCGATCTCTGCACATCGTATCAGAGAGCTTGCACAGCTTAAGAAAGAAGTTCATATTCCAGAAAGCTCTGAGATGGATGCTTATGTGGAAGATGGGTTCGAGGTGAAGATGCGGGATGTGGATTTTTCTTATATCGAAGGAAACCGTGTTATTACAGATTCTGCATTTATGGCTAATCCGGGCGAGATCGTTGCGTTGGTTGGTCCTTCTGGAGAGGGAAAGACAACGATGATCCGTTTGATCTTAGGTTTGATCCATCCGGAAAAAGGAGAAGCATATTTAAGGGCTTCAAATGGGAAACAGGTGGAGATGAATGCAGATACCAGACATTTATTTGCCTATGTACCACAGGGAAATACAATTCTTTCTGGTACGATCGCAGAAAATTTAAAGATGGTGAAACAGGATGCAACAGAAGAAGAGATGATCGAGGCATTGAAGATTTCCTGTGCATGGGATTTCGTAAAGAATATGGAAGAAACGATCTATACCAAGATCGGAGAGCGAGGACGAGGATTTTCGGAAGGACAGGCACAAAGAATTGCGATTGCAAGGGCTGTTTTAAGGGATGCACCGATCTTATTGTTAGATGAAGCAACATCGGCACTTGATGTAACAACGGAACGTAAAGTTTTAAGAAATATCATAAAACAACGCCCAAATAAAACATGCATCGTGACAACCCATCGTCCGAGTGTTTTAAATATGTGTCAAAGAGTTTATCGTGTTATGGAAACACAGGTTACAGAATTGTCAGAAGAAGAGTCAAGCAAAATGGCGATGGATTTTTAGGGCACAGGTTGTCCGAAGATGCAGGATTCATTGACCACAGATAGAAAAAAAGATATAATAAGACAAGAATAACGGTATAAGGGGGAAGCTGAATGAAGAAGAGTGGATGGAAGATCATTCTTGGAGTTGCAGTACTAGTCTGTGTGATCTGTCTTGGAAGATTCGGATGGGTCAAGTATCAGGACTATAAGACAGAACAGGCAAGAAAAGCAACATTAAAAGAGATCGCAAGCACAGAATTTACTGGTGAGAACGAAGGAAAAGAGCCGGAGAAAGTTCCAGCTGGAGTCAAACATGGACAGAAGATCAACTTTAAGAAGCTGATCAAGATCAACAGTGATATCTATGCATGGATCTACGTTCCAGGAACAAGAATTGATTATCCGGTAGCACAAAGTCAGGAATCAGACGATCATTATTTAAAATATAACTTTAAAAATGAGCCAGAGTTTGCAGGATGTATTTATACAGAGAAAGCGAATAAGAAGGATTTTTCAGATCCAAACACAGTATTTTATGGACATAATATGAGAAATGGATCTATGTTCCAGAATCTTCACAAGTTTGAAGATGAAGCATTTTTTAAGAAACACAAAGAAGTATATGTCTACACACCAAAGAAAACATACACATACACGATTTTTGCGGCATATAAGTTTGACGACAGGCATTTACTTAAGACATTTAATTTTAAGAATAAGAAGAAGTTTGAGAATTATTTAAGAAATGTCAAGAACATAAGAGACATGGGAAGTCATGTAAGGAAAGATCAGGAAGTTACAAGCAACGATAAGATTATCACGCTGAGTACCTGCGTAGGAGGCCAGCCCAATAATCGTTATTTAGTACAGGCGGTGTTGACGGATGAAAGAAGTACAAAATAAGAACCATACGGATGAGGCTAAGAGATTAAATGAAGAATTGGATCAGAATCTGAAGGATCTTCAGCCAGAATCCAAGGAAGCATTTCAAGGCTTTGAAGTAAAAGAAGAAAAGAACGAGAAAAAGAAGAAAGCAAAGAAGAAAAAGACACCAAAGCAGATCATAAAAAGAGTTATAATCGTATTAGCGGTGATCATTTTGCTTCCATGTGCAGCCATTGTTGGAATGTGGGCACTTGGAAAAGGCTCATTATTTGGAGGCAAGATGAAGATGTCAAAGAACGTAGATGGCGTAAAAGTCCAGAATCAGGGAGATTTGGTTATTTACAATGGACATAAATATCAGTATAATAAAGATATAACGAGTATCTTATTTATGGGTGTTGACCGAGATAAGATCAATACAGATGAAGAATACTTAAAGAAACACGGAGCAGGACAGTCAGATACCTTGTTTCTGGCAGCTGTGAATACTTCTACAGGGAAGATTTCACTGATCAATGTTCCTCGAGATATCATGGCGTACGTTAAGACATATGATGAGAATGGAAAGTATTCAGGAAGGAAACTTCGACAGTTATGTTTAGCCTATGCCTATGGGGATGGGAAAGCCAAGAGCTGTAAGAATGCTGTGGATGCAGTTTCCAAAGTGTTATATGGAATTCCTATCGATTCATATATGTCGATCAACCTCTCTGCGATCAGTGTACTGAATGATGCAGTAGGTGGAGTGAACGTTCAAGTGATCGGGGATCTGACAAGCGTTGATCCAACTCTGAAGGAAGGTGCGAATGTGACATTGCTGGGTGGTCAGGCAGAGACTTATGTAAGATCCAGAGAATTTGATCCACTGGATGCGAACATGGCACGTATGCAGAGACAACAGCAGTATATTACAGCATTTGCCCAGAAAGCATTACAGGAGATGAAGGGCGATCTTACATTGCCATTAGATCTTCTGAATCTTGTATCAGAGAATTCAGTAACGAATCTTTCAGCACCGAAGATCACATATCTTGCAACGAAAGTTTCAGGAAGCAGTTTTTCATCTGACAATATCTACAGCATTGACTGTGACATCAAAGAAGGTGAGACAGGATATGCAGAATATTATCCGGATGAGACAAAATTATTTGAGATGATATTGAAGGTATTTTATACACAAATCAGTTAGAATCCAGTAAGGGGGGATTTAGCATGAAAAAGTTGATTATGATGGCAGCAACATTGATTATGTGTTTTGCTTTTTCACTAAGTGTTATGGCAGCACCAAGTCCTGAAGATGAGTATGATAGAGAGTCTCCAGAACAGACTAATGTGGATAAGAAAACCCAGATTGATGATGATGAATTCGACAAGGATGAAAAACCAGCTAAGACGAGCACAACAACGACATCAACATCATCAACATCTGCATCACCAAAGACTAGTGATCAGGGAGCGCCAGTTACATTAGTATATGTATCACTCGCTGCAGCAGCATTAGCTGTATATGCAGCAAAACATGTCAAAGAACAGTATTAATCAAAAAACAAGGTGGATTCCTCCAGTCTTGATGGACTGGAGGAATTCTTTTTGCATATGGGATTTCTGAAAGGAAAATAAAATAGATGATCGATATACATACGCATATTTTGCCAGGATTGGATGATGGAGCGAGAGATATGGAAGATTCTCTATCTATGGCAGCATTGGCATTGAAAAGTGGTGTTCATACATTAGTTGCAACATCGCATGCCAATACAGGGGGATTTTTCAAAGAATATTCGATCGAAGAATATCTGCAAAGATTAGAAGCGTTTAGAAAAGCACTGGATGAAGTAAAGCTGCCATTAAGAGTATTCTCTGGAATGGAAATTTATATGACAAGAGAAGTTCCTCGGATGATCCGTGAAGGCAGATTGCTTTCATTGAATCAGACGGGATATTTTTTGACTGAATTTTCGTTTGGAATCGAGCAGGAAGAGATGGATGAGATGCTTCATGATCTGATGGAACTTGGAGTTACGCCAGTGATCGCACACCCAGAGAGATACCGGTGTGTACAGGAATCAGAAAGAGGTATCGCAAAGTGGAAAAACAGGGGATGTCTGTTGCAGGTAAACAGAGGGAGCATCTTTGGCAGATTTGGATCAGGAGCAAAACAATGTGTAGATCGTCTGCTGGATCAACATATGGTAACTTGTATCGCAAGTGATGCACACAAACCATATGAGCGGACAACCTATATGGCAGATGTCAAAGAATATATGGAACAAGAATATTCTTTTGAATATTCAAAGAAATTGTTATATGATAATCCTAAGAGAATTCTTGAAGGAGAAAAGGTGGTACAATGAAGAAATTAAAATTGGTAAGTTTTGTGATATTTTGTATATCACTGGCAGCAAGTCTGATCTTCTGGTTTACACAGGTCAGAAAAGGAGACCGGATCGGACCGGTCATTACAATGGATCAGCAGGAATTGACAGTAGGGCTCAATGCTACCGATGAAGATTTTTTACAAGGAGTAAAAGCAGTTGATGAGAATGATGGGGATGTTACGGATTCTCTTGTAGTAGAAAGTGTTTCAAACTTTCTGGGAGGTGGACGGCGTCTGGTTGTATATGCAGCAGTAGACAGACATAATAACGTCAGTCGTGCAAACCGTATTGTACAGTATGAGGGTTATACATCACCAAAGTTTTATTTGAAGGAACCATTATGTTTTGAATCTGGAGGAGCTTCTAAGAATGAAGAATTATTAAAGAATCTTACGGTGAAAGATAAGATTGATGGTGATTTATCAAATCAGATAAAGATTTTGACAAACTCAGTAGTTGATCTGTATACACCAGGAGAATATCCGGTCAAACTTCAGGTAAGCAATAGTGCAGGAGACACGGTATCATTTCAGGCAACGATACAGGTTTATGATGCAACGGACAGATCAGAGATTCCTTTTATTCATTTGAAGAAGTATCTGGTTTATACGAAGAAAGGTGACAAACTAGATGCAGCATCTTACATATCTAAAGTGTGCATGGGAGGAGATTATGACTCGGATGTACCAGGAGATATTAATAAGAGCAAAGTGAAGATCAAAGATGAAGTAGATTACGATACCCCAGGTTCTTATGAGATCACTTATTCAGTAAAAAGTGGAAAGAGCCGTACAGGAACGGTAAGACTGATCGTGATCGTTACAGAATAGGAGGCCGGCAAATGAGCAGTGATAAACGAAATATATCAGTCAACGATTATGAAATGAATATTGATTTGTATAGTATCTTAAGAGATATCTGGAAATATGCACTAGTGATCCTGCTTCTGGCAGCATCTATGAGCTTGCTTTCTTATGTTTATGTCGGACGAAACTATCACAAACAGTATGAATCAACCAGTACATTTATCGTAAGCAGCAAAGGAAGTAACAATAGTGTATATTCAGATTTGAGTGCAACGTCTGAGATGGCGACAAAGTTTTCTGAGATTCTAAACAGTTCGATCTTACAAAAGAAAGTTGCAAAAGAGATGGATATGGATTATTTTCCAGGAAGTGCATCTGCAGAGGTAGTAAATGAAACCAATCTTTTAGTTTTGAAAGTTCAGGCAGATTCCCCAGAGATGGCGTTTCGTTTGAATAAGGCAATCATGAATAATTATTCTGTTGTGACAGATCAGCTGATCGGAAATGTTGTGCTGGATGTATTGCAGAAACCAACAGTGCCAAGTGGTCCGGTAAATAAATTTCAGCCAACAGCACTTATGAAGAAAACATTTTTTACGACGATCGTTGCGTTATGTGGATTGATCGCAATCTTGTCATTCTTAAAGGATACAGTGAGAAAACCAAAAGAAGTTTCAAGGAAACTTGATGCAAAGCTTTTGCAGACGTTATATCATGAGAAGATCTATAAGACATGGAAAGCAAGAATCCACCGCAAAAAGAGTCCGGTATTGTTGACAAATCCAGGAACAAGCTTTCAATATGTGGAGGATATGAAGAAACTTGCCCGCAAAGTCAGCAGTAAGATGAAAGAGAAGAATGCAAAAACACTTCTGGTTGCAAGTGTGGAAGAAAATGAAGGTAAATCAACAGTTGCAGCCAATTTAGCATTGGCACTTGCGGAAGAATCAGAGAAAGTATTGTTGATCGATGCGGATCTTCGCAAACCTTCACAATACAAGATTTTTGGATTGGATCAGGAAGAAATACAGCAGTTTGGAGAAGTATTGAATGGAAATGAACAGATAGATAATCTGGTAACAGATCTTCCAAAATCAGAATTGTTATTGATCGCAGGTTCTATGATCTATCCAAATTCTACAGAGATGATCGCATCACCGATCTTCCAGAAGATCGTAGAGTTCTTTAAGACAAAGCTGGATTACATTATTATTGATACACCACCAATGTCACAGGCGGCCGATGCAGAAGAGTTAGTAGACCTTGCAGATGCATCAATCCTTGTTGTAAGACAACATACAGCATTAGTAAAAGATATCAATGAGACGATCAGTATCCTGAATTCAGCAGAAGGAACGATGCTTGGATGTGTTTATAACGATGTATTCCATGGAGTTGCTCAGACAGCAAGAAATTACGGATACAAATATGCATATGGAAGCGGTTATGGTTACGGAAACAAATACGGTTATGGAAACCATGGATATGGATATGGTTACGGTTACGGCTATGGCTATGGTTATGGAAGCAGAACGAAAAAAGGCAATGAAGATAAAACACAAGAATCAAAAACAGAACGGCAGGTGAAGAAAGATCATGAGTAAAGAATATGAATCAAAAACAGAACATAAAGAGAATCTGATCGATATTGCTGGATTGTTTGATGACTTGATTAAGGGCATCATTCAAATGAAATGGAGATTTTTGATTATTCTTGTGATTTGTGGTGCAGTGTTCTGTGGATACAAGAGACTTACCTATTCCCCATACTATGTAGCATCTTCCACATTTACGATCAATTCCAGTATTACATCAGAGAATTCCAATACATATATTGAGAATGCAACAGCCAACCAAATGGCAAAATCATTTCCGTATATTTTGAAAAGTGGAGCATTTAAAGAAGTATTGGCACAGGATCTTGGCCTTCAGTCTGTTCCTGGAACGATCGAAGCAGAAGTCATGGAGAATACAAATCTGTTTACGTTGAAAGTGACTGCAAATAATCCGAAGATGGCTGAGAAGATTTTAAAAGCAGTCGTTAAAAATTACCCATCGGTAGCAGAGTTTGTCATTGGAAGCTCACAGCTGACACTCATGGATGAAAGCGGGGTTCCGACTACACCTGCCAATCCATTTAGTTATAGACATGAGATACAGATCGGCGTTTTGATCGGAATTTTACTATGTATCTTGCTCGATGTCCTGTTAGCACTTGGTAAGAATACAGTTAAGAAAGAAGAAGATTTCAAACGACTCTTCCATGCAAAAAGTCTTGGAATCATGCCTCATGCCAAATTCCATAAGAAACGTACGCAAACACAGGAATTGATCGTGCTAGATAATCCAAGAATTCCAAGAAGCTTCCTGGAAGCAGCAAGAACGGTACGACGAAGGATCGAGCGTGCACAAAAAGAGACAGGCATGAAATCTTTTCTTGTAACAAGTGCTATGCCAGGAGAAGGAAAATCAACAGTTTCAGCCAACATTGCAATATCACTTGCGATGAAAGGGTATAAAGTAATTCTGGTAGATGCGGATTTAAGAAACCCATCCACCGCCAAAGTACTTGGAATGAATGAACAAGAATTAGGAACTCTGGAAGTAATGAAAGGCGAAGTTAACATAGACGATGCAGTACAGCAGTACAAAAATACAAGCGTTAAAGTACTTGCAGGTTCTACACCGATCCAGGATACATCTACCGTTTTAAGTGGTAAGAATATGAGACAGTTTATAAAAGAACTGGAGGCAGAAGCCGATTTCGTGATCATAGATACACCACCAAGTGGACTATTATCAGATGCAGCGATCGTCGCCCAGTATGTAGACGGAGCAGTATTTGTGATCCGTCAGGACTATACAGATGTAGATCGAATTCTGGAAGGTATGGAAATTCTTTCAGGGTCAGGAGCTGAAATTACAGGATGCATCTTAAATGATGTGAATGTACGAACTAGTGAATCACAGCACTATATGAACAGCTATCGTACAAAAGGAGAGACACTATAGAATCCGATTTGAAGGTAGTGTTGGTCATGTATGAGTCAGAAAGAAGATAAGAAGAAATATTTATAAGAAAAAAAGGGTGACACTCCGCATTTTTGAAAGCGTTTTTTACAAATCGCTGATTCGCGCCTGTTCCTTTGATAACTCCCTCGCTGCGAGCTAAAATGCCCGCGGCTACGGTCAGACAATCAACCACAGGGCGCTGCGAATTTATAAAAAACGCATTCAAAAAGTGCTCATGTTGTCACCCTTTTTTCTTATAAATATTTCTTCTTATCTTCTTTCTGACTCATACAAACAAAACACTATTCAAACCACGACACAGAGTGTATGTTTTACTGTATAGATATTTATAATAAACATCTGTCTGTTATTACAAAAATTGATAACATTTAACATACAATCTTTTCAACGGGAAATTTTTAATTTTATGATTGAAAGTCTTCAGGTATTTAGAGAAAAAATGAAAGATAGCATGTGAGCAACGATCGAATTCCATAGGAGTTTTGACGGAATCGCAGCTGGATCG
>OAUV01001649.1_pt1 | contig 11050 bp, 6 predicted proteins | sample 1516841 | NCBI WGS metagenome assembly OAUV01 (sample SAMEA2580044, study PRJEB22360) | human gut metagenome | biome: human gut; feature: human-associated habitat; material: faeces | place: Denmark | collected 2008/2010 | reverse complement strand
AAAGATAGTGCAAGCCGAAGGCAAAGCCAAATTTATTTGGGATTTGTTGAGGCGTAGCCTATGTTCTGCAAAGATAGTGCAACCCGAATGCAAAGCCCTGCGCTAAACAAGCAGTCCCCGCTGCAAACCTTTGCAGCGGGGACTGTCTGAGATCTCGGGGCGATTGATCCCCTATGGTTTTATCCGGATTCGACTACAACGAATCGTCCGAGAACAATTTCGATACGTTCACTTTCACTACTTTTCCGTATTTCTCCAAGTCATTTACATTGAAGTCTTTCGGGTTGCCGACGATCGTGATTATCACCGGTTTCCCTTGGATATTCTCTTTGTAGTAGTTTACGATGTTTTCGAATTGCAAAGCCTCGATCTTTTGCATTTGCAGAATAGCCGGATCTTCGGTATAACCTTTCATCTTCCATGCTTCGTACACTTGGCTTTCATTTCTGAATGTCGGTTTCGAACTCAGGATAGATTGCTTGATATTCGTTTTCACCGATTCGAATCGGGACGGCACGATCGGCATTTCGTTGAGCAGGTTCATATACACGTCGATAGCATCGATCGTCTTGTCGCCTTGTGTGCCGACGTATCCGACGAAGCAGGTGTTGCGTCCGGCAACCATCGGGGTGCTTACTACGCCGTATGCCGTATAAGCCATAGCCCGTTTTTCACGGATTTCGTCCATGACCATGCTGCCGAATCCGCTACCGAAGTAAGCCGAGAAAGCCGAAATATCTATACCGTCGTTTACGTTGTAGGGTTTGCCTTCGATATAGAATCCGATATTACTTTGTGTAGCCTTGTTGTCGGCGAGGAAGAAAATCGTCGTTTCACCGTATTGTTCGCGCGGACGCTCTTCGGGCGAAGTAGAAGCCATCTCTTCTGCCTTGATCGGCAGGTTCTTGCTCAGAATATCGAAGATGACAGACTCGTCGGCTGTACCCACATAGTGGATATCGCAGGCATAGTTCGTAGCCTCCTGGAATACGGTAGTCAGTTCGCCTTTCGTCAGGTCGATCACTTCGCGCAACGGCAGACGGTCCAGATAAGTCGATTTGTCTTTGAACAGCACGTATTGCGTCAGAGCATCCTGTTTCACATCGTTGTTGTCTTTTTCCATGTTCCGGGCGCTGTACGTGTTGTTGATCACCGTTTGCAACTGTACATCTTCCAGACGGGGGAACAGGATCTGTTTCGACAGCAGGCGGCAAGCCTCTGCCAAGCCCTCTTCGTAACCGCGTATTGTGATATAGAGGTAGTTGCCGTCCACGCTGTAATAGCAGGTGGCACCTAATTTACTCATTTCGCGTTTGAAACTTTGGGCATCCACGTCGGGCATCATACCGGCGTTGTTCATCAATTCTACGGCGTAGCCTAATTTAGGCATTTTGGTCGTACCCACGCCATATTTCAAGGTCAGCGTGAACACGTCGTTTTCCGGGTTCTTCGTGTAGAAGATGCGGCTGCGGCTGTTTACTTTGCGTTGAGCTACCGAATTCAGGTCGCAGAAAGTCGGTTCTTCTACGTTTACGGGGATAGACTCGAACCATTGAGCATATTCCGATTTCACGCCGGCTTCCGATTCTACCGGTTTGTAAGCCGGTTTCGGCAGTTTCTCTTTTTTGTTATCGTGACCTTTCTGCTGTTGGATGTTCAGAGCCAGATAGTTCTTGGTGAAGTAGCGGTTGGCTACGTCGCGGATCTGGTCGGCGGTGATAGCCGCAACTTTTTCACGGTAGTTCACGATGTCGGCGGGATCTGCACCTGTGTTGAACAATTGGGCAAGATACATCGCTTTGAATTCGTTCGACTCCATCTGCAATTCATATTCGCAGATCATGTTGCGTTTTACCGATTCCAGCAACTCTTCGTCCACGCCTTTTTTCTTCAACGTGTTGATAATGGCGAGAACCTGTTTCTCTACCGACTTGTGGCTTTCCCAGCGGTTCTGCGAGGGGTCGTACGAGGGGATGGCGCCTACGCTGATGATACCGGCGTCGCGCATTGTCTGGCTCGAAGCGAAAGCAGCCATCACGTTACCGTCGATCGTCAGCTTGTCGAGCATACCGGTCGATTGCGAGTTGCTCAATATTTCCATGCACACTTCGAGGGCAATATCGTCGGCGTGATTCATTTCCACACCGTTATACACCATGTACAACATCGGGTAGTAGAACAGTTTCGCGCTCTTTTCCGTTCTGCCCGAGAATTTCTTGATCGGGTATGCCGGGCGTTCGGTATGCGCTCTCTTTTCGATTTGTCCGAAATAGTTGCGGATCATCGGCACAGTCGTTTTCGTGTCGAAATTACCCACGAGGATGATCGCCATATTCTCCGGACCGTACCATTGGTTGTAGAAGTCGATCAGTTTGCTCAGACGCGGATTTTTCAGATGTTCCGGTTTGCCGATGATCGGACGGGCATAAGGATGACCTTCGAACGATTCGGCCATCACCCATTCGCGCATGTTCGAGCCGGGGTTGTCGCTGTACATGTTGAACTCTTCGTACACGGCTTCCAGCTCGGTCTGGAATCCGCGGAATACCGGATTGATCAACCGTTCGGAGTAGAGCATGAGCCATTTCTCCAATTGAGCCGGCGGGAACGAGTTGTGATACTCCGTCTGGTCGTATCCGGTGCTGGCATTCAGACCTTGACCACCCATCTGGTCTACCAATTGCGAAAATTCGCCCATCGAACTGTATTTGGCGGCTTGGATAGTCAGATCGTTGATTTCCAGTCCTATTTTCTCTTTTTGTGCCGGGTCGGCGGTCTCTGCCATTTCATCGTATTTGGCTATGATCTGTTGGTAGAGAGCAGACTCTTTTTCCCAGTCTAATGTTCCGATAGTTTGCGTACCTTTGAACATGACGTGTTCCAGATAGTGTGCCAGACCGGTATATTCCAACGGGTCGTCCACCGATCCCACTTTGAACGATACCATACCGTAAACATCGGGTTTGCTTTTGTCTTCCCACAGATATACGGTGGCTCCGTTGGGCAAGTGCATGACACTCAGTCCCTGTGCCATACTGCATAGCGGAAGTATAGCCAAGAGGACGAGTCCTAAAATCTGTTTGATTTTCATACTGTTCTTGTTTTATGGTTCTGTTATATGAATTTGAATAAGATTATCATCCGTTAAGTAAATCGGTTTATCTGTTTTCTGCCTGTCGTTTTCTACATTCGGTATTTGTTATTCTCCTTACAGATATTTATCTTTGCATAGGTTCGTCCTGTAAAGTTCGACGCAAAACGGGGTGAGGAAGCATCGAATTTATGTGAACGGCTATGTCGGGATGCTGCTTGTTTTTTGCAGCCTATCTTCTGCAAAGATAGAAAACAATATTAAAAAATGGCGATTCGCCGAAAAAAAATGCGCGTTTTCGATAAGCCGGGTGCGGAATCTTATTTGTCCGGGCTGTGCCGAAACGGGAAAAAGAGCATGAAATAACCATTTATTATAATAAGGTATGAAACGTTGGATTTTGATGAGTTGCCTCTGTATGGTTTTCTCCTTGCAGGCACAGCAGTATGCCGAACCCACTACGGCATGGCCCTATGTGTTGTATGATTTTTCCGATGCCCGGATCACGTTCGACAGCGGCGAACAGTCGCAGGCAAAAGTGAATATTCATTTGTTGCACAATCATTTGCATTATCTTAAAGGTGATCGGGTATTTGTTCCCAATATGCCCGAAGCCGTTACCCGCATACAATTCGAAGAAACGGCTTTTGTCCCGGCGGAAGGCTTTTTCATAGAGGTTTATCAGGAAGCCCCCGGTCTCGTGTTCGGACTTCAACGCAAGGGGAACTATGAAGCCCTCACCAAAAGCAACGGGGCATACGGCACGCAAACCTCTACGGGTGCGGCGCAGAACTACCTGAGTGTACCTTTGGGCGGTATCAACAACCTCGATTATCTGGCTATCAAAAACGATCGCGATCAGGCATCCGCCTTCCCGGTCGATAAGCGGTTGGTCTTTGTCGTCGATGGCGAAATCGTATCTGCCAGCCAGAAGAAAGTAGCCAAGCTCCTGCCCGAATCGCAGCAAGACGCTTTCAAGCAGTTCGTAAAATCCGAAAAGATCAACTGGCGCAAGCGCGACAGTCTCGAAAAAGTATTCCGCTATTTAGTGGAACATCGCGGTAACTGATCGCCCGACAAGGATGCCGTTTGGTCGGTAAAACCCGGCTGCCGGGCGAATTTCGTAAATTTGTATCGCACCTTTATCGGTTTTTAAAACCTCTTTTCGTACCTTTGCCCCTCATGATGTCATATCGTTTGGTCATAGATACGGGGAATACGGCGACAAAAGTTTCGCTGTTTTCGGGCGACGAGTGGGTGCGTACCGAACTGTTCGCTTCGTGGACACCTGCCGAAGTCGATGCCTTGCTCTCGAAAGTTTCGGTCGAGGCGGCTATTTACAGCACTGTGGCGGCGTCCGATCCGGCTCTTGCCGACTATATGCGTTCGCGTATAGCCCGTTTTCACCAGTTCACGTCCGAAACGCGGTTGCCTGTCACGTTGGGCTATCGCACACCGTCTACGTTGGGGCGCGACCGCATAGCCGCCGTTGTCGGGGCGATGCTTTCCGTTCCCGGGCAGGATGTATTAGTGATCGATGCCGGCACTACCATTACGTACGATCTGCTCACGGGCGACGGCTGTTTCCGGGGTGGGAATATCGCGCCCGGTATTCAGGCGCGTCTGCGTTCGCTGCAACGCGAAACCGGACGGCTGCCGTTGGTCTCAGCCGAAGGCGATGTACCGTTGTTGGGCTATGACACACCCACCGCTATCCGGGCTGGTGTAGTGAGGGGGGTGATCTACGAAATCGAGGGCATCGTGGAAGAACTGTCGCAGCTATATCCTTCGCTTTTCGTTTTTTTAACGGGGGGCGATGCCTTACAGTTGTCGGCTAACGTAAAAAGTCGCATCTTTGTAGATCGAAACTTGGTGCCGAAAGGCTTGAATAGAATATTATACGACAATGTCTGACTATAAGAAACTGTGTACACTCTGTCTGTGTCTGCTCGGCATGCTGATGCCGGTGGCGGCGCAGACCAATACGCCTTATTCCCGTTACGGATACGGAATACTCGACGATAACGCCTTTTCGCATCAGAAAGCTATGGGTGGGGTAGGATATGCCTCGCGAACCAAGAACCAGATCAACGTGATGAACCCGGCTTCGTACACGTCGATGGATTCATTGACTTTCCTTTTCGATTTTGGGTTGAGTTTCCAGAACCAGTGGGTGAGCGAAGGCGATGCCCGCGGGCAAGTGCCCGGCGGCGGACTCGACTATCTGTCGATGCAGTTTCCGTTGGGTCGGTATATGGCGGGTAGTATCGGTTTGCTTCCCTTTTCTGCGGTAGGCTACTCTTTCGGAGCTACCGGCGATAATGGCTCTACCGTCTATTCGGGCGACGGCGGAATTTCGCAAGCCTATATCGGTGTGGCGGGAACTCCGGTGAAAGGGCTGTCGCTCGGTGTCAATATCGCCTATCTTTTCGGCTCGACGGTCAATCAGACACAGGTCGATCCCGACGGTGCCTCTGTCGGTATCTTCCAGACCGAAATGAGTGTGACCGATTTCCGTTTTCAGTTCGGATTGCAGTATTCATTCAATATCAATCCCAAAAACAGTTTCACGATCGGTGCGGTATATTCTCCCGCCAAGAAAATCTACGGCGAGTTTATTTCCGTCAAGAACAATGCCAACTCGACCGATACCATCAACCACGGATATATGGACAAACGCTATTCGTTGCCCCACATGGTTGGTGCCGGTCTTAGCTATACCTACGACCAACGGCTTACGATCGAAGCCGATTTCTCGTGGCAGAACTGGGCATCGGCAAAATTCTACAACCCCGATACTAAATCCGATCAGGCTGGTACGCTCTTTTCCGACCGTATGAAACTTTCGTTGGGTGCAGAATATCGCCCGTCGCTTTTTGCCGGTGGCTATATGAAGCATATCCGTTACCGTCTCGGTGCGTTCTACAACCGGTCGTATCTGAAAATAAAGGGAAACAATCTCGATGAATTCGGGGTCAGTTGCGGTTTCGGACTTCCGATGCGTAACGATAAAACCATGCTCAACCTCTCGTTCGAATACATCGACCGCAACACGCAGCCTACCTCGTTGGTGCGTGAGCAGGCTTTGCGTATCTCGCTCGGCATTACGTTCAACGAAATGTGGTTCTGGAAACGTCGCTTCGAATAACTTCCGTTTCCTGTTGTTCCTATGTGAAGTTTATTATCATGCACCTTTTCTCGCCTCGGCATAGCCCGAACCCTGTTCGGCTCTGCTCTCGGCTTATCGAAAACGTTCATTATCATGCACCTTTTCTCGCCTCGGCATAGCCTGAACCTTGTTCGGCTCTGCTCTCGGCTTATCGAAAACGTTGAAAACATATGCACCGAAAGGGGGGGGCGAATTTTTCGATGCTCCCCCTTTCAGTGTGTGAGAACCTCTAAGATGCAAGGCGCAGAGGGTACAGGAGCTTTAAACGACTTAGCCCGAATTCCGGTGGCAATACAGCCGGCTGGATATTATGCACACCGTCGGTCATTAACCCCGGATTTGTTAGAGATCTCCATTTTTATCCGTTCGGATTGCCGCTTGTCCGATCGGGGAAACGGTCGGTTGCCATGCGATGTGTGTGCTGCCGTTTCGGGCGGAGCATACTTTCGCGCTCTTCGAAGATATTCGACGGAAGGTATGGATGTTTCGAATTTTAAGTCTTGTGATCTTGTATAAATATTCATTTTGCGAAATTCTTTAACGCCGATGCTCTCTATTTTGTGCATGACTATTCACTTTGGTTGGTATCGTATATTCAGTTTCTTTTTCGCTTCGGGAATTTATTCGTTAATTGTTATGTTAATAAAATGCGGTTTTAACTATTTTGGAGGCGCTATTTTTTTTAATTTCCTTTCTGGACGGTAGGTTTCGAAAGATTTAACGTTTCGGATATTCTCTGTTTATTAATTTGCATAAAGATGCAATAATAAGTTGTAACTTCTTGAAGTTCAATATTTCCACTCCTCCTTAAAAATAAATAGGGAGATGTGGTTTGCTTATTTTTTGATACGGAAATACGTAAAAAAGAAAAAAATAGAAAGATAAAACGGTGAAACTGTTTTTTATTCGTTCTTTATTATTATCTTTGCAGCTACGGATTGGAAGAAATATTCGTGTTGATATGTAAAAAAAATCATGTAATATATAATAGGTATAAAAAAATAATTGTATATTTGGGTTGGATGAAAAAGCGTTTTTATCGATAACGACCTATAAACGGCGCAAAACAGAGCGGGGAAAATTTGCTCTTGACTATGAAAAAATATAAGATATAATAATTACTGTATTTTTTTTAGTCGTTTGCAGGAAATAGATAAAAAACGGATGGCTTGCAAATAAAACCTTGAAATATAAAATCGAACGCTTATTTAAAAATTTAATATTTAACGTATGAGAAAATTAACTCTGTTCCTGTATGTACTTTGTCTCGGAGTGCTCTCGGCTATGGCTCAGACTCGGATCTCCGGTACAGTACTCTCTGCTGAGGATGATTCTCCCGTCATGGGCGCGTCCGTCTTGGTAAAAGGCGGTAACGCTACGGCTTTGACCGACATCGACGGTAAGTTTACGATCGTAATCCCTCAGGGCGCATCAAAAACATTGGTCATTTCATTTATCGGAATGGAAAAAGCCGAGGTGTTCGCCCGCGACGGCATGGTCGTACGCATGAACTCCGCCTCGCATTCGCTCGACGAAGTGTTGGTGGTAGGTTACGGTACGCAACGTCGTGAAGCGAAGACAGGTTCTATCACGCAAGTTTCCGGCGACGAGCTCGATGCTATTCCGGCGACTTCGGTCGATAAAATGCTTTCCGGTAAATTGGCGGGTGTGCAGATTGCAAGCACGAGCGGTCAGCCCGGTTCGGCTACCTCGATCCGTATCCGCGGTACATCTTCTATCAATGCCGGTAACGAACCGCTTTATGTAGTCGATGGTATTCCTATCACTTCGGGTTCTACTAGCGTCGCTTCCGAAACGATGAATGCGATTGCATTGATCAACCCCAGCGATATCGCTTCGGTAACGGTATTGAAAGATGCCGCTGCCGCATCTATCTACGGTTCGCGTGCTGCCAACGGTGTGATCTTGATCACGACCAAGACCGGTAGCAAAGACAACGGTAAGGCAAGCGTTACCTTGCGTGCCCGTTACGGTGGTACGATGTTGGCGAACGACAACGATTTCGGTATGATGAACCTGCAACAATATGTGCAATATTATCGCGACGCAGCCACGAACGCCGGTTACGATCCCGATATGCCCGGTTCGGAATACTATATGCCGCTTTCGGCTGCCAACGGTAAAGGTACCGACTGGATGGACCTCATGACCCGTACCGGTCAGTTGCAGGAATATGAAGCAATCGTTTCGGGCGGTAACTCCAAAACGAACTACTATACTTCGCTTTCGTACAGCAACCACGAAAGTATTATCGTTGGCAACGGCTTCGAGAAAATGCAGATGCGTGCCAACATGGACAGCGAAATCAACAAATGGTTGAAATTCGGTACCCGTATACAAGGCGGTTACATGAAATCGGTCGATACCGCAGGCGGTGAACTCGCTCCGGGTAACCCCTTCTGGTCGGGTATGGCTGGTGCTCCGACTTTGGGCATGTACAATGCCGACGGAACGTTTATCGACTATGCAAAAGAAGCCGAAAACTTCCGTAACGGTCAAAGTTCTTTCCGTCAGGACCAGATCAATGCTATGTCGCTCTTCTTCAACATCAACCCGTTGATGGCGATCCGCGATATGGATAAATGGGACAAACAATATAAGGTGTACGGTACGGCATATCTGGAATGGAAGCCGATCAAACAATTGACTTTCAAAACCAATAACTCGGTAGAATTTGCTGCTACCGAAGCACATATTTACTATCCGCACTACATCTTGGAGTCGGCTTCGGGCAACGCTTTGAATACGGCAACGCAGTTCAACAGCATGTTCACCACCTCCAATACCATTACATACAACGATGTATTCGCCGACGACCATTATCTGAACGTGATGGTAGGTCAGGAAGCATACGCTCTGAAATACTGGTGGTTGATGGGATCTTCGCAACAAGTGGATGCCGATTACAAATACCACTCTTCCGTAGCAAGTAAGGAATACTCGTCGGTAAGCGACGGTTTGTCGAATGCCACGATGGTTTCGTTCTTCGCGATGGCTGACTATAACTACGCTTCGAAATACTACCTGCAACTCGCTCTCCGTACCGACGGTAGCTCGAAATTCGGTGCTGACAACCGTTGGGGTACATTCTGGGCAATCGGTGCATCGTGGAACATGCACAACGAAAACTTCCTGAAAGACGTTTCGTGGCTGAACCAGTTGAAGCTCCGTTACAGCTACGGTGTGAACGGTAACGACGATATCGGTTTCTACCAGCACTACGGTCTGTATGGCGTAGGTAGCTACAACGGCGTGAACATCTCCGTTCCCGGACAGTTGCCTAACAAAGACCTGACTTGGGAGTTGAACAAAACCCACAACGTCGGTATCGACCTCCGTATCTTCGATCGCTTGAATGTTACTGTCGAATGGTACACACGTAAAACGGAAGATATGTTGTTGGCAACCGCTATCCCGACGACGACCGGTTTCAGCTCGATCATGAAAAATGCCGGTTCGATCCGCAACAACGGTGTGGAAGTTCAGTTGGATGCTACGATCTTCGATACGAACGACTTCCAGTGGACTGCCGGCTTGAACTTCGCTGCCAACCGCTCGAAAGTGTTGGATCTGAACGGTCAGGAATATCTCGGTAGCTCGATCCGTTACGTAGTAGGCAAATCGTTGATGAACTATTATCTCTACGACTATGCCGGTGTGAACCCGATGAACGGTAACGCCCTGTGGCGCGACGAACAAGGACAATTGACCGAAGACGCAGCTTCTGCCCGTCGTGTCTATGCCGGTTCGCCCGAGCCCAAATGGTTCGGTGGTTTCAACACCAACCTTACTTGGAAAGGTCTTTCGCTCGATATCCAGTTGGAAGCCAAATACGGTAATAAAGTATATAACAACGACCGTGGCGTTTACGAAAGCGACGGATCTATCGCTATCCAGAACCTTTGGAAAGGGGCTGCCAACTATTGGAAGAAACCCGGCGATACCAACTGCTTGCCGAAGCCGATCATGAACAACTCGACCAACTCGTCGCAGCTCTCTACCCGTTACGTCGAAGACGGTAGCTACCTGCGTATCAAGGATGTGACTTTGGCATACACCTTGCCCCAGAAATGGACGAAGAAAGCGTTGATGAACAATGTACGCTTCTATGTCAGTGCATTGAACCTCTACACCTTCCACAATATGAACTATTGGGATCCCGAACACGGTATGACCGGTGCTACATTGGTTACTTACCCGATGACACGTTCGGTAATAGGTGGTATCGATATTACGTTCTAATCTTTTAGCGACAGAAAATGATGAAAAAGTTATTTATAATATCAGCGGTCGCTTTGGGACTTTGCTCCTGCGACGACTTTTTGACGAAAGAGCCGGTATTGGCATCTACACCCGAAAAGGAACTTTCCAATTTCGAAGGGGTCGATGGCGCTACTTATGGAGCTTTTGCTTACCTCACCACCGGCGCATGGTACGGGACGACCCTGCCTTTGACTTTCGATATCATGTGCGGAAACGGTACTTGCGGACCGATCAACACCGGTCGTAACCGTACGGAATGGCAATGGAACTTCGCTCCCAATGCTACGTTGGGAACGTGGGCGGCAGGTTATTCTGCTATTGCCGCTGCCAATGCCGTGCTGAATGTGATTATCCCCGAAATCGGTACGGACATCCTGCCGAACGAACACCGCAGCAAACTGGGTAACACTTCGTCGTCGGTTAAATACGACATCTTTACCGACGAAAGCGACAATGTCGAAACGGCTGCCGCTGCCGACAAGATGAAAGGACGCCACTTTTACGCC
>OAUV01001635.1_pt1 | contig 11144 bp, 5 predicted proteins | sample 1516841 | NCBI WGS metagenome assembly OAUV01 (sample SAMEA2580044, study PRJEB22360) | human gut metagenome | biome: human gut; feature: human-associated habitat; material: faeces | place: Denmark | collected 2008/2010 | reverse complement strand
AGAAGAACAGGGTCACGATGATGGGCAGGAAGCTCAACACACTGCCCACACCGGTAAAGATGCCGTCGATCACCAGCGAATGCACCGCATCGTTGACGTTCCACGCCGTCAGGGCATTGTCCACAAGGATCGTCAGATTCTCAATGCCCAGTTCCAGCAGGCTTTGCAGCCCCGCGCCGATCACGCCGAAGGTCAGATAGAACACCAGCGCCATAATGCCCACGAATGCCGGGATCGCCGTATATTTTCCGGTGAGGAAGCGGTCGATCCTTGCGCTGCGCAGCTGCTCCTTGCTCTGGTGGGGCTTTACCACGGTCTGATTCACCAGCTGATGGATAAAGTGAAACCGCATATCTGCAATGGCGGCGGCGCGGTCCAGGCCGCGCTCCTGCTCCATCTGCAGGATGATATGCTCGATCATCTCTTTTTCGTTCTGATCCAGCTTCAGGGCCTCCTCAATGCGGGGGTCGCCCTCCACCAGCTTTGTGGCGGCAAAGCGCACCGGGATCCCCGCCGCCCGGGCGTGGTCCTCGATGAGATGGATGATGCCGTGGATGCAGCGGTGAACCGCACCGCCGTGGTCATCCTCGCCGCAGAAGTCCATCCGGCCCGGACGCTCCTGATACTTTGCCACATGGATGGCGTGATCCACCAGCTCATCCACGCCCTCGTTCTTGGCGGCGGAAATGGGGACCACCGGGATGCCCAGCATCGCTTCCATCTCGTTGATGTTGATGGTGCCGCCGTTGCCGCGCACCTCATCCATCATATTCAGTGCCAGCACCATGGGGGTGTCCAGCTCCATCAGCTGCATCGTTAAGTACAGGTTGCGCTCGATGTTGGTGGCATCCACGATGTTGATGATGCCCGTGGGCTTTTCGCCGATGATGAACTGCCGGGTCACGATCTCCTCGCTGGAATAGGGCGACATGGAGTAGATGCCGGGCAGGTCGGTGACTTCGGTATCGGGGTGCTCCCGGATGGCACCGCTCTTGCGGTCCACCGTCACGCCCGGAAAGTTGCCCACATGCTGGTTGGAGCCGGTGAGCTGGTTGAACAGGGTCGTTTTGCCGCAGTTCTGATTTCCGGCCAGCGCAAAGGTCAGCACCGTTCCATCCGGCAGCGGATGTTCACCCTTTTTGGTGTGGTAGCGGCCGCCCTCGCCCAGACCCGGGTGCTCCACCATCCGGCCGGCCTTCCGTGCCGGGGCCGCTGCGGGTGCTTCCGCCGGGGTGATCTCGATCCGTGCCGCATCGTCCAGCCGCAGGGTCAGCTCATAGCCGTGGATCTGCAGCTCCATGGGGTCCCCCATAGGCGCGAATTTCACCAGCGTGACCTTCTCGCCAGGGATCAGCCCCATATCCAGAAAATGCTGGCGGAGTTCTCCCGTTCCGCCCACTGTATCGATCACGGCACTTTCGCCGATCTTCAGTTCCTTTAATGTCATGGCAGATGCCTTTCCTTCGACAAAATGTTAGTGTATGTGAACAGTCTTAATATAAGCTAACTCAAAGGCATTGTCAAGGCGGGAAGCGGCAAAAATTCTCGCCTGTCCCCGCTGTTTTTTGTAGAAATCTTTTTCCTGTTCCGGCAGATTTCCGGGCAAAAGAAAACGCACCCCTGAATTTTCACGTTCAAAGGTGCGTTTTGAGAACAGTTCTGTTTACTTCACGGTGTGATAGCCATCGGGGTTGTTCTTCTGCCAGTTCCAGCTGTCGGCACACATCTCCTCGATGCCGTACTCAGCCACCCAGCCCAGCTCATTCTTGGCCTTGGTGGGGTCGGCATAGCACTCGGCGATATCGCCGGGACGGCGGGGATCGATCACATAGGGGAGCTTCTTGCCGCAGGCCTTCTCAAAGGCATGGATGACATCCAGCACACTGTAGCCGTGGCCGGTGCCCAGGTTGCAGATGAACAGGCCGCAGTTGGTCTGCAGCTTCTTGATGGCGCAGACATGGCCCCGGGCCAGGTCAACCACATGGATGTAATCGCGCACGCCGGTGCCGTCGGGGGTGGGGTAGTCGTTGCCAAAGACGTGCACTTTTTCCAGCTTGCCCACGGCCACCTTGGCGATGTAGGGCATCAGGTTGTTGGGGATGCCGTTGGGGTCCTCGCCGATCAGGCCGGACTTGTGGGCACCGATGGGGTTGAAATAACGGAGCAGGGCCACGTTTAGGGTGGGGTCAGCCTTGCAGACATCGGTCAGGATGCGCTCGGTAAAGGCCTTGGTGGTGCCGTAGGGGTTGGTGGTGGCACCCACGGGGAAATCCTCGGTGATGGGCACGCTGGCGGGGTCACCGTAGACGGTGGCGGAAGAGCTGAACACGAAGTTGCGGCAGTTGTGGCGGCGCATCACGTCCAGAATGACCAGCGTGCAGTTGAGGTTGTTGTAGTAGTACTCGATGGGCTTGGAAACGCTCTCACCCACAGCCTTATAGGCGGCAAACTGGATGACGGCATCGATATCGGGGCACTCGGTGAAGATCTTCTCCACGTCCTCGTGCTTTGTCATATCGGCCTGATAGAACCGGAAGTCCTTGCCGGTGATCTGCTTGACCCGATCCAGCACCACAGGGGAAGCGTTGTAATAGTTATCTGCCACCACGATGTCAAAGCCAGCGTTCAGCAGTTCGATACAGGTGTGGCTGCCGATATAACCGGCACCGCCGGAAACCAAAATTGCCATAAAAGTACCTCTCTTCTCGTCACCAAAGTTGCTTGCGCGGGGCAGGCCCGCCTTCTGCCACAAGGATACAACGTTTTGGCCGCAGAATCAAGTAACGGGAATTTTATAAGGATGGATTTTTGTTTCCAATTATTTTTCCGCGCATTGATTTACAAGCATTTTTTGTGTTTTGCACATGGAGTGATGGAACGCTTTGTGCAAATCAGAGAAAAAGCCCTCTCATTCAAAGCCGTCAGGCTTTGAATGAGAGGGCTGCATTTTACAGTTTTCCGCACTGTTTGCCGGTGAAGAACCGCAGGGTGGTGTTGGCGCGGAACACTTTCCCGGCCCGCAGGGCGGTGGAGGGGAACTCCGGGTGGGAGGGGCTGCAGGGGAAGTGCTGGGTCTCCAGCGCAAAGCCGCCGTATTTCTGCATCGGCACGCCGCCCTTGCCGGGGGTAGGGCAGTCCTGCAGGAAATTGCCGGTGTAGAGCTGCACGCCGGGCTGGGTGGTATAGACCTTCATGCTGATGCCGGTCTTATCGCTGGAAGCCCAGGCGCACAGGCTCTGGCTGGCACCGCGGCCCCTGTCGATGACAAAGCAGTGGTCATAGCCGCCGCCCACCATGGTGGTCTGGGAAAAGCCGGTGTCGATGTCCCGGCCAATGGGCTTGCCCGCCCGGAAATCCATCGGCGTGCCTGCCACGGGCAGGATATTGCCGGTGGGGCAGGTCTCGTTGTTGCCCTCCAGATAGCGGGACGCATAGATGCGCAGCTTCTGGCCCAGCACATCGCCGCCGCCATCCAGATTGAAGTAGGTGTGGTTGGTCAGGTTGATGATGGTGTCGGCATCAGAGGAGACACGGTAATCCATCCGCAGGGCGTTGTCCTCGGTGAGGATATACCGCACCGAAATCTTCAGATTTCCCGGGAAACCATCCTCTCCATCGGGGCTTTCCGCCTCCAGAAGCAGGGTATCGCCAAAGGTCTTTACCTCATACAGCTTGCGCGGGAAGGTGCCGTGCAGGTGGTTTTTGCCGTTGTTGGCTTCCAGCTGATAGGTCTTGCCGCCCACGTTGAACACGGCATTCTCGATGCGGTTGGCGTACCGGCCCACGAATGCGCCGCAGCAGGTACTGCCGGACGATTCAAAGTCCTTGACGTAATCGGCGTAGGTGTCGTGGCCCAGCACCACATCCACCGGCCCGCGCTTGGTGGGCACCCAGATATTCTTGATGATACAGCCGTAGTTCAGCACACTGACCGCCAGCCCGCCGGGGTTCGAGATGATGTATTCATTGATCTTTTCGCCGTTTGGAGTCATGCCAAAGGGCTTGGAGAGAAACTGTGCCATAGGGCTCGCCTCCTTTTGTATTTTTTGGGGACAGCACACTCTCTGTTTTATCCTTTATTGTTTTGATTATATCACAATTTTCTCCTTCTGTGTTGGCATTTTTTAAGGGAATCTATCCAATATTTCGAGAGTTTTTTTGTAAGTTCTGCCCCATAGGCAGAAAAAAGCCCCGGAGGGCCAGGGGTAGGCGCTCCGGGGTTTGGGGATAAATTCAGTTTTAAGATTTACTGGGCAGGCTGATTCGGAATTATATAAGTGTATTCCATTGCATACGCAACATAGGTCTTGTTATTGATAGTTTTTGCTGCGACACCAAACTTATTAATCGTCACACCGTCCAATTTCTTTACCGCCTCAACAGATCCCATTGCGTTCTGAATCTGCGACAAATTCTCCGGCGTAATTTCAAAAGCCTTATATGTCTTTGCATTCTGAGAAACCTACGTATTAGGTGCAAGGAGCGGCATTGCAACTGTAATAGTTATTTTACCACACAGAAAGCATACCCCTACACTTTCTGCATTGTGACCTCATTTTACATCTCCCCCCTCCCCCTGTCAATATTTTTTATTGAATCCCCCCAATTTTTGGAGACCATGCCAAAGCTGCGGCAAAATTTTTAGCAGATTGACAAAAAGCACCCCTCACTTGGCTGTGAAGGGTGCTTTGGGGAAGTTTTCTTACTCCGGCTGAGCGGTGTTCTGGGCGATATACTCGGCGGCATCATCGGGGATGTCGTCAAGGTTCTCATCGCCGATATCCACGTTCAGCGGCGGCTTCTTGAAGAGGATGTCGTACATCAGGGGCACAACGTACAGGGTCATCAGGGTGGCGTAGGTCAGGCCGAAGATGATGACGATGGCCATGCCGCTCATCAGCTGGCTGGCCATATCGCCGCTGAACACCAGCTGGAGCATGGCCAGAACGGTGGTCAGGGTGGTCATCAGGATGGGGCGCATTCGTGTTTTGCCGGTGGCGATCAGGGCCGCGCGGCGCTCCATGCCGCCGATGCGCAGCTGGTTGGCGTAATCCACGAACACGATGCCGTTGTTGACGACCGTGCCCATCAGGACGATGAAGCCCATCAGGGAGATCATGGTCAGCTGCTGGCCGGTGAGCAGCAGGCCCAGCAGGCCGCCGGTAAAGGCCAGCGGAATGGTGAACAGAACGATGAAGGGGGAGAGCAGGCTCTGGAACTGGGCCACCATAACAAGGTAGACGAAGGGCAGCGCCAGGAACATCCACTGGCCCATCTGATCCACCACCATGCCGTTGATCTCAGAGCCGCCGCCCATATAGAAGCTGCAGCCCTCGGGCATCTCATCGGATGCGGCAAAGGCGTTCAGCTTCTTTTCCAGCGCGCGGGTCTCGGTGGTGGTATTGGTGCCCTCCACCGCGTCCGCCGTCACACTGATATATCGGGTCTGGTTCTTGCTGGTGATGGAGTCCGGGGTGGAGCCGGTGACCCAGGTGGCCATATCGCCCAGCGTGCAGGTGCCGGTCTCGGTGGTGCCGTCGGCGGCCATGACGGAGGTCGTAAAGGTCATATCCATCATGTTTTCCTTGGTCATGGGGTCCAGATTGTTGCTGATCTGGACATTCATGGTGGAGCCATCGATGGCAACGGGGGTCTGGGCCGTGGTGGTGGTGGTCAGCTTGGCGGCGATCTGCTGGTAGACCTGCGCCACGGTCAGGCCGTAGGAACGGACCTTATCCCGGTCGATCTGCAGGTTGATGGTGGCATCGCCGCTGCCCAGACCGTTGGTGGCATTGGTAAAGCCGTCCATCTCGTTGACCATATCCACCACCTTCTCGGAGAGGGCAGTCATGGTATCAATGTCGTTGCCGGAGATCTGAACGGTCAGGCCCATATCCAGCTGGCTGGTCAGCTCCTGCATTCCGCTGATCTCAACGGTGGCGGTGCAGTTCTCCACGCCGTTCACAGCTTCCTCCAGCGCCTCACGGGCCTGTTCGATCTGCCGGGAGGAGAGGCTCTCGTCCAGCATCACGTTGATCTGGTAGGTACCGTAGCTGTTGGCGGCTTTCAGCAGGTCGGTGATGGTCTGGGGCAGACCCAGCTGGCCGACATCCATTCCGGCCACGCGGCTGTCGGTGGTAACGCCCACCTCTTCCACGTTGTCCACAGCCAGCAGGGCATCAATGACATTCTCGGCCACAGCATAGGATTCTTCCTTGGTCAGATCCTTCTCGGTGGAGAGGGTGACGATGGCCTCGTTGCTGGTGATGGTGGGCAGCATCTCAACGCCCATGGACATCACGCGCCAGCCGCAGAACACCAGCAGCACCACTGCCGCGCCCAACGGTGCCCAGCGGTGCTGGAAGCACCATTCCAGGCTCTTGACGTACTTTTCCTGCACCTTGTCGAACCACTTGAGCTCTTTGGGCTTGGAGTTTTTCAGCAGGGTAGAGGAGGCCGCCGGGGCAACCGTCAGGGCTACGATGAGGGAAGCAGCCAGACAGTAGCCGATGCACATGGACATGGGCTGCAGCAGGCTCTTGATGACACCGGAGGTGAAGATGACGGGCAGGAACACGCAGACAGAGGTGAGGGTGGAAGCCATGATGGCCATGCCCACCTGCTTGGTGCCCTGGACCGCCGCGCGGGCAGCGGGCACGCCGCGGCTGCGCAGACGGTAGATGTTCTCGATGACGACGATGGAGTTGTCCACCAGCATACCAATGCCGAGAGACAGGCCCGCCAGCGTCATAATATTCATATCCAGGCCGGTGAAGTACATGAGCACCACGGCAAACAGCACCGACAGCGGGATACTGATGCCGACCACCAGCGTGGGCTTGATGTCCTTGAGGAAGATGGCCAGCACGATGATGGCAAGGGCCGCGCCGATGAGCATACTGCTCAGGATGCTGCCGACGATGATGCTGATGTAGTTGCCCTGGTTGGACAGCACGACCACATGCAGGCCATCGTATTTCTGTTCCAGCTCCTTGAAGGCGGCCTTGCAGTTGCCGGAAACTTCACCGGCGCTGGAAGAATTGCTCTTGAAGATCTTCAGCACCACAGAGCGCTCGCCGTTCAGGCGGGTAAAGCTGTCCTCCGCGTTGTCAATGATCTGCACATCGGCCACGTCAGACAGGCGGACATCGCCAAAGCCGTCCACATGGAGCAGCAGGGCACCGGAGATATCCTCGATGCTGTCGTACTCCTCGCCGACCTTCAGCAGCCAGGACTTGTTGCTGGAATCCTTGACATAACCGGCGGGCATGGAGAAGTTCTGGGCATAGATCAGCTGTGCCAGCGTGTCAATATCCAGCATCTTGGCCACGTCGGAGTTCTCCATGGCCATCTGCTTGGCATCCTCGTACTGCTGCTTGGCATCTTCCAGCTGCTTCTCGTAATCGTTCAGCATCTCGCGGGCCTCGGTGAACTTGATATAGGCCTGCAGCTGCTGCTGGGAATAGCTGCCCACGATCTGGGTGAACTGATCCATCAGGCCGGGCACGTCGTCCATGGCCTTGATGGTGCTCTCCAGCGTGTTATAAATGTTGCTCAGGCTCTGCTGCACCTGCAGATCATCGACCAGCTCCCCGGCCGTTGTGCCGGCGGTGTCGCCCTGCGCGTTCAGGCGCTGCTGCAGATCCTGCAAAGCGGTGGTCAGCTTATCGGTGATATCGCGCAGCTCCGCCACGATCTCGATCAGAGAATCGATATCCTGCATTCCGGTCTCATTGAACTTGTCCACGACCCGCTGCAGGCCGTCCCGCACATCGATCAGGGCCTGCTGGATCTCAGGCTCGTTGACCACGGCAATGAGCTGGTTGACGCTCTCCAGAAGGGCCTGTGCCTGCTTCTTGACCAGCATGAAGGAATCCTGCAGTTCGCCGGAATACTGGCTGTTGATGGTATCGCTGACCAGCTTGTCGTAATTGGCCAGCTGGGTCTCGTACTCCTTTCTGCCTGCCTCGATCTGGGCCTCTGCAGCATCCAGCTGGGCCTTTGCATCGGCCAGCTGCACGTCAATGACTTCCAGCAGCTTTTCATTGATGGCATCGATCTTTTCCTGATCGAGCTGCACCTGCACCATCCGGGTGACCAGGCCATTGGCGGAAATATTGGAAACGCCGCCCTGACGCTCGATATAGGGGACCATGGTGTCGTTGACGAAATCGGCCAGCTCATAGGAATCGCTGCCCTCGCGGCTGACGGCCACGGTCATAAAGGCGTTCATGTTCAGGGTATATTCAATGATGGAGGGGGTCATGCAGGTGCTTGGCAGGCTGGAGGTGGTCTGATCCACCTTGTTGGACACCTTGACCACGGCACTGTTCATGTCCGTATCGTCCTCAAACTCCATCAGCAGCAGACTGTAGTTTTCTGCCGAGGTGGCGGTAACGTTTTTCACGCCCGAGATGGTGCCCAGCGCACTCTCCATCACGTCGGAGACCTCGTTCTCCACACGCTCCGGGCTGGCACCGGGATAGACCGTGACCACCATCAGGTACGGTGTGTTCACGTTTGGCAGCAGGTTGGTCTGCATGTTCTGCACGGACACAAGGCCCAGCATGATGACCATGATGACTGCAACCAGAACGGTGAACGGTTTTTTGACGCTGAATTTTTCCATTTCTTCCTACCGTTTCTGTGTTTTCCCACGCATTGCGCGGCTGCTCTTTTTTCTCAGAGCGGATCAAAGGCGATACCCCTATTATACACCCGGTTCCGGGGCTTGCAAGGCTTGCCCGGAGATTCTTTAGCAAATCTTGAGAATCTTTTGTGAAATCCGGATGATACCTCAGTTTTTTGACGTTTTGGAGATCAAATTTCAGACGGAGTTCAAGTGGGATACGAATGAGCGTGGTGGAATGTTGCAGAGGATGAAAATTTTTACGCTTCAAACCTCTCAGGCGCTGCGCGCCAGGCCCGGGTTGCGGCTCCCAGCATCCATTTCGTGTTGTAAACAACACTTATGTCTTGCTGGCCGCGGCCCCAACAGCAACGCCCTTTATCCGCCACCGGCGGCGGTTGTTGCTGTTGCTCCTAGTAGGGGAGCCCTTGGCAGGCCGTCACGTTTTCGTGGGCAGACGCTTCGCTACTTTTTCTGCATCTATGGCATATTTTCTCCAGTTATGTTATACTAAAGAATAGAATGGATCTTTAGGCCCTTCTGCGGGCCTTTTTACGAGATAGGGGAGTTTCCCCTGTGAGGAACAGTATGAAAAAAGTCATCTCTGTCCGTTTCAAGGAAAACGGCAAAAGCTATTATTTCGACCCTGCCGGGGCCGACATCAAAACCGGCGAATACGTGATCGTGGAGACCGCTCGCGGCATTGAGTGCGGCGAGGTGGTGCAGGGTGTGAAGGAGATCGCCGACAGCGCCGTTTCCAAGGCGCTCAAACCCATCACCCGAATGGCCGACAGCGTGGATGTGCGCCGGATGCGCCAGAACCGCGAGGATGAGAAGCGCGCCTACCACACCTGCCAGGAGTGCATTGCCCGCCACGGCCTGGAAATGAAGCTGGTGGAGGCCGAGTACACCCTTGACCGCTCCAAGATCATGTTCTACTTCACCGCCGACGGCCGGGTGGACTTCCGCGAACTGGTCAAGGATCTGGCCGGCATCTTCCACACCCGCATCGAGCTGCGCCAGATCGGCGTGCGCGACGAGAGCAAGATGATCGGCGGTCTGGGCATCTGCGGCCAGCCCTTCTGCTGCAGCCGCTTCCTCAAGGATTTCCAGCCCGTTTCCATCAAGATGGCCAAGGAGCAGGGCCTTTCCCTGAATCCCACCAAGATCAGCGGTGCCTGCGGCCGGTTGATGTGCTGCCTTTCCTACGAGGAAAACGCCTACGAATACCTGAACAGCATCATGCCCATGGTGGGCAGCACCGTGCGCACCCCGGACGGTCTGGGCACCGTGCTGGAGGTGAACCCCATCTCCGGCTACCTGCGGGTGCGCTGCGGCACCGAAGCCCTGACCCCGCGCTACTATAAGGTGGGCGTGTGTGAGTATATCAGCGGCGGCAAACGGGCACCCCGCCGCCCCGACCCGGACGACGATTATTCCGGTGTGCGCAACCCCGCCCCGGTGGTGGCAGCCGCCGATGAAAAGGGCAATGTGGGCTGCGGCAAATGCCCCAAAAAAGAGAAATAATTCCCAGAAAAATAGTGGGATATCACGGCGGTTAGTATCGCAAAACTAACCATTCTTCGTGATTTTCGCCAAAAAACTCTCTTAATTTTCCCGCAAAGTTAGGCCTTGCTTTTGTGCAACCCCACAAAAATAAAACTTTGGGCTTTTATGGTACACGGTTAGTCTTGCCTTTTCTTTTCCACTTTGTTAGAATGCAGACAAGGATGAATTCCGGGGAAGCCTGCTGGCACCGTGCGAGGGCAGACTTCTTCTTAAAGCTAGTGCACGGGTGATAAAAGGAGAGTTTTATTATGGCACACAAGGTTTCTGACGCATGTGTTGGCTGCGGCGCTTGCGAGGGCGCTTGCCCCGTTGGTGCTGTCACCATTGAGAATGGTGTTGCAGTTGTGAATGCAGACGCTTGCATCGATTGCGGCGCTTGCGAGGGTGCTTGCCCCACCGGTGCTATCGCTGCTGAATAATTTCACGGCGAACACTGAAAAAACGCATCAAAAGCAGCAGACCTGTCAAAAGCGGGTCTGCTGCTTTTCTTTCATGCACAATTTTCCCCGATTTTTCCGCCCGATATTTTGGCAGTGGATTTTAGGTGCTGTATATGGAACATTCCACCGAGATTTTGTATAATAGAACAAGAGTCTATTGTTCAGCCGTGCACCGCTTTGGCTCGGACGCGCTGCTGCTGGCCCGGTTTTCGGAGCCAAAGCGGGCCTGGCGCGCCGCCGACCTGTGCTCCGGCTGCGGCATCGTGAGCCTGGAATGGCACGACCGGGGCCACCGCGGCCCCTGCCTGGGGCTGGAACTGCAGCCCGAAGCCAGCGCGCTGCTGGCCGCCGCCTGCACCGAACAGGACATTGAGCACATCACGCCCGTCTGCGCTGACCTGCGCTCCTTCCGGGAAGGCGCAGGCAGCTACGACCTGTGCGCCTGCAACCCGCCCTATTTCACGGCGGGGGGGGGGGGCGGCCGCCGGGGCCGGGCGAGATGAGTA
>OAUV01001626.1_pt1 | contig 11205 bp, 9 predicted proteins | sample 1516841 | NCBI WGS metagenome assembly OAUV01 (sample SAMEA2580044, study PRJEB22360) | human gut metagenome | biome: human gut; feature: human-associated habitat; material: faeces | place: Denmark | collected 2008/2010 | reverse complement strand
GAGTGCGTGGTTGCACTACATCGGGTCGATATGTAAGAATCCTTGATTTGCGCGAAGGCAACGAGGAGAGTTCCGAAGAAATAACTGGCTGTAAAGCCAGTGTTTATGCGGAATTCGACGACTGCCCGCGAGTCGGGAAGTTTGTAAAACTTCTCGACTTCCGGCACTTTGAGCGACATATGATGTTCTCACAGAGTGATAGAAAAACCTACAAAAAAGCAATTTCAGACGGTGTGAATGTCTCAGTCGTATTGGATGTGGGGTGTGGAAACACATAAAAGTACAATTAATATTTTGAAGTTATTCAATAGAATACGAAGCGTGAAAGACCGTTCATTTTCAAGTAATTGGAGATGAGCGGTCTTTTTCTGTTTGCAGATAACATTGACGTAACTGAGTAGAAGTTATTCTACCGGAAGAACGGAGGTTGTAATGGAAGAGATAAAGAGTATCAGAATAAGCGAGTTAAAGGACTTTAAGAACCATCCTTTTCATGTGCAGCAGGACATAGCGCTGTGTGCCCTTATGAAAAGTATTGAAGATGAGGGTGTGATTGTACCTTTGCTTGTAAGACCGAATCCTGACGGAGAAGGTTATGAAGTGATTGCAGGACACAGACGAAAGGCAGATGCCGGCTGGGCTGGTCTTGCGGAGGTTCCGGCAGTTATAAGAGAATTGGATGATGATCAGGCGATAGTGGCGATGGTAGATTCTGTGCGCCCGTAAGGCGTTTGGGGTGGACACCCAAGCGACGTGGGTCATTATGATTTTGTTTTGAGAAAACAATAAGAAAAATTATCAAGTGTGAAGAACACAGTCTTATCGCCAACAACTAACCTTGAATGGAAACATAAAGGGGACAACAGCACGTTTGTAAAGGCACAAGTCAACAAAGCTTCCAAGTTGCGACTGAGTGTCGAGGTGAAAGGTACTATATGAGGATGAAAGCTAAACTGCTTGAAGGAAAGTCAGAGGCTAGAGCTAACCATCTCCGCACCGAAGGGAAGATGTTACGGTGATGTATTGGCAGATTAGTATTTTGCTGTCTGCAATCTGCGTGATAATCAATGCAAGCTAGCCATAGGTTCATTTGAGGATGCATCTGAAATCAAGGAAAAATTCAGAGTATTTCTCGAGGATACTCTGCATCTTGAGATGTCCGAAAAAAAGACCAAGATAACACATAGTCAAGATAAAGCAAGATTTCTTGGATATGATATCACCACCGCAAAGAACTCAGCGCTTATGCAATCATCAGGGCATACAGAAATGCCTATTCAGGCGGTTGGACAGGAACAACCTGTGCCTGACGATAAGGGTGCTTCTGGGAATATGGATTACACAGAGGAGGATGTGAAGAAGTATCAGATGGATCCTGATATCAATGAGTTGCTGGATTTCAGTTTTTGCGGGGAATGACAGCAGAAGGCTACAAAACATTTATAAATGGAAGTGTTATGGCATCATTTATGGAAGGAATTGTAGCCTCAATTTTAGAAGAAAAAAGTGGTGCCGGATACGGCAGAATTGTAGCCAATTAAATACAGTTATCAGCGTAATTGAAGCCATGTATCTTTGCGAAGGTATGTGGCTTTTTCCTTTTTGCGCTGAGGATAGATTTTTTAACCAGCCCTCGTGCATTTATGCGAGGGCTAAGCCTCGCAGAGCGAAATACACCCATCGCACAAAACTTCGTTTTGTACTCTGTGTATTTCGCCCTTGCAGGGGGCTATCACGCCGGATACGGCGGTGGGTTCGTAAACGGACACCTATATGTCCACTCACATTGGCATTAGAAGTGAAAGAAAGAGTTGCAGGAGCAGATTGCTGTATTGGATAGAAAAGCAGGGAGGATGAAATCAGAGCTTTCAAATGTGCTTCAGGATGCAGACTATGCAAATGCTTCGGAGTTTTATACCGAGCTATTCATGGTTCGTGAGGAGAGGCAAAGGTATGAAGAGGCTTGTAAGGAATGGCAGCAGAAGTGTGTTGAGGTGGAACTTGTAGCGGTGAAGGATAGTAAGTATTTTGGGGACGTAATTCCGATTAGCAGGAATAGAGGGCGATAAAGTAAGGCGATGCTATTAGTGAATCTGATAGCATCTGTGTAACTACATAGTGACAATTTTGCATCTTCGAAGTGGTAGTCTATGCAAAATATCATCGAATTGGATGAAAAAGGAGAGAATTACCGCATCCTTTGGGGTCTGGTAAACGGAGGCAGACCGACCAGTGAGCTGCCGAGTCACCTGATGAACCATGAAGTGAAAAAAGGCGTTACCAATGTTTATCATGCACATACCACGAATGTGATCGCACTGACATTTGTACTGCCGTTGGAGGATAAAGTATTTACTAGAGAACTCTGGGAGATGGCGACCGAGTGCCCGGTTGTATTTCCTTCCGGAATCGGTGTAGTAGGATGGATGGTGCCGGGCGGCCGTGAGATCGCAGTGGCGACAAGTGCCCTGATGAAAGAATATGATGTGGCAATCTGGGCGCATCACGGCATGTTCTGCTCAGGGGAAGACTTTGATCTTACATTCGGATTAATGCACACCGTAGAGAAATCCGCGGAAATCCTTGTAAAGATGCTGTCCATGAGACCGGATAAAAGACAGACAATCTCACCTCAGAATTTCAGAGATTTGGCGAAAGATTTTAAAGTAACTTTACCGGAAAAGTTTCTATATGGCAAATAATGTACATATCACATATTTGGCGTATCAGAAGCATGAAGCATGTTTCGATATTCCATAGGCGTACATCCGTATTTCTTGCGGAACAGCTGAAAGAAAAAGCTGGTATTCTGATATCCGACGGCAAGGCTGATATCATTTGTGGAAAGTGCGGTGCTCCTTAACAATTTTGCCGCCTGAGAGAGCCGGTGTGTCTGGACCAGCTCTTTGTAAGTGGTTCCGGTATGCTGGCGTATGTAGGCAGAGAGATAGTTTGGGTGCATATTAAAAAACTCAGCTGTAGAAGAAAGGGTACAGTCCGCAAAGTTTGTTTCGATATATCGGAGTATGGTATAAATCTGATCCACAGAGGCGTGATCTAGAACCATACCGTGCTGGAACAGATTGATCATCTCGCAGGTAATCAGCGTAAAAAGACTGTCTAAAAAAGGTCCGGATGTTACGGACGGAGAATAAAATTCACAGAGAAACTGGTTGGCAAGATCTGCCAGCCGGTTTTGTTTTTGTTCCGGGGAAAAGACAATATACATGCTTTCCTGCATCGTGGTGTTCAGAGCCTCAATGAAAAAGTGTGTAAGGTAATTATCCTGAGACAGGCGTTCAAAAAAAGTACCGTTCAGATATTCGCGCGTCAGCAGAAAATTGATGATAATATCATTTTCTGAACATCTTTTGACAGAATGAGGTGCATTCTGGCTGATCAGAACCATCTGCCCGGCTTTTAGCCTGAATGTAGTCTTATTTATCGTCATTGTGCAGGAACCAGAATAAATATAACTCAACTCCAGCCACTCATGGATATGCAGAGGTACGTTTTCAAAACGATCCTGTTTTACAACAGCGAAGTTGTAATAACTCGGAAGCACTTTCTTTGAAAGAAATAAAGAACGCAGATCTTCAAGGTTCGTATCAAAACGGTAACAGGGTGTATCAAACTTACCTCTGGCAACAGGAAATTGTGAATAATCTTTCTTTACACCATTCAGACGCTGGGTTTCTTCGGTAGTGTGCTGCTTCAGAAATTGATTCAATGCAGATAATGTCATCATATATAATCTCTCCTTTTCGAGATATGAATGAACTGTGATTATAGTCATCAGCAGTTTATTTAACCTGTCTAAAATATACCATATTGGGGGCAAAGGTGTACAGAGTAATCTCGGATATTTATTAAGTTTGGTCGGTAAATCACTTATGTTTCGTTGATGTAATTTTAGTCTGTATAAAGTAAGATGTCAGTAAGAAAAGGAGGCATAGGTTAGGATGAAGATATTTTTTGCAGTAGTGGTGATTGTTTTATTATTTGTAATCGGTGCGACATTATATGGCTATAAAAAAAGTGCCATGTTTTTGCCGGCACTTCTTGGCATCTGCGGATTTCCAAAAATAAAGGAAAGCAGCTATTACGATGAAAACGGACATTTCCGTCCGGGAACGGGGGAGGACAAAGTTGGATTTTTCATGCAGCATCCGGTATTCGGCGGTTTTAAACATATGTTTTTCAATGTGGAGGACAACGTGCTGAAAGCTATTGCGCCTGTAAAGTATAAGGATTTTTTAAAGGCGCCGGGCCGTGAGGAACAATTGGATGCAGCCTTGGAATCTTTCAATTATCTAACCGGACTTGTTGAGAAAGGTCAGGCAAGGCTGGTGTCGGATCTGTATCCTGCGGAAGCAGTGAAGGGTCATCCGTACAGGTCACATCTGACGGGAATGTTTTATCAGGGACAACAGGGAAAACCACTTGCCATTGTAGTTCCGGGAGGCGGATTTATCAGTAATGTAACTGATTGCGAGGGGTATCCTGTGGCGATGAAGCTGCATAAAATGGGATATTCTGTTTTCGTCGTAAGTTATCCGGTCGGCAGACAGCTGGGTGAGACAGAACAGGTAAAGCAGGGACAGGCTGCCGCGAGGGAACTGACACAAGTGATCCGATATCTGACGGAGCATCAAAAACAGTTTTCTGTAAACATGGATGATTATGCCATCTTTGGTTTTTCAGCAGGAGGACTTATGACCACGGCGTATTCATTTGCCAATTATGAGGACTGCTGCCACAAGAATCATCTGCCAAGACCGAAGGTGATCTTCCCTATGTATGGTCTGGACTGGAATATCAAAGCTTTGCAGGAGGACAAGGGACTGGCGGTATTTTCTATCGTAGGGCGGGATGATGAGTTCGGTTTTGCAAATGTGGAAGATAAACTGCCGGAATTAGAGAAGGTACTGGGCAAAGAAAATGTGTCGGTCAGAATCGTTGACGGACTGGGACATGGATTTGGAATAGGAAATGAAACAAAAGTGAAAAACTGGCTTCAGGAAGCAGTCATCTTCTGGGAAGCCCACAGATAGGAACAGATAAGAATTTATTTAAGGAGGATTTCATAATGAGCAGAAACCTGAAAGAATTGATCAGACAGATGACACTGGAGGAAAAAGCAGGACTATGTTCGGGAGCGGATTTCTGGAACACGATGGGAATCGAAAGGTTAGGGATTCCTTCCGTTATGATGACAGACGGCCCGCACGGCTTGCGCAAACAGGAAGGCGCGGCAGATCATCTCGGCCTGAATAAAAGTGTGAATGCAGTCTGCTTTCCGGCAGCCTGCGCCACGGCATCCAGCTTTGACGTGGAACTGATGGAATGTATGGGACAGATCCTTGGGGACGAGTGTCAGGCTGAGAACGTGGGCATGCTCCTCGGCCCTGCAGTTAATATCAAACGCAGTCCTCTCTGCGGAAGGAATTTTGAATATATGTCCGAAGATCCATATCTGACAGGAAAGATGGCGTCAGCATATATCCGGGGCGTACAGTCGAAAGGCATCGGAACCAGTATGAAACACTTCGCCGCGAATAATCAGGAAACAGACCGTATGCAGATATCGTCGGAAGTATCGGAACGGGCTTTCCGGGAAATTTATCTGCCGGCTTTTGAGGAGGCGGTGAAGAAAGCGCAGCCAAAGACTGTGATGTGCAGCTACAATAAGATCAACGGAGTATTTTCTTCAGAGAATAAGAAGCTTCTGACAGATATCCTGCGGGATGAGTGGGGATTTGAAGGATATGTGGTCAGTGACTGGGGAGCTGTAAATGACCGGGTGAAAGGACTGAAAGCTGGTCTTGACTTGGAGATGCCGGGATCAGGAGGATATAATACAAGAAAGATTATTCAGGCAGTGGAGAATGGAGAACTGGAGGAAGAAATTCTTGACAGAACGGTGGAACGCATACTGAAAGTAGTCTTCTCCTACACAGATAACAGGAAAGCGGAGACTGTATTTGACAGGGAAAAGGATCACAAAGCAGCGGCAGATATCGAAACAGAGTGCGCCGTACTTCTGGAAAACAGGGGAGTGCTGCCGCTGAAAAAAGAACAGAAAGTAGTCTATATCGGGGAATTTGCAAAGAAACCGCGATACCAGGGCGGGGGATCGAGTCACATCAATACGGACAGCGTAGTGTCGGCTCTGGAAACTGCGGTGAGAAAAGGCAGGGCAGTGGAGTACGTGAAAGGCTTCTCGTCAGAGCGTGACGAGATGACAGAAGAGGATCTGAAACAGGCGTGTGAAGCGGCAGCGGGCGCAGATGTAGTTGTAATCTTTGCCGGACTGCCGGACAGCTTTGAGTCGGAAGGATATGACAGAACATCCATGGAACTGCCAAAGTGTCAGAATCGCCTTATAGAGGCTGTGGCTGAGATACAGAAAAATGTGGTAGTGGTTCTTCATAACGGAAGTCCCGTAGAAACTCCATGGGCGGAGTCTGTAAATGCCATTCTGGAGATGTATCTGGGAGGAGAAGGCATTGGGGAGGCCAGCGACCGGCTGTTATTTGGGGAGGCAAATCCAGGAGGACGTCTGGCGGAGACGTTCCCATATCGTCTGGAAGACAACCCGAGTTACCTGAATTTCCCTGGAGACGGCAGGACTGTTCTCTATGGAGAAGATATCTTTGTCGGATACCGTTACTATGATGCGAAGAAAGTACCGGTGCGCTGGGCATTCGGCCATGGACTGTCATATACGGAATTCAGCTACAGCAATATGAAACTCTCTTCTGCGGAAATGAAAGATGGAGATATTCTGAAGGTGAGCATTGATGTGGAGAATACAGGGAAGAGGGCAGGAAGTGAAGTGGTTCAACTCTATGTCAGTGACAAGGACAGCACGGTGCCAAGAGCAGTGAAAGAACTAAAAGGGTTTGCGAAAGTATTTCTGAATCCGGGTGAGAAGAAGACGGTTACAATGGAACTTTGCGCGAGAGATTTTGCTTACTACGAGACAAAGATTCACGACTGGTACACTCCGTCAGGTACATATGAGATCCAGATCGGGCATGCCAGCGATGAGATCAGAGAGGCTGCAGAACTTACATTTACTACTGATGTGCTGCTGCCGTTCACTGTGGATATGACCACTACAATGGGGGAATTGATGAACCACCCGAAGACAGCAGGGAAAATGATGGAGTATCTTGAGGGGATATCACAGGGAGAAGAACCTAAGAAAGAAGATGGGGAGGTACAGCTTGTGACTCCGGAAATTATTGCGCAGATGCCGCTGAAATCATTTTTAAGCGTTATTCCGGGCGAAGCGATCGAGCAGATGATCGTGGAGTTAAATGCTCTGTGTCAGTAGTGGGAGGAACGGTTGGCTTATTATTGGATGAAAAAGTATCAGCATGAAAATGAGGAAGAATTATGGGCAAGATTTATGCGGCAAAAACAAATCATATCACAAACCCTTTAGGGTTTTATCTGAAACCGTTGGTATTTTCATGGAAAGTGAAAGGCGGCAGAGGACAGGAACAGAAACATGCAAGGATTGTGATCAGCAAGAACAAAACCTTTACAGATATCTGTCACGACACGGGGGAGGCAGAGCTGGACAGTCTCTCTGCAAGAGTGGAATTTGAACCGCAGCCGTATACAAGATATTACTGGAAAGTTATTGTGACAACAGATGCAGAGGAAGTGATCGAATCAGACACGCAGTTCTTTGAGACCGCCAAAATGGATGAACCGTGGACGGGCAGGTGGATTACCTGTGACAGCAGTCAGGAACGGCATCCGATTTTCTCAAAGAGGATTCGTCCGGCAAAAGAAGTGAAAAGCGCAAGACTGTACATTTGCGGCCTGGGATTGTATGAGGCATATTTTCTTGGGGAAAATAAAGAAAATCCTAAGAAAATCGGTGAAGAGTATCTGACTCCGTACTGCAATAATTATGACCGGTGGATCCAGTATCAGACGTATGACATCACAGAACAGGCAGAACGAGGAGGTGTGCTGTCTGTTCTTCTCGGAAACGGTTGGTATAAAGGCAGGTTCGGTTTCAATGATCCGGAGCGGGAAGCATATTACGGTGACGAGTGGAAGCTGATTGCGGAGATTCACATAGAGTACAAAGACGGAACGAAAGATGTGATCAGTTCTGATGAAACCTGGTCAGTTACAAGAAGCAATTTGTGGTTTTCCAATATCTATGACGGTGAGAGAAGAGATGATACGCTGCCGCCGGTAGAGGAGTCTCCTGCGCGGATCGCAAAGGTTCCGAAAGGCCGGCTTATGGAACGGTTATCTCTTCCAGTTAAGGTACAGGAGGAGATGAAGCCGGCAGAGCTGATCCATACTCCTGCCGGAGAAGAGGTATTTGATCTGGGGCAGGAGATCACGGGGATCTTCCGGCTGCGGGTGCATGAGCCGGCGGGGACAACTATCAGGATTCAGACGGGCGAGGTGCTTCAGGACGGATGTTTCTACAATGAGAATTTAAGAACTGCACTTTCGGAGTACATTTATGTTTCTGATGGTACAGAAAAGGCGATTACGCCTCATTTTACATACTATGGTTATCGATATGTGAAAGTGACCGGGGTTAGGGACCTTTCGTGTGAGGATTTTACGGCGCTTGTTCTTTACAGTGATTATGAGAGCATCGGGGCAATCGAGACAGGGAATGATCTTGTGAACAAATTAATCTCCAATATCGAATGGGGAATGAAAGGGAACTTTCTGGATGTGCCTACAGACTGTCCCCAAAGAGATGAGAGGATGGGCTGGACAGGAGATACACAGGTATTTTCCGCGACTGCAAGCTATCTGGCTGATACCTATGCGTTTTACCGAAAATATTTATACGACCTGTATCAGGAACAGCTTCTGGCGGGCGGAATGGTTCCGGAGATTGTCCCCACATTCGGACCGACAAAATGTTCCTGCGCATGGGGAGACGCCGCATGTATCATCCCCTGGAACGTATATTTGTTCAGCGGGGACAAAACAATACTCGAAAACCAAATTGAGAGCATGAAAGCGTGGGTCGATTATATCCGGAGAATTGATGGAGACCATCATGGATGGAGACAGGTTTTCCATTATGGTGACTGGCTTGCTCTTGACCGTACAGGTGCCGCTGCGAACAGCGTGTATGGAGCGACTGATGAAGCATACATTGCAGACATCTACTACGCGGCAAGTGCACAGATTGTTGCAAAAGCAGCAGAGGTGCTTGGACTGGAAGAAACGAGACAGGAGTATCAGAAAATCGCAGACCGTCAGTGGCAGGTCGTGAAAGAAGAATATTTTACTGCTACAGGCAGATGTGCGGTGAAGACGCAGACAGGGCTTATTCTTGCACTGAAATATCATCTGTCTGAAAATGAAGAACTGACAAAGCAGATGCTGCAAAAGCTTCTCAGGGATAATAAAAATAAATTAAATACCGGGTTTGTAGGAACCCCGCTTCTGTGCAATGTCCTGACTGATCATGGAATGACAGACGCGGCATACCGGCTGCTTCTGAATAAGGAATACCCGGGCTGGCTCCATGAAGTGAAGCTGGGAGCAACAACGGTGTGGGAGCGTTGGAATTCACTGGATGAGAGCGGACATGTCTCCAGCACGGGGATGAACAGTCTAAATCATTATTCTTACGGCGCTGTATTGGAGTGGATCTTCCGTCATGCGGCCGGGATTGATGTGACGGAACAGAACCCGGGAGGCAGGGTGATGCGGATCAGCCCGAAAGTGAATAATGGACTGAAATATGTAAAAGCTGTTTATGATTCGGCAAGCGGATGCTATCAGTGCGGCTGGGAGATATCAGAGGATAATAAAATCACGGTCACTGTTACGGTTCCGTTCGGCGGAAGTGCAGAAGTGGTTCTTCCATATGCGTCGGAATCTGTATATGAAGATAAAGAAAATCCATTATTTGAAGAGGTGGAAAATGGAATCTGCCGTGTGAGAGCCGGAGAATATGAAGCCGCTTATGAGGCGTCACAGCCTTTAAAGAAGAAATACAGCATAGACTCGACAATGGAAGAACTGCTGAACCATCCGGATATCCGCGCGTTTCTTTCTCAAATGATGGAAGTGGATATGATCCCCGATATTGCATATGGGCTTTCGCTTAGAGATGTCGCGAAAACATTCGCAGGAGAGATAAAAAAAGATGAGGCGCAGATGCTGGATGCGGCACTGGCAAAATTCTAATCAGGAGGGTTGCTATGGAGCTTATAAGGCTTAAAGTAAACAGTCAATAGGTTCTTTCCATGCTTAGTTGAATTTAACGTGAAAGAGTTCTCCGAATAGCACTTTCGCTTTCAATAGTTCAAAACTGTTTCGACCATACATTACCCGTTTTATGACTTTGATTTTATTTACACTGCCTTCTGCTAAGCCATTATTATACGAATATATAATTCCATTTTTTACAGCAGTTATATCCTTTTTTATGCCGTTTATGAATGTTTGAAGTTCAGGGATATCATATTTTTGTGCTGCATTGATCCATTCATCTATTTTTGTAGGATTTTTAGAGAATATGACATTACAAAAGTCTTTGGTTAATGTATATAACTCACTTAATAAAGGATATTTTTTTAATACTTCCTGATACTGTTTGACAGTGATTGTGCCAATATCCTCGAGTTTTTTATAAACCAGCTGGCATAAGGATTTCCTTTGCACATATTCAGAATGCGGCTTTTCTGTTTCATTCTGTTCATGCATTCGTGTTCTTTCTTTTTGCATAAACATTCGTAACGAAGCTACACTGCCAGTATATCCCTTTTTACAAATAATATCATGTATTTGGGGATACGTTAATCCCTGACTCCTGAGTTTTATTACCTCGTTCTCATATGGAGCTAATTTTCCTGGAATTCGAACATTATAGTGACTATTTGTAACTGAAAAATCAGGATTTAAATAATTTTGTATAGTCTTATGGGCACGGTGCATCTGAGATGCAATCTGCTCAATCGGATATCCTGCCAAAGCCATTTTTCTTGCTTCTTTTATTTCCTGTTCTTTTTGTTTTATTGCCAGCTGGTGTTGCCGTTCCCTGGCAATTTCCTTACTTTCTGGAACCTGGTCTTCTGGAATCGCAAGATATTTTTGGATTGTTTTAGGTGATGAATGTAACAATAATGCTATATCCAATATGGTCAGTCCTTCCCTGCGTTTTTCATGGGCGAATTTTATACGCAATGACCG